>ENA-UEQW01001786-UEQW01001786.1-human-gut-metagenome-genome-assembly--contig:-NODE-1786-length-17103-cov-5.265653_pt1 | contig 17103 bp, 15 predicted proteins | sample MGYA00242947_ERZ507947 | MGnify/ENA primary metagenome ERZ507947 (study PRJEB26167, sample SAMN06115421) | human gut metagenome | host: Homo sapiens | place: China:Guizhou | collected 2015-03-17... | reverse complement strand
ATGGTCACGAACATGGTGCTCGAGCCGGAAAAGCGAACGATAACGCTCGACATGACCGTGCGCGCGGAGATGAACGACTCGACGCGCGAAACGGTCGAGCAGCTTCTTGCGCGCAATTACGACTTAAAGCGCGTGGACATCCACGTCAAATCAACGGCGGAGGCCTTTCCCGACATGTTGAAGAACGCTGGCCGCAAGGTGAGCGGCAGCGGCAGTGTCATCATGGGCCGCGAGATTGCAAAGGGGAGAGTGCTCCCTATCAGCGAGCTGACGCCAAAGGCCGGTCACGTCGTCGTTGAGGGCAAGGTCTTCAAGTTCGACTGCCACGAGACGCGCCGCGCCGGCGTCTGGACGATGTTGCTCGAAATGACGGACTACGAAGGCTCGCTCTTCATCCGCCGCAGCATGCCCGAGCGCGAGGCGACGGAGCTTCTCGGCAAGATCAGCGTCGGCATGTGGCTGCGCGTCAGCGGCCGCATGGAGCTCTCCTACGATGGTAAGGATATGCAGCTCAACCCGCAGGACATCATGCAGATCGACCACGCCGAGCGCACGGACACGGCGGAAGAAAAGCGCGTCGAGCTGCACTTACATACCCGTATGTCCAACATGGACGCGCTGACCGACACCGCCGCGGTCGTCAAGCGCGCGATCAAGTGGGGGATGCCCGCCATCGCCATCACGGATCACGGCGTAGCGCAGAGCTTCCCGGACGCCTGGCACACCGGCGAGGGTAAAATAAAACTCCTTTACGGATGTGAGGGCTATTTTCTCAACAACATCGACGACCGTATCTGTGTGCACGGCCCGCAGGACGGCGATTTTTCGACTGAGATCTGCTGTTTCGACATTGAAACAACGGGTCTGAAGGTCGCGCACGATGCCATCACCGAGATCGGTGCGGTCATTCTGAAAGACGGCGAGATCGTCGACACGTTCCAAACCTTTGTCGACCCCGAGCGCCGGCTTTCGCCTGAGATCATCGGCCTGACCGGCATCACAGACGACATGCTGCGCGGCGCGCCGAAGCTGGAGGACGCGCTGCACGCGTTTTTGGCCTTTGCGGGCGGCCGCCCTCTCGCTGCGCACAATGCGGAGTTTGATATCAGCTTCATCCGCGCAGGCTGCAAAAAGTGCGGCATCCCGTTCGAGCCGACGTATCTCGACTCGCTGATTTTCGCGCAGAATCTCCTGCCCGAGCTCGGCAAGTACAAGCTCGACATCGTGGCCGACCACTTGCAGCTCCCGCAGTTCAACCACCACCGCGCGTCCGACGATGCGGTTCCGGTCGCGCAGATGCTGGCCAAGTTTTTCGTCATGCTCGAAGAGCGCGGTGTCACGCGCCTCCAGCAGATCAACGATGAGATGACGAAGCTCCGCCCTCTCGGCGTCAAGCGCAACCGTTTCCCAAAGCACATCATTCTGATCGCCAAGAACAAGGTGGGCCTCAAGAACCTCTACCAGCTCATCTCGGCGTCGAACCTCAAATACTTTAAGCGCGTGCCGATCATCCCGAAAAGCGAGCTTGTCGCGCATCGCGAGGGCTTGATCATCGGCTCCGCCTGCGAGGCGGGCGAGCTGTTCCGCGCCATCGTCGACCACAAGGACTGGAATGAGCTCAAGCGCATCGCCTCGTTCTACGACTATCTTGAAATTCAGCCGCTCGGCAATAACCGCTTCATGGTGCGCGACGGCACGGTGCGCGACGACGAAGACCTCAAGGACTTCAACCGCACTGTTGTCAAGCTTGGCGAAGAGCTCGGCAAGCCCGTCTGCGCAACGGGCGACGTCCACTTCCTCGACCCCGAAGACGAGATTTATCGCCATATCCTGCTCGCGTCAAAGAAATTCGCCGACGCAAACGAGCCCGTCCCGCTCTACTTCCGCACGACGGACGAAATGCTCAAGGAATTTGACTACCTCGGCAAGGAGAAAGCCTACGAGGTCGTCGTGACGAACACCCGCGCCATCGCCGAGCAGGTGGAGGATATCGAGCTTTTGCCCAAGGGCAGGCTGTTCCCGCCGCGGCTTGAAAATTCGGAAGAAGACCTTAACCGCATGGTGTGGGGGAAAGCGCACGAGCTTTACGGCGACGATCTGCCGCAGCTGATCGTCGACCGGCTGAACGTCGAGCTCGGCAGCATTCTGGGCAAGTACGACGTCGTCTACATGTCGGCGCAGAAGCTCGTGCAGCGCTCGCTCGAGTGCGGCTACCTCGTCGGCTCGCGAGGGTCGGTCGGCTCGTCGCTCGTAGCGTACATGGCCGGCATCACCGAGGTCAACGCCCTGCCGCCGCACTACCGCTGCCCGAAGTGCCGCAACGTCGAGTTCCACGCGGGCGAGTATGGCTGTGGCGCGGACATGCCCGATAAAATGTGTCCCGTCTGCGGCACGAAGTATGCCAAAGACGGCTTCGACATCCCGTTTGAAACTTTCCTCGGCTACGGCGGCGGCAAGGTGCCGGATATCGACCTCAACTTCTCGGGCGAATATCAGGCGCGCGCCCACGCGCACGCGGTCGAGATGTTCGGCAAGACGCAGGTGTTCCGCGCGGGTACGATCGGTACGCTCGCGGAGAAGACGGCCTACGGCTTCGTCAAAAAATACCTCGAGGAAAACGGCATCGCCGCGGGCAACGCCGAGATCGACCGCCTGACGGCGGGCTGCGTCGGCGTGCGACGCACGACGGGCCAGCATCCCGGCGGACTCGTCGTCGTGCCGGACGACATGGATATCGAGGATTTCTGCCCCGTACAGCACCCCGCGGACGACCCCGACAGCGACACGATCACCACGCATTTCGAATATCACTGCATGGAGGACAACCTCTTAAAGCTCGATATGCTCGGCCACGATGACCCGACGATGATCCGCATGCTCGAAAATCTGACGGGCGTGAACGCCCGCGCTATCCCGCTCGACGACCCCGACACGATGTCGATCTTCATCTCGTCCAAGGTGCTCGGCTACGAGAACGACGAAGTGCTCGGCCCCACGGGCGCCGTCGCGATCCCCGAGTTTAACACGCGCTTCACGCGCCAGATGCTCGTCGACACGCAGCCCAAGGACTTCAACACGCTGCTGCGCCTTTCAGGCTTCTCCCACGGCACGGACGTGTGGCTCGGCAACGCGAAGGATCTGATCGTCAGCGGCACAGCGAGCGTTCTCGAAACGGTCGGATGCCGTGACGATATCATGCTCTACCTCATTTCGATGGGCCTTGACCCGAAGATGAGCTTCAAGACGATGGAGGCCGTTCGAAAGGGAAAAGTCAAAGCCGGCAAGGCGGGGGACTGGCCGATGTGGGTCGAAGAGATGCGCAAGCACGACGTGCCAGAGTGGTACATCGAGTCGCTTGCAAAGATCGGTTATCTCTTCCCGAAAGCGCACGCGGTCGCATACGTTATGATGGCGTTCCGTATCGCGTGGTTCAAGGTGCACGAGCCGCTCGCGTTCTACGCGACGTTCTTCTCCATCCGCGCCAAGGCGTTTGACGCCGCCGAGTGCTGTAAGGATGCCGACGCGCTGCGCCGCCGCATCCGCGAGATCGAAAACAACAAGGATGCGACCGCCGTGGAACAGGACTTGATGACGACGCTTGAAGTCTGCTACGAATTCTGCCTGCGCGGTTTCCATTTTGAGCCCATCGATATCTACCGCAGCGATGCGACGAAGTTCGTCGTCACGGAAAACGGCCTGCTGCCGCCGTTCACGTCCGTCCGCGGACTCGGCGAGACCGCAGCGCTCGACACCGTCGAGAAGCGCAAGGGGAAGGACTTTACATCGGTTGAGGAGTTTTCCCTCTGCTGCAATAAGCTGTCGCAGACGCATATCGACCAGCTGCGCGCGCTGGGCGCGTTTGCGGGATTGCCTGAAACGAGCCAGTTAACATTGTTTTAACACACTGTGTTGTATTGTTCCCTGCGTACTCGCAGGGGGACGTTTTTCCTGCACCGTGCAGGGGACGCGGCTAAGGGGGCCATTCTCTCGCGTGAGAGAATGGCCCCCTTAGCCCCCCCAAGAGAACGCGAGGGGAGATCCCCTCGACCCCCGACATTGCCGGTCTGGGGCTTGAAGAGCTGCACGCGCTGCGCAATCGGGTGCCTGCCAGGTGTTGTTGCTATACGATTTGTCTCTGCTTCTACTACCCGCTGCCGTTCTGCCTGCGTGTCGGTAGCCTTACGCAACTGCGTCCTACTTCAGCTTTTATCAATCTTGCTTTTGCTTGCCGAGGCGGCATTGCTTCGCTCGCCGCGAGGACGGACTTGACGGTCAATTCAACTGACGGTTGAAAAATTTCTCAACTGATTCTACCGGCGATTGCTGTTGTTTTTGCTTTTTGGGCGGTATACTGTGGCTATGGCAAAAACAAATCGCCCTGCATGGGACGAGAGAGGAGCAGTGTATGGAAAATCATGTGGCAGATCAAATTCGCTTTTACCGCCGGCAGGAGGGGCTGACGCAGGAGCAGCTGGCCGAGGCGATGGGCGTCTCCGTTGCGGCGGTGAGCAAGTGGGAACAGGGGCAGAGCCTGCCGGAGATCCCGATGCTGATGGAGCTCGCGGACTTTTTTGACCTCTCAGTCGACGCGCTCTTGGGCTATCGCCTGCGCTCGAACGACCGCAAGAGCGTCAGCGAGCGGCTGAAAGTCCTGCGCCGCGAGGACAGGTACGACGAGGGCCTTGCCGAGGCGGAAAAGGCCCTGCAAAAGTTCCCGAACACCTTTACTGTCGTCTACGAATGCGCCAAGCTCTTCGAGATGGCGGGCGGCACGCGGAAGGATAAAGCCTTGCAGCGCCGCGCGCTCGACTTACTGACGCACGCTATCCGCCTGCTGCCGCAGAACAGCGACCCGCAGGTGAGCGGAATGTCGCTCCGTCTCGATATGGCAAACGTGCTGCTCGACATGAAGGACTGGGAACGCGCGCTCGCGCTCTACAAAGAGAACAACGCCTGCGGGCTGCTCGACGACCAGATCGGCTGTCTGCTTGCGCTCGTCAAGGAGCGGCGCGAAGAGAGCGTGCCCTATCTCTCGATGGCGCTGCTGCGCGCAGTGACATCGCTCGTGCGCGTGTGCGACGGCTTTGCCAATGTGTTTGAGGCAAGTGAAGATATGACGTCGGCCATCGACATTTTGCAGTGGAAGCATTCGGTGCTCTCCGGTCTCAGGAAAGAGGGCGTGGTCAGCGAGCTCGACAAGATCAGCGCGGCCTCGCATGCGGCGCTCGCGCGGCTTTTGTATAACTGCCTCGATTTTGACGGCGGGAAAGACGAGTTGAAAACCGCAAAAACGCTGGCCACGGCCTACGATGAAGCACCAAGCCACAGCGCGGCGAACGTCCGCTTCTATGAGGACATTGAGACCGTAGGCATTTACAGCGACTTCAGCCGCAGCGCGATGGACGCCTCCCGTTCGTTGACCTTGACGGCGGCGCAAAGCCCCATCACGTCGTTCACGGTGGCCTCGACCAGGCGCACGGCGCTGGTAATGGCGGCGCAGACGATGTCCTCGCCCGCGTCGGCGTAGCCGCTGTGCCCGCTGACCTCAAACCCGATGATACGCGATTCCTCCGTGAGGAATGTTACAGTGGTCATGTCCCTTCTCAGAACGTGATCTTGCCGATCTCGACCTTGGTGTAGGGCTGACGATGACCCTGCCGTTTGCGATAACCCTTCTTGGGGGTATACTTGAAGATACGGATCTTCTTGCCCTTGCCGTTCTTCACCACAGTGGCGTCCACCTTCGCGCCCTCCACCACGGGAGTGCCGAACTTGGTGTTCTCACCATCGACGATGGCCAGAACCTGATCGAACACCACAGCGTCGCCAGCATTGACGTCCAGCTTCTCGATGAACAGAGTGTCACCCTCGCTGACGTTGTACTGCTTACCGCCGGTAACGATAATAGCCTGCATAACCTTGTTGCACCTGCCTTTCCTTAATTACGGACTCGCTGTCGGGGGCGGCCGGATATGCCGGCGCTTGCTTACCCATTCAAAGCGGCTTATCAAGTATAACAGCGTCTTTCCCGCTTGTCAACAGGGAAAGACGCTGTTTTTGCAAAAACTGAGAGAAAATATCCCTTTTTCGTGGGGATACCGACGCATTTATCCGTCCAGCGCGTCCAAAAACGCCATAGCCACGCGATTGAGATCCTTCATGGCCTCGGGGAAGTTAAAATAGAAGTCGTGGTGTGCCAGCACGCAGTCCGACACGGACTTCAACGCCATGAACGGCACGCCGTTGCGATAGCACACCTGTGCCGCCGCGCCGCCCTCCATCTCGATGAGCAGCGGGTGGAACGTCTCCGCGATCCAGCGCGCCCGGTCGCACTCCGTGGCGAACCACTCGCCGGTGGCCACGCTGCCCACCCGGTAGGGGTACCCGGTTTTATCCATGGCAGCTCTGGCGCGCTCCGGCTCGGCGGTGGGGAAATCCATCCGGTTCACCGTGGATACCAGCCCCACCGGATCGCCGATGCCCGATGTGTCCACATCGTGCTGCATGAAGCGATCCGCCAGCACCAGCGTGCCGATGGGCACATCCTCGAAGCATCCGGCCACGCCCACGTTGACGATGCGCGCCGGGTGGTACAGGTCGATGAACAGCTGCGTGGACATGGCCGCATTCACCTTTCCCACGCCGCCGCAGCAGGCCACCACATTCTCCCGGATGCGGTAAAAGGGCACGCCCGCCTCCACCCGTTCCGGCTCCGCGCCCTCCGGGAGCAGGCTCTTGATCTCGCCCGGCATGGCGTACAGCAGTCCTGTCAGCATAAAAAAGACCTCACTTTTCTCGTTTTCTCCATTGTAAATACCTGACCTCGGGAATGTCAAGTTGCATTTTGTCCGGTTCCCCTGTAAAATAGGAAAAAAGGAAAGGAGCCGCCCATGTACATCGGTATTATCTGCGAATTTGACCCCCTCCACAGCGGCCACGCCCGGCTGCTGTCCCACGCCCGCGCCATGGGTGCGGACGCGGTGATCTGCGCCATGAGCGGCAATTTCACCCAGCGGGGCAGCTTTGCCGCGCTGGACAAGCGGGCGCGGGCGGAGATGGCCGTCCGCTGCGGCGCCGATCTGGTGGTGGAGCTGCCCACGGTCTGGGCCATGTCCCCGGCGGAGACATTCGCGCGGGGCGGCGTGCAGCTGCTGGCGCTGACCGGCGTCGACACGCTGCTGTTCGGCAGCGAGTGCGGCGAGCTGTCCGCCCTGCGGCGGCTGGCGGACTGCCTGGACAGTCCCGCCTTTGCCGACCGCCTGACGGCGGCTGACAGCGGCGCGACCTTCGCCGTCCGCCGCCAGCGTGCCGCCGCCGCCCTGCTGGGCGATGCGGACGCCGCCCTGCTGGAAAGCCCCAACAACACGCTGGCGGTGGAGTACCTCCGCGCCCTCCGGCGCACCGGCGCATCCATGACGCCCGCTACCCTGCTCCGCACCGGCGCCGCCCACGACGGCGCACCGGAGGGCGGCACCGCCTCCGCCTCGTATCTGCGGCAGCTGCTGCGGCAGGGGCAAGGGGAGGCCGCCTGCGGCTTCACGCCGCCCGAGGCGGCGGTCATCCTGCGGCGGGAGCTGTCGCGCGGCCGCGTGACCGACAGCGCACTCTGCGAACGAGCCGTTCTCTCCCGCCTGCGCGTCATGACGGAGGAGGACTGGCGCGGGTACGACCCCGGTGGCGAGGGGCTGTACCACCGGCTGTATCAGGCCGCCCGCAGCGCCTGCACGGTAGACGGGCTGCTGTCCGCCGCCAAAACGAAGCGCTATCCCCTTGCCCGCCTGCGGCGGATGGCGCTGGCGGCCTATTTACAGCTGCCGCCGGCACCGGCGCAGGTGCCGTATATCCGGGTACTGGCGGCGACGGCGGCGGGACGCGCCCACCTGCGCCGCCTGCGGGACGCAGGCGCACCGGTGCTCACCAAGCCCGCCGATGTGACGGCGCTGGGCGCGGACGCGGCGGCGCTGTTCGCGCTGGAGGGACGCTGCACCGATCTCTATGTGCTGGCGCGCCCCGACCTGGCCCAGTCCGCTCCCGGACAGGACTACCGCACCACGCCGGTGATGGTGTGAGCGTACAAGAGATGCAGCCCCCGCCTTCGGCGGGGGCTGCTGCTTGTTCCTTATTCCGCTTTGTCTGCTTCCTTGTAGTGGAATATGATCGTCCGGCATGCCTTGCAGCACAGGGCGTCCGTCTGAATATCCCGCCGCAGGAAATAGGGGCCTGCAATGAAGAAGTCCTCGGGAAAGTGGGGCGCGTCGCCGTTGAACTCCAACGATGCGCTCTGGTTGGCACACAGCCTGCCGGAGATCATGTCCTCTCCGCAGTACGGGCATTTCTCTGTCATAGCGTCTTGGCACCTCCTGAACCGGTCATCACTGTTTACTGTTCTTCTACCACATAGCCCTTGCGCCGCAGGCAGCCGAACAGCTCCTGAATGTGCGCCTTATCCCGCGTTTCCACCGACAGATTTACCACGCAGGAGCCGATGGCCGCCTTGGTGTTCCGCCGCTCGTGGTTCACATCCAGCACATTGGCGCCCATGGAGGAGACGACCTCCAGGAACGACGCCAGCGCGTGGGGCTGGTCCGGCAGCACCGTGGAGAAGCTCACCGTCCGCCCCTCCTTGGCGAGGCCCCGGGTCAGGATGCGCTCCAGCATGGTCACGTCCACATTGCCGCCGGACAGCAGAGCACACACCGTTTTGCCCTCAGTGTTCACCTTGTGGTACATGGCGGCGGCGATGCCCACGGCGCCTGCGCCCTCGGCCACCAGCTTCTGCTTTTCCAGCACCGTCAGGATGGCGCTGGCGATCTCGCCCTCGCTGACCGTCACCACCTCGTCTACATACTCCCGGCACATATCGAACGTCAGATCACCGGGAGTCTTGACCTTGATGCCGTCGGCAACTGTGTCCACGCTGCTGAGGGTGATGATCTTCCCCTCCTTCAGGGACTCAGCCATGCTGGGCGCGCCGGCGGCCTGTACGCCGATAATGCGGCACTGGGGCCTCAGGTTCTTCACCGCGTAGGCCAGCCCCGCGATCAGCCCGCCGCCGCCGATGGGCACGAAGATCATATCCACGTCCGGCAGCTGCTCCAGGATCTCCAGGCCGATGGTGCCCTGACCGGCCATAATGCTGTAATCGTTGAAGGGGTGTATAAACGTCAGCCCCTGCTCGTCCCGCAGGCGCACCGCCTCGGCATAGGCGTCGTCGTACACGCCGGGTACCAGTACCACGTTGGCGCCGTAGCTGCGGGTGGCCTCGATCTTGGAGATGGGCGCGCCCTCCGGGATGCAGATGGTGGCCTTGATGCCCATGTCCCGGGCGGCGAAAGCCACGCCTTGGGCGTGGTTACCGGCGGAGCAGGCGATGACGCCCCGTTCCTTTTCCTCGTCGGAGAGGGTGGCGATCTTGTAATACGCGCCCCGCAGCTTGAACGCGCCGGTTTTTTGCAGGCAGTCCGCTTTCAAATAGAACGCGCACCCCGGTACCAGCCCCTTGGTGGGGATCACCGGCGTCCGGTTGATGACGGGCTTCAGCACCCGCTGTGCGTCGTGCAGCATGGCCATGGAGATCATAAAATGCGCCTCCTCATTCAATATAGGTAAATTTTATCACACCGTTTTGCTCCGTGCAAGGCGTATGGCAAACAAAATTTTAAAATTTGTGCGCCGCAGGCGGACACACAGGCGTTTCCGGCGCACACCGCCCCAAAAGTACCAAAATCGCAAAAATATCTTGACTTTTGCCGTGCTTCCGGTATAATAATATGGCTTGCGTCTGCAAGCATATCCTTGCTCTCATCTGAGAATGAGGGCCATTTGTCCAAAAGGAGGTGCAAAAGTATGGCTAAGATTTCCGCCAACTACGAGGTCGTCTACATCATCGACCCTGCACAGGGTGAGGAGGCTGTTGCCGCCACCGTGGCAAAGTTCCAGTCCCTGGCAGAGCAGAACGCGACCGACGTGGTAGTCGATGAGTGGGGCAAGCGTCGCCTGGCTTACGCGATCGACTACAAGACCGAGGGCTATTATGTGCTGATGAGCTTCACCAGCGGCCCGGAATTCCCCAAGGAGCTGGATCGTATCCTGGGTATTACCGAGGGTATCATGCGTTCCATGATCGTCTGCAAGGGCGAGTAAGGGAGTACAGCAATGCTGAACAAGATCTTTATCATGGGTCGCCTGACCCGTGACCCGGAGCTGCGCCGTACGCAGTCCGGTACCCCCGTCACCAGCTTCTCTCTGGCTGTGGATCGTGATTACAAGACACAGTCCGGCGAGAAGGAGACGGACTTCATCGATGTGGTCGCCTGGCGCGCCACCGCGGAGTTCGTGGCCAAGTACTTTACCAAGGGCCGTATGGCCGTGGTAGAGGGCCGGCTCCAGATCCGCGCCTGGCAGGACAAGGAGGGCAACAACCGCCGCAGCGCCGAGGTCGTGGCCGACAATGTCTACTTCGGCGACTCCCGCCGCGACAGCGACGGCAGCAGCGGCGGCAATTACGCCAACAACAGCTACGGCGGCAATAACGGCGGCTACTCCGCTCCTGCCGGCGGTTACGCTGCGCCCGTAGGCGGCTCCGGATTTTCCGAGATCGATGAAGAGGACGGCGACCTGCCGTTCTGATGTGCCCCCGGCACATGACATTTTATAAAGGAGGAAACTTCCATGGCTATGGAACGCGAAAATAGACCCGTTCGCGGTGCCGGCAAGCGCCGCAAGAAGGTTTGCCAGTTCTGCGTGGACAAGTGCGAGTGCATCGATTACAAGGACGCCGCTAAGCTGCGCCGCTTCATCTCCGAGCGCTCCAAGATCCTGCCCCGCCGTACCACCGGCACCTGCGCTATGCATCAGCGCCAGCTCACCGAGGCCATCAAGCGCGCTCGTCAGATCGCCCTGCTGCCCTTCGTGACCGAGTAATTGTGTGATAAAAAACAAGACCGGCGTCGCCGGTCTTGTTTTTTATGCTGTTTCTCCGTGGGATTTCTGGTAAAATAGTGTATCATACAGAAGAAACCACAGGGAGGAGGGAGCGCGTGGACGACAGACAACTGATGGCGAGCATCGCCGGCGGTGATGAGGCAGCCCTGCAGGCGCTGCTGCGGCGTTTCACGCCGCTGTTCCTCTATATCCTGCGTCCCATCCTCCCGGATGAGCGGGACAGGGAGGAGTGTCTGGCCGACATCTCCCTGCGGATCTGGCGCGGCGCTGCCGGCTTTGACGGTGACAAAGGCAGCCTCAACGGCTGGCTGACGGCGCTGGCCCGCAACGCGGCACTGAACCGCGCCCGCGCCCGCCGCGGAGACGACGTGCCGCTGGAGGACACCGTTCCCCACAGCGGCGGCAGCGCCGAGGACGCGCTGCTCCGCCGGGAGCAGCGCGCCAGACTCCGCGCCGTTATCGCCGCCCTGCCGGTGCAGGAGCGCGACCTGTTCTACCGGAAATACTACTACTGCCAGTCCACCGCCCAGATGGCCGCCGAGCTGAGCCTGACGGAGCGGGCCGTGGAGGGGCGGCTGTACCGCCTGCGGCAGAGCCTGCGCCAACAGTTGGGAGGTGATTTCTGTGACGGATGACCTGCGTTTTGACGAGCTGCTCCGCGAGGACGCCGCCGCCCTGCCGCCGCCCGCCGACGGAGAGATCACCCCGTGGCGCACGGCCATGGACCGCATCCTCTGGGGCATGGGGCTGACCACCATCACACTGAATTTCCTCTGGCTGGACGTGCTTCTGCCCGCCATCGGCGCGGTGCTGCTGGTGCTGGGCTTCCGTACCCTGCGGCGGGAGAACGCCCCCCTCCGCTGGGGCTATCGGCTGGCGCTGCTGGCGCTGGCCATCCGCTTCGCCGGGGACGTGCTTGCCGCCCTGCCGGTGGATGTGGGGAACACCCTCGCCTACGTCCACATCCCGGTGACGCTGGTCCTGTATATCTGCCTCTGGCGGGGTATGGTGGGCGTCTCCCGCGCCGCCGGAGCCGAAAAGCCCGCCGCCCCCGCCGCCGGTGCTATGGCCGTGTTCTACGCGGCGCTGACGGCGCTGGCGCTGATCGGGCTGGAGGGATGGCTGCTGGTACTGCCGCTGCTGGCGCTCTATCTCTTCCTGCTGCGCAGCATGGTCAGGCTGTCCCGCTCCCTGACGGACACCGGCTACGCCATCACCGCCGCGCCGGTGCGCCTGTCGGACAGCGCGGTGCTGTGGGGCGCGCTGGGCGCGCTGCTGGCGGCGGTACTGCTGGCCATGTTCCTCGGCCAGCGCTATCCCATGGACTGGCAACCCCGGCAGGACGCCCCGCAGGACGCTGCCATCCGCCAGTCCCTGCTGGACAAGGGCTTCCCGTCCTATGTCCTCGATGACCTGACCGCCGAAGAGGTCTCCCGTATGGCCGGTACCGTAAGGGTCTACCGTCAGGTGGAACGCCTGTACAGCGATACGGACTACCGCACCATCACCACCACCCACTATATGAGCGACCCGGACCGTCCGCTGGTCTACGACCACACCATCACCGACGTGGATGGAGAGGGGGAGCGCCACTATACCTACGTCTACCGTGTCTATGATACGCTGGAGCAGACCATGACCCATGTGGCCGTGGAATTGCCGGAGGAGGACGGTGTCCGCCGCTATATCTATATCCACCACCTGACCTACGCCGCCCCGCCCAGCCCCTACACCGAGATGCTGGAACTGTGGCCGGCGTGGCAGACGCAGGGCGACTGGTTCCCCGGCGGCCATGTCAGCGGCCGCGTCCTCTGCGAGAGAAACGGCACGGCGCAGGCCGCCGCCTTCCACACGCTGAAGAGCGGCAGCCAGCAGGTCAGCGACCTCTTCGGCACCCGCCAGACCCAGCGGATCACCGCCGGCTGGTCCTTCCCCCGCGGCGTCGAAAGCCCCCGCGCCTACGTTTTCTACGACGCCCTCCGCGGCCAGGACGGCTGGGTCATCGAGAGCTGGGCCAACTACGTCTGCCAGACCGCCCCGGTCTACCCCTTCCGTGACGCCGCCGCCCTCTGGCACAGCTACGGCAGCGACGCCTACTCCCTCCGCCAGACCGCCCTTCAGGTATTCGACGGATAAGCACAAAAAGCAGCCCCTCCGGCCTTGGCCGGAGGGGCTGCTCGTATTTTCAGGCACTCCCCCTGGCGGAAGCCGGGGGGAGTGCCTGTGACTTTACTCCGTCATAATTTTCAGGATCACCCGGTCGGTCTCCCGCATGCCCTGCGCGGCCAGCACGCCCACATTCCGGATGGTGTCCTCCACATCAGCGCCCAGAATGCCGTCGCCGGGGCGGAAGTTGTTGCCGCCGGCGTACATGTCGTAGCCCAAGATGCCGCAGTCTACGCCCATGGCGATCTTGCTGGCGCAGCTGGCCTTGGCACCGTCGCAAATGCAGCCGGAGATCATGGCCACGGCGTTTTCCAGCGTGTGGCTGATGCCCTCGCAGTCCGCGCCCCGCAGCCACGCGATGCCGCAGCCCGCGCCCACACCGGCGCTGACCGCGCCGCAGTAGGCGCTCAGCCGCCCGATGCCGGTCTTCTGGTGTATGGTGATCAGGTCGCTGAGACACACCGCCCGCAGGATGGTGTCGTCATCCGCGCCCATGAGCTTGCCGTATTTCCATACGGGCACCGAGGCGGTGATGCCCTGATTGCCGGAGCCGGACACGATGACCACCGGCATTTCACAGCCGTTCATCCGTGCGTCCGAGCCGGCGGCCGCCCATGCCCGCGCCTGTGTCGCCCAGTCCTGACTGCTCTCCAGCAGGGTGGAGCCGATGTTGGCGCCCCAGCTGTTTCGCAGCCCCTCGGCGGCGATGGCGGTGTTTTTCTCGATCTGCCGTCCCACCGTGGGCAGGATGGCGTCTATAGGTACAGTTTCGGCGAATGTGATGATGTCTCTGACGTTCAGCACGGACTTGTCCTGCAAATGGTCCTCGGCGTTGCCCGTGACCGGCAGCTCCCGCAGGATATCTCTGTCCCGCTCCATGTAGATGATGTTCGTATGATTGTTGGCCACCCGCACACAGGCGCGATGCCCCTCCCGCCAGCCGGTGAGCTTGATATCCAGCAGACACGGCGTTTCGGGGCAGGTCACGCGGATGTCGGTGCTGTCCAGATACGTCTGGATGGCAGCCACATCCGCCTCCGTCACGTTGGCGATGACCTGAAGCTCTGCGTCGGCGTCGCCGGCCACTATGCCCACGGCGATGGCGGCGTCGATGCCCCGGCGTCCTCCTGTGTTGGGGACGACCACAGACTTCACATTCTTCAGGATGTTCCCGCTGATCTCAGCCAGGATCTTTTCCGGTTTTCCGCCCAACACCTCGCGCAGTTTTGCGGCACAGTACGCGACGGCGATGGGCTCTGTACACCCTGTGGCCAGCAGGAGCTCCTCCTGCAGTATCGCCGTGTAGGCGGCGATCTTAGAGTCGTTCAGCATCACACATTCTCCTTTGTTCAGTTGTTGTATTCTATCGGCCCTTCGGCCGGATAGCCCTTCTTTGCAGTGCGGGCACGTCATCCTCCTGCTGCACCCAGTCCTGCACGTCCACTACCTCAAATTCCGTCTCCGTCTTCCGTATGACCACCTTGCTGATACCCGCGTTGATCACCTGCCTGCGGCACATGGCGCAGCTGGTGGCGTCGCCCAGCAGCGCCCCGGTCCGGCCGTCCCTGCCCACCAGATACAGCGTGCTGCCCACCATGTCCCGGCGGCTGGCGGAGATAATGGCGTTGGCCTCGGCGTGAACGCTGCGGCACAGCTCGTATCGCTCTCCTCGCGGCACCTGCATGGCCTCCCGTGTGCAGAACCCCATGTCCACGCAGTTCTTCCGTCCCCGCGGCGCGCCGTTGTAGCCCGTGGAGATGATCTCGTCGTTCTTCACGATGATGGCCCCGTATACCCGGCGCAGACAGGTCGCCCGTTCCAGCACCGTCTCCGCAATATCCAGATAGTAGTTTTCCTTGCTGATGCGCCCCATAGCTGCGCCTCCTTGCACTGTATTCTATCAATTATTATAATACATGGCGCCCATCCCTGACAAGCGGCGTTTTTCCCCGCGATACTCGTCGATACGCTGAAATTCCGCGCCAAAAACTATGCAAATAGCCGGGTGCCTGCGCTGCGGCAGCATAAAAGGACGGCCTTGCAGCCGTCCTTTTCCCTCCTGCGCGGTCACTCCGCGTTTTTGAATACCGTCTCCGGCGCCGTGATGACCACCCGCGTGTTGTCCGCCACCGACCCGGTGAGGAACGCGTTGCCGCCCACCACCGAGTGCTCGCCGATCACCGTCTCGCCGCCCAGAATGGAGGCGCCGGAGTAGATAGTCACATAGTCGCACACGGTGGGGTGCCGCTTTCCCGGCAGGCTGGCATGGCCCGCCCGGGGGGACAATGCGCCCAGCGTCACACCCTGATACAGCTTCACATGGCTGCCGATCACCGTCGTCTCGCCGATAACGATGCCCGTGCCGTGGTCGATGAAGAACCACGGCCCGATCTGCGCGCCGGGGTGGATGTCGATACCCGTCCGGCTGTGGGCGTACTCCGTCATCATCCGGGGGATCATGGGAACCTGCCGCAGGTACAGCTCGTGGGCAATGCGGTATACGAAGATGGCGAACAGCCCCGGATAGGCGAAAATGATCTCTTCCTTGTCCGCCGCTGCCGGATCGCCGTCAAACGTGGCCTCAATGTCCGTCATCAGTGTCTGCTGTATGCGGGGCAGCTGCTCCAGTATCTCATGGGTCAGCGCCGCCGCGGCAAAGGCCTGGCCCTCCGGCAGCGCCAGCGCCACCTGTGCCGTCAGCGCCGTCTCGATACGCTCCAGCAGCAGTGCGGCGTAGTTCTCCGGCGGTAGCGCCATCAGCTGCGCGTCACCGAAATATGCCGGGAACAGCAGCCGCCGAAACTCCTTGATGATGCCGATGATGGCACCCCTGTCTGGCAGCCGCAGCTTTTTGCCGTACAACGGCACCGCCGCGTGTGTCATATTTTCCGCCATCGCCTTGGCGATCTCCACGTTGGAAGTCATAGTCCTTGTCTCCTCTCAAAATAAAACGGCGGAGGATGCGCCTGCATCCTCCGCCGCCTGTGTGTACAGGTATCACGGCCCGCTTACAGGGCCTTTTCAGCAGAAAACGCACAGCGCCCATGGGCACGACAACACACGCCCGCGCAGCAGGCGGACGTACAACAGGCGCAGTTTATGGTGTGCAGCGTGCTGTTCATGCGTTTTCTCCTTCTCCGGAAATCTTACATAACATTATACTGTCCCGTCCCGCGCAAAGTCCATTGTCACCTTTCACAAAAACCATACCATACCGGTGGGAATTTTGCATATTCCCGCCGCCATCCGGTTCCGCCATGTCGGCGGCTGTCAGTTTTTCACAAAAATTTAGCGCTTTTAATTGCGAAAGTATGGTCTATCTAACGGTTGACTTCTGCACCCCGCGGCGTTAAGATAACGCCAACATAAAAAACAGCCGACCACCGGCGGAAAGGAGACCCCACATGGTACGTCACATGATGCAGCGCGATATGTTCCATAACGACATGGCCGCGAACCATGCCGCTGTCTCCTATTATGCCGGCACCAGCTCCGTCTGGGGCTTTTATTGGTACGCCTATTTTACCTCCCGATACCAAACGCCGGCTGTAAAGAATTGAACCCGTCTTTTCCATTTCCCATGTGTGTGAAGCGGCTTCGTCTTTCAGACGGAGCCGCTTTTCAATTTACCCCATCATCCCTGTTGCCCCCTATTTCAAAACAAAAGGAGAAGAAAATCATGACTGCAATCATTTCAGCGGCTGTCATCTTCGTGGTGTTCGCCGTAGGAGACATGATCTCCGCGAAAACAAAGGCTATCGTATCCATGCTGCTGGTGGCCTCCGTCGTATTCCTGGCAGGCTTTTGGACCGGCGTTTTCCCCACCACCCTGTTTGCTGACTCCACCCTTCTGAGCATGGCCGGCCTGCTGGTCACCATGCTGCTGGTGCACCTGGGCACCACCATCCGGCTCCGCGACTTCGGCGCCCAGTGGCGCACCGTCATCATCTCCGCCGTGGCCTGCATCGCCATTTCCGCCGCCGTGTTCTTCAT
>ENA-UEQW01001776-UEQW01001776.1-human-gut-metagenome-genome-assembly--contig:-NODE-1776-length-17157-cov-2.889344_pt1 | contig 17157 bp, 11 predicted proteins | sample MGYA00242947_ERZ507947 | MGnify/ENA primary metagenome ERZ507947 (study PRJEB26167, sample SAMN06115421) | human gut metagenome | host: Homo sapiens | place: China:Guizhou | collected 2015-03-17... | reverse complement strand
ACACCGCAAAGCGATACGAAGACTTCGCGCAGGGTCCGTCGGAAACAGAATGCTGCGGCCAGGATCAACAGCGGCAGTTCCTTCCTTTGGAACCGCGATCACGGCATGATCCCCGTCCATCTCATAGGCACAGCTTACCGTCTTCGGCATTCCCGCATGCATGAGCGCCACTTTCACCTCCGTACCTCCGGACACCTGAATCTCGTACCGGCTGCCGCAATGTGTGACCGCTGCCTTCACCGCTTCCCGGTTTTCCGTATCGTACACCGTCGTCTGTGCCTCGCACCCATCGTCAAGCGCATAGACCCGGAATGTCGTTCCATCTGCATAATCATAAACCGCATTGTCATCCCTTGCACCCATCGCAACGATGCTGCCCTCTCTGACGTAGAGCGGGATGCTCAGATAGCCATGCTTCTCTTTGTACCATCTGCCGCCCTCCTTCACATCGCCGCTAAGCAGTGATGTCCAGCGTCCCTCGGGAAGATAATACTCCGCGATTCCGTCCTCATTAAAAATCGGAGCTACCAACAGGGAATCGCCCAGCATATACTGGCTTGCCAGATATGCGCAGTTCCGGTCCTCCGTAAACTCAAGCACCATACTCCGCATCATCGGCACACCGGTCTTTGCCGTCTCGATGGCATTGCGGTACAGATACGGCATCAGACGCGCCTTTAATTTTGCAAAATAGCGCACCACGTCCACCGCTTCCTCATCATAAGCCCAGGGCACACGGTAAGAAGTGGAACCGTGCAGTCTGGAATGTGTCGAAAGCAGTCCGAACGCGCACCATCTCTTGTAGACATCCGGCGTGGAAGTGCTCTCAAATCCTCCGATGTCATGACTCCAGAAGCCAAAACCGGAACTTGTCAGCGACAGACCGCCCCGCAGACTCTCCTCCATTGACTCATAATCCGACCAGCAGTCCCCTCCCCAGTGTACCGGGAATTTCTGGCCGCCCGCTGTTGCGGAGCGCGCAAAAAGAATCGCTTCCTTCTCGCCCTTTTTCTTTGCAATCACGTCATGCACCGTCTTATTGTACATGTATGTATAATAATTGTGCATCTTGACTGGATCGGATCCGTCATAATACACACAATCTGTCGGAATCCGCTCACCGAAATCCGTCTTAAAGCAGTCGACTCCCATATCCAAAAGTGCTTCCAGCTTCTTTCCATACCACTCGCACGCTGCCGGATTGGTAAAATCCACAATGGCAAGCCCCGGCTGCCACATATCCCACTGCCATACATCACCGTTGGCACGTTTCAGAAAATAACCGCCCTTTACGCCCTCCTCAAACAACGGGGACTCCTGTCCCACATAGCTGTTGATCCAGACGCAGATCTTTAACCCTTTTTCTTTCAGGCGCTTTAACATTCCCTCCGGATCCGGGAACACACGCTCATCCCAGGTAAAGTCACACCAGTGAAAGTCCTTCATCCAGAAGCAGTCAAAGTGGAAAACCGAGAGCGGAATTCCACGCTCGATCATGCCATCCACAAAACTGTTCACCGTCTTCTCATCATAATTCGTCGTAAAGGAAGTAGACAGCCACAGGCCGAACGTCCACGGTGCCGGGAGCGCCGGTTTTCCGGTAATATCCGTGTAGCGCATCAGCACCTCCTTCATCGTCGGGCCGTTAATCAGAAAATAATCGAGACTCTCCCCAGGTACGGAAAACTCCACCTTGGTCACCATTTCCGTTGCCACCTCAAAGGAAACCTTTTCCGGATGATTGACAAATACGCCATATCCTTTATTGGAAAGGTAAAACGGGATGTTCTTGTAGGACTGTTCCGTGGAAGTCCCCCCGTCCTCATTCCAGATGTCCACACTCTGACCGTTTTTTACGAATGCCGAAAAGCGTTCGCCCAGTCCATACACCAGCTCGCCGACCGAGAGGGAAAGCTGCTCCCTCATGTAGGCATCCTCCGGTCCCTTATCGTATGCGCTGCCTTTCCAGTTCGTCTTCATGTAGGCGAGATCTCTCCATCCGCTGCCGGTGATCTTCTCCGCTCCGCGCCAGAATACAAACGCTCCGCTCTCTTTCTCAATCTCGATGCGAAGTTCCCCGCTCTTTACAATGATCTGTTTTTCTGTTTCTTCCGCCGCAAGATTTCCGGTCTGTGGCGGTGCAAGCTCAAACTGCGGCATGCGCTCCTTAAGTCCCATGTGGTGATGTGTCTGGATACGGAGCACTTCCGGATACGGCGCACTGATCTGAATCGTCAGATTCACCCCGCCTAACGTATCCCCTCTGTGGTTAATCTTATTCGTCGGTGCGCATAGCGTAACCCGGTCTTTCTCTATCTTCGTAAAATAAATCTGCGCCGATGAAAAGCAGGCGCAATCTTCCTTCTGTAACCAGCATCCGTTACTGAATTTCATCGTTCTCCTCCTTACTCCTCGTATTGTATTTTTTATTTCCCAGCATCCTCATCTTACCGTACCCAAACGGAAAAATATACCGTACAAATTGCACATAAAACACGGTACAAATTTGACACAACACCACCCCAAACGCTATAATTTTAGGAGATTATTTTCCAGCAGTAAAATCAGGAAGGATGCACTATGTATAAGTTGTTCATTGCAGATGACGAGGCCATCATACGCGAGGGTCTGCGCTGTCTGCTTGATTGGGAAACATTGGGATTTACCATTGCAGGAGAAGCGGCAAACGGCGATGCCGCCCTGCAATTTCTTTTGTCTGAAACGCCGGATCTGGTTCTGCTCGATATCCGCATGCCGGGTATGTCCGGACTGGATGTTGTCCGCATTGCCAGGGAACACGGCTATGACGGAAAAGTTGTCATCTTAAGCGGTTACTCGGATTTCAATTACGCCAGAACAGCCATACGCTACGGCGTACTCTCCTATCTCACCAAGCCCATCGACGAAGATGAGCTTCTCGAGATTGTCTCGCAGATACGGAATCAGCTGGATTCCGATGCCAGCGCCCGGGATTCTTCTGCACATTACCGGCAGAAAGCATACGATTCCATCATCCGGGATCTGCTTGCCGGCACTGCCGCCTACGACCGCCTGGATCGTGCGGAGTTGCATCTGAATGCGGATATATATCAGGTAATCATCTACGAAAAATACAGCCACCGCACGGAGGACGCGGTCTACCGCTTTTCCGACCTGCTGCGCGTGACCAACCAGGATCACAATTCCTTTGACCATATCACGGATGACACCCGCGAGATCATCCTGCTTAAGGGCAGCTTTGCCACCGAAAAATTCAACAGCTTTCTGGAACGCTTCCAAAGGCAGTGCCAGCCGCAGAAGGATTCCCCGCTGGACAGTCTGTTTCTCGCTTACGGTCGCCCTGTATCACATCTGGAAGAGATCGCGCTCTCCTATACAGACGCTTCCCGGCTGATCGACCAGCGCTTTTTCTGTGAGGAAGATCAGCATACCTTAGGCTATGAGAATCTCCCGACGCTCGGCAGCGGTCTTCCACTCATTACCGGTGCCTTTCTGGATGAATACGCAGGCCGCCTTTTTGACGGGCTCTCCTCATTCAGCCGGAGCCGCACTGCAGAGATTCTGGGTGAATTACAGACAAAGCTGTATCAGTCGTCCGATTCCATTGATACCATCAAGCTGTTTTTTGCAGATCTGTATCTTCAGATCAAGGAGCGCATCGGCCGCTCTTACACCAGCGTCGATATTCCTTTTCCGGGGAACGGAGAAATCATACGCATCATCTCCGAAAAATATTATCTGTATGAAATCATCCGCTTTCTGACAGAACAGTTTGAACTGATCTTATCCTCCATCGGCCGCACGTCGAAGGAGGGCGTGATTGACGACATTCTCTATTACATCGAGCACAATTACGCACGCAATCTCACACTGGAGGCAATCGCGCCGCTTTTTGGCTACAACAGTTCTTATCTCGGCAAGATCTTCAGCAAAAAGGTCGGGGAAAATTTCAACTCCTATCTCGACCATGTACGTATCGAACACTCCAAGGAACTGCTCCTTGGCAATGATATGAAGGTATACGAGATTGCAGAAAAAGTCGGCTACCGCAATGTCGATTATTTTCACATCAAATTCAAACGTCAAGTCGGAATGACGCCCGCCGAATTTCGCAGGACACACCGGCAGTAAAACAAAAGGAGCAGGAACTCTCCGGTTCATCCCCAAGAATTCCTGCTCCTTTTATCAATAAAACCTGATTCACTTTTCTATACGGCCATTCTGCCAGAATACTTCTCTGTTCTACTGCACAGCAGCTACTTTTTCCTGAATGATCTCAGTCAGCATCTGCTCGGCATCTGCCATTCCCGCATTCTCCAAATCCGAAATCATCTTGTCGTAGGAAGCGTCAAATTCTTCTTCCGATCCGATCACACAGCTGATAAGCGCAGACCATGCGATCTCATCGAGCTGATTTGCAATCTCATCAAACTCCGTCGGCTTTGCGTAAGCCCAGATCGGAGAGTAGTCCGGTGTGGTAAATTCATCCGCCTGCGGGAAAATATCCGTCAGAAGCTCCACATTCCATGCTTCACATGCTGCCTTCTGCTCGTCATCATAATCCGCCATGACGCTCTCTTTGTTCGTGGTTGTGTAGGTGCTTCCGGTCGGGTCTTCAACACTGTTTCCATAGCACGGGAACGGATAATTGTGGAAACCGACACCGGTCTTCTTCTGATAATCCTTATCCTCCGTTGCATACTTTACTTCGTCTTCCGTGCGGTAACGGTGTCCTTCATCATCCAGGAAGTAGTTCACACCTTCAATTCCCCACTGTACAAGCACCTGTCCCTCATCGGAGCAGATGTAATCCAGATATTTGATTGCCGCCACCGGATCCTTACAGGAAGTAGTGATTCCAACGCCGTAGCCGGTCGTAAGTCCCTGATACATCAGAGACGGGCACTTGGTGTCCGCATCCATGGCAAGCGGCAGCGGTGCATACGTCTTACCGTACTTTCCGTCCGCTTTCAAAACCTTCTCGCCATCGCCGTAATCCCAGTCTGTATCAAACAGCGCCAGCACGCGTCCGGATGCGATCTTTGCGATGTAGTCCTCGTGTGTCTGGGTTGCGAATTCCGGATCAAGAATTCCCTCGTTGTACATTTTATTCATCCAGCGGAAATACTCTCTCTCCTTGTCAGAGTGGAATTTGTACATCGCATTATTGTTCTCATCCACGATCCACTGTCCGTTGTCCGGTGCTCCGTCCGCGATAAACCCTGCCGGATTGCCAAGCGTGATCATCCAGTGCCAGTCCGAAGTCGACAGCGTAAAGCCGATCGTATCCAGACCGTCGTCCGTGGTCGGATGTGCCGCAATATAATCCTTTAACATCGTCTCAAACTCATCTAACGTCCTCGGCACCTCATAATCATTCTCCTTTAATACATCCCACTGAAGCTGTGCCGTACCGGATGTCTTAAACGTCTCTCCTCCCGCTGCATAAGCCGAAAGCTGATAGATCGAAGGATCATCCTCAGAATATTTTAATTTGTCAAACTCATCTCCGTAAAGCTTCTTGATATTCGAACCATACTCCTCAATCAGATCCGTCATATCAATCAAGGCTCCTGCATCGATCAGTGCTCCTGCATCCCCCTTGGCATAGATCATATCCGGGTAATTCTGCTCCGCGATCATCAGTGCGACTTTCTCATCATCGGATGACACCGGATAATCGGTCTTTAACTTCACACCGGTTGCCTCCGTCAATGCCTGCGCCACCGGATCGGTCCATGGATCCTCCTGTCCGTCCGCATTATAGAACGTCAGCTCTACCACATCACCGGATGCTCCGCTGCCCGCACTCTCTGTTCCCCCACTCACGGAAGAAGTGCCTGCTGCGTCTCCATTTCCGCAGCCGCCCAGAACCCCTGCTGCCATAGATGCCACCAGCATCAATGCACATAACCTTTTTTGCCTCATAATCTTTCTTCTCCTCTCTTCTTTGCTTGCTCTATCAGTAATCAGTCTTTGACTGCACCGATCGTCATACCACCTACAAAATACCGCTGCAGGAACGGATACACAATCAGGATCGGAACCGTTGCAATGATCGTGATTGCCATTCGGATCGACATCGGAGATACCGCGCTCTTTAACTGTTCTGCGGCATGCGGATCAACCTTGATCGTCGCCTTCTCCATAATCTCATATAATACATACTGTAAAGTCGGAAGATCTCTTGCATACAGATAGGTATCCATAAAGGAATTCCACTGTCCGACTGCCACAAAAAGCGCCACCGTCGCAAGTACCGGCTTACATAGCGGCAGAACGATCTTTGCGAAAATAATGAAATCGTTTGCCCCGTCAATTCTGGCTGCCTCCTGCAGGGCAATCGGCAGTCCGTCTATAAACGAACGGATCAGAATGATATTGTACACCCAGATCAGTCCCGGAAGAATATATACCAGAAAATGATTTCCTAATTTTAACGTCCTTGTAATCAGAAGATATTCCGGTACCAATCCGCCGCTGACATACATGGTAATCACAAACAGCACCGTGAACAGTTTATTAAAATAGAAATCTCTTCTGCTTAAAACATACGCCACCATCGCAGTCGCAGCGACGCCGGTCAGCGTACCGACCAGTGTTCGCACAATCGACATGGCAAACGGTTCAAATAAATTGTTTTCCTGAAACACATAAGTGTAATTGCTCCAGGTAAACTTTCGCGGAATGATAAAATTGATATTGCGCATGGTATCGATCGGGTCGTTGAAGGAGATCGCAAGTACGTTTAAAAACGGATATAAAGTCACAATAATAACACCGATGAAAATAACCAGGAATATGTAATCCAAAATATTATCTTTACTTTTAATTTTTGTATGACTGCGTGCCATGTGCTTCCCCTCCTTAGATCAATCTGCTCTCGCCGAGCCATCCGGCTATCTTGTTGGCGATAAACAAAAGTGCAATTCCGACTAGCGACTGGAACATGCCGATCGCAGTTCCGAGGCCGTAGTTGTTGTTACCGATACCGCGGATATAAGCAAACCAGGAAAGCACCATTGCATGATCCTGCACGATACCGTTGGAGAGAAGCATCTGACGCTCCATACCGACATTCAAAGCACCGCCGATTCCCATAATGAGGAGCACCACCACCGTCGGCTTGATCCCCGGCAGCGTAATGTGCCAGATTCTCTGCAGACGGTTCGCACCGTCCACCTTTGCCGCCTCATAAAGCCCCTGGTCGATTCCTGCCATTGCGGAGAGATATACAATCGCATCCCAGCCGACTTCCTTCCAGACATTGATGAAGCAGACGACTATCCAGAACAGAACCGAGTTCGTAGACATAAGCTTTAGATTTTTTCCGACCAGCGTATCTAACATGCCGCCGTCATTTAATACCATCTTTGCAATACTTGCGATGACAACCCAGGATACGAAGTGCGGCAAATAGGAAATGGTCTGTGTGACCTTCTTAAAACGATTGAAGCAGATCTCATTGAGCATGAGTGCAAACAGGATCGCCATGACGGTTCCAAGTGCAATTCCCAGCACACTCAGACCGATCGTATTGATCATGGTCTGACCGAACAGCCGGTCTGTGAATGCCTTCTTAAAATTGTCAAAGCCCACAAACTTTCTCTGCCATACCGGAAGTGCAAAGCTGTTTGGCTTTACCTCCTGAAACGCCATTGTCCACCCCCACAGCGGAACATATTTAAAGATGATGAGCCAGATGACAAAAGGTACCGACATCAATAGCAGATACCGCTGCTTCCACATAAGCTGGCAGCTGAATTTCTGTTTGACCACTTTGGCTTTCTGTTTCTTTTCTGTCTTCATATCGTTTTCCTCCTCTTTTCATCCTCATTATAGGATTGGGAGCAAAATTTTAATACCTTACTATTTTCATTATTTTTACCATAAAATTTGCATCTTTTATAGCGGCTTTTGCATGTATTAAAAGACCTGTTCTGCGGATCGTTTTCTCTCCCTCAGAACAGGCTTTTGTGATTTATGATTCCGTTTCTTCCCAGTCACCCGGAAGCGTTATCTCCACCCGGGTATATTCGCCGCCGATGCTTTCCACTGTCACGCCGTACTCTTCCCCGTAGCGCAGCCGCACTCTCTGATTGACATTGCAGATGCCGATATGCTCTCCCTTGGTGCGGTTGCCTGCAAGCTCTCTGCGGATCTCCGCAATCTTTTCCCCGCAGATGCCGGCGCCGTCATCGGTAACCGTGATGACCACATTCTGTCCGCTGCGTTTGACACAGACATCGATGTGACCGACATCCGCTCTTCCCTCAAGTCCGTGTATGATACAGTTTTCCACCAGCGGCTGGATCAGAAGCGGAAGGATCTTCTGTCTCTCGGTCCCTTCCTCCACATAGATCTGATACTGAATCCGCTCGCCGAAGCGGTACTGTTGAATCTTCAGATAATACTCTGCCAGTTCCACCTCCTCGCGGATCGTCATATCCTTTGAACCTGCCTGGATACTGCTGCGCAGGATCTTTCCGAGCATCTTCACCAGCTCCTCGATCTCATACTGCTTGTTGATGCGCGCCTTCATGCGGATGGTTTCCAGTGTATTATACAGGAAATGCGGGTTGATCTGGCTGGTGAGCATCTTAAACTCCGCATCCTTCTGGCTGGTCTTAAGCCGCTCCGCGTGAATCTTCTCCTGATACACCTGCGCCAGAAGCCTCTGAATTCTCCAGATCATGACGCTTAAGTAATCATAAAGCTGACTGATCTCATCATTTCCTCCGAGCTTTTCCTCAAGTTCAAAATTTCCCTCAGACGCTTTCTGCATCTGTTCCCGGAATCTGCCGACACGCCTTGCAAACGACCAGGAAAATGCAAAAATCAACGTCCCGGCAAGCACAACGCTCCCAAGGAACAGCCAGATACTCTTTCGCTGCTGTGCATACGCTTCCCTTAAGATATCATCCACCGCGCGCACACTGACCACCTGAAAATAATCGCTGGTATCCTCCTGCTTTACATTCTCACAGGTGAGGACATATTCTTCCTCCCCTGCCCTGATACGCGTCTGATACTTCTCCTCGGCAGCGTCCGGCAGATACTGCTTTAACTCTTCAAAGGGAATCGTCTCATGACGGCTCGTAAGCAAGGTCTCGCCATCCAGCACAATATAGGTGCTTCCTTCCCGCTCCCAGATCATTTTCTCAAACTGCTGCGGGCGCAGATAGATCACAAGCACCCCGACATTTTCGCTCTTTTTGGTCTTGATCATACGGGCAATGGCAGGCGCATGGTCATATTTGGGCAGGCTGATCGGCAGCCACGTCCACACGCAGCCGCTTCCCTCTGTACTCACTCTCTGATACCACGCCTCGGCCTCCGTGTCCGCATCCACAACCACGAAGTCCGAATTGCCGCGCAGCGTGTGATTTTGCAGGAAAATACTGATTCTGGAGATCATCGTGTTGTAGTAACTCTGATATTCCTTAAAAGCGGTATAGCCTCTGTAGTCATTGATCATCTCCTGATAATCCGTATACTGTTTTGCCGCAATCTCCTCGAGCTTGCCATCGAAGTAAAAGTATGAAGAGACCGTGGTCATCGTATTCTCCAATTCCAGGATCTGTCTTCCGATCGTCTGCAGTTCCGCAATCTCCGCATTCTCCGCCTGACTCACCAGCACCTGATTGGTTCCGTGAATCAGATAGCCGATAATGGCAGAAAGCGGCAAAAGCCCGCCTATCACATAGATTAAAATCATGCGGTAGACGAGCTTCATTCCCAGTATCCGGTTTATCAGTTGTTTTATCTTTGTCTTCATACGCTTCGTTTCAGTATTGCCACGCCGTACGCCGGCAGCGTCAGCTTGCTCCCCTTTTTCCACTCCATACCGGTCACAAGATCCGTTGCGTCCTGCTCCACCGGCACACTCTGCTCTATTTTCTCATGATTTAACAGAAAAAGGAACTCTTTTTTTTCATCGCGTCCCACACGTAAGACCGCTTCCACGCCCCCGGGAGTCTGTGCCACCGGCGTGATCCCGGCTTTTTCGCAGATCTCCCGTATCAGTGCTTCATAAAATGACGCGTCCGACCGCACCGCCACATAATACGCCGCTCCCGCTCCGTAACGGTTTTTCGTGAGCACCGGCATTCCCGCATAAAAATCCTCCTCGTAGGTTGCAAGCACACCGGCTCCCTCCGGATGCAGCAGATCACACAGCAGAACCGCCTCATGCCGCGCGCCCTTCCATGTAAAATGATTCGTCTCTCCCTCCGGCAGGGCATCGCTCTCCTCCACCCAGATGCCTAAGAGATCACGCAGTTTCCCCGGATACCCTCCGGTCACCACCAGATCATGATCATCCACATAGCCGCTGAAAAAAGTAGTTACAAAAATACCGCCCGCCTGCACAAACGCTTTGATCTTCTCATCCACACCCGGCTTTACCATATATAAGACCGGGGCGATGATCACGCGATAGTCCGAGAAATCATCCTCCACCCCGATGATATCGGTCGCCATATTCTGCTCGTAGAGCGCCGTGTAATAGTTCTGGATCTCATCGCGGTACTTTAACAGCACGCTCGGTCCTGCGGAATACTCGATCGCCCACCAGTTATCCCAGTCAAACAGAATCGCTGTCTCCTTCCTTGCCCGCGCGCCCAGAGTCTCATCTCCCAGCGCCTTTAGTTCGGCGCCGAGGGCTGCTGCTTCCCGGATCACTCTGGTATTTTCATCTCGCACATGGTCAATGATCGGTCCGTGAGATTTCTCGGCGCATCTGGAAAAACATCACCGAATCCGCCCCATGCGCCACCGCCTGATAGCTCCAAAGGCGCATGACCCCCGGACGTTTTAAGGCATTGTACGGCAGCCAGTTCGTCACACTCGGCGTCTGCTCCATCAGAAGGAACGGCTTTCCGCCGCCGATACCGCGCATCAGTTCATGGGACAGGGCAATCTGCGCCGGTGTGTCCTGGTTGGAAGGGTAATTGTCCCAGGATACCATATCCATGTATTTTGCCCACTTCTGATAATCCAGCGGCTTATAGAACCCCATCAGATTGGTTGTGACCGGGATGTCCGGCGTATGCCGCTTCACCGCCTCATATTCCAGGCGATAACACTCTAAAATACTGTCCGAATTAAATCTCCGGTAATCTAAGGAGATTCCCTGAAACATCGTGCGCTCATAGGCGAAATGTTCGCTCAGCAGATTCGGCAGGACAATTTCTTCCCAGTCATAGAACGTATGTCCCCAGAATGCCGTATCCCAGACGCGGTTCACCTCCTCAATCGTGTGGTACTTCTTTTTCAGCCACACGCGAAATGCCTTCTCGCAATTTTCGCAGTAACACTCTCCGCCGTATTCATTGGAAATATGCCATGCCACAATATTGTCATAGTCTTTGTAATGTTCCGCCAGCTTCTCCGCCAGCCGTGCCGAATACATGCGGTAGACGGGACTGTTCGGGCAGGAATTGTGTCTGCCACCGAACTTGCGCTTCATTCCGTTGAACTCCGTGCGCAGGATTTCCGGGTACCGGTGCGCCATCCAAGCCGGATGCGCGCCGGTCGATGTTGCAAGCACGACCTTCAGTCCGTTTTTCTTCACCAGTTCCATAATGCGGTCCAGTTTTGTAAAATCATAGGTGCTCTCGTCCGGCTGCAGCATTGCCCAGGAAAACACATTGAGTGTCACCGTATCAATGTGCGCCAGCCCAAACAGGTGCATATCTTCCTCCCAGGTTGCCTCATCCCACTGCTCCGGATTGTAGTCGCCGCCAAACGCAATTTTATTCTGATTCCATATTTTCTCGTACATTGCCCTCTCCTTTTTGTCTGCTAATCCACTTCCAACCGGAATACCACCGGAAAATCACTCTCAATCCCCGGCGCCGCTATGTGAAGCCCTTCCCGGTCTACGTGCCACGCAGCCTGCCCCACATAACCGAGCAGCGTAACCGCACGCAGAATTCCGTGAAACTCCGGTAGATTCTGATTGGTACTCTTTGCAAACGAACGGATCAGAAATCTGCCGTCTTTCGGACAGCGCATGCAGATCGCATAGATGCAGCCGCCGTTCACGGTAAATCGATAGTCTTCCGGTGTATACATGATCTCTGCCGCGTCCGCAAACTGTCCGTCCGCCGCCCGCGTCGGTCCTTCCATGCTTTTTCTCCACACCTTTGACCCACGGACCGCCTCGCCGTTTACCTTCATCCACGACGCCATATCCAAAAGGATCTGCCGGTCGCCCTCGGGAATTGTACCATCCGCTTTGGGTCCGATATTCAAGAGCAGATGGCCGTTCTTGCTTACCACATCCACGAGGGTACATATGATTTCCCTGCTGCTCTTATAATCGAGGCTGTCGGTATAACACCAGGAATTGCGCGCCACCGCCGTGTCCGTCTGCCACGCATACGGCTTTGCCTCCGCAAAACCGCCGCGTTCCACCTCCACGATCCCACTTCCGAACATCATGGCATCATGCTTGTAGCAGATCATGACATCCTCTCCCCAGCTTTTACCACAATTATAATAGAACGCTGCCAGCTTTTTCAAGTAAGGATGAAACGCCTCGTGCTGAATCCACCAGTCGAAATACAAAAGCTTCGGTCGATACTTCACAATCAGCTCCACCGTGCGCGCCAGCCAGTCATCCAGAAATTCCTCACTCGGGAAGGGTTTGCTGAAAAGATCCTGCGGGTCCGGTTCCGGCATTGCCGGCCAGTAAAAATCCCCTTTTTTCATCGGCTCCCTCACATCGCTGTCAAATTCCCTTCCATGTCCCATGAAAAACCAGTGTTCCGCCCTGTGGCTTGAAGTGCAGAACTGCAGCCCGCAAGACTCTGCTGCCGACTTTAATTCCCCGAGAAGATCTCTCTTTGGTCCCATCTCCTTCGCGTTCCAATGCGAAAGTTCGCTCTCATACATCTGGAACCCGTCATGGTGCTCCGCCACCGGGAACACATAGCCGGCACCCGCCTCCTTAAAAAACTGCATCCATGACGCAGGATCAAATCTTTCCGCGCGAAACAGCGGGATAAAGTCTTTATAACCAAACTCCCGCTGTTCTCCATACGTTTTCCTGTGATGCTCATACGCCGGCATTCCTTTGATGTACATATTTCTGGAATACCATTCATTGGTGCATGCGGGCACACTGTAAAGTCCCCAGTGTAAAAAAATTCCAAGCTTTTCCCGCAAAAACCAGTCCGGCACAGGCGCCCCCGCAAGCGACGCCCAGTCCGGTCGATAACTCCCCTCTGCAATCTGCTGCTCCAACAAGTTTAAATACTTCTGTTCTGCTTCTGCCTCCATAACTCTCCCGTATCTGTCTACAGTCTCCAAAAACCGCTCCATCATCCGCCTAAAACTTTTCCATTCCATGATCCGCCAACGGATGCTTCGCCATCTGCACCATCAGAAAAACTCCTTCACAGCCGGATACAGCTTCCGGAATTCCTGATAGCGCGCCTCATACTTCTCCACCAGCACCGGATCCGGCTCAACGGTGTCAACAACATGCACCAGCTTCTCACATGCCGCCTGTACACTCTCATATTCCCCGCAGCCCACTGCCGCAAGGATCGCTCCGCCATATCCCGGTCCCTCCTCGCTCTCTATGAGATCAAGCTTAAGGTTTAAAACGGCTGCAAGAATCTTCTTCCACAGCGGGCTCTTTGCACCGCCGCCGCAGATCTTGGAGCGTTCGATCCGGATGCCCAGACTGCGCGCCACCTCGAGGGAATCCCTGAGACCGAACGCTACGCCTTCTAACACCGCCTGCGTCATATCTTCCCGTGTGGTGTCCATCGACATTCCAAGGAACATGGCTCTCGCATCCGGGTCGTTGTGCGGAGAGCGCTCCCCCATCAGATAAGGCAGGAAAAATACCCGGTTTTCTCCCAGATTTTTAATCTTTTCCTGCTCCCGCGCATACTCCGTCGTCTTTAAAATCTCATCCATCCACCACTTGTTGCAGGATGCCGCCGAGAGCATACACCCCATCAGATGATAACCGCCATCCGCGTGATCAAAGGAATGCAGGGCATTGTGTGCGTCCACACCAAACTTCTCACTGGAGATAAAGAGCGTGCCGCTCGTTCCAAGCGACAGGTTGCATCTCCCCTCACCGACCGTCCCGGTGCCGACGGCTGCCGCCGCATTATCGCCCGCTCCCGCAATGATCTTTACCTCGGGAGAAAGTCCCAGTTCTTCCGCGATCTCTGGCTTTAAGGTTCCCACCACCTCATAGCGCTCATAAAGCTTCGGAAGCTGCTCTCTTTCCACATGGCAGATCTCAAGCATCTGCTCCGACCATTCCCGGTGCTCCACATCAAGGAGCAGCATACCGGAGGCGTCCGAATAATCGGTGCAGAACGTTCCGGACAGGCGGTATGCCAGATAATCTTTCGGCAGCATGATCTTTTTCACCCGTTTCCACAGATCTGGCTCATGCTTTTGCATCCAGAGAATCTTTGGCGCCGTAAATCCGGCGAAGGCAATATTCGCGGTATATCCCGACAGTGTTTCCTTTCCGATCACCTGATTTAAGTAATCGGTCTCTTCTGCCGTGCGACCGTCGTTCCAGAGGATCGCCGGACGAATCACTTCATCCCGCTCATCCAATGTCACCAGACCATGCATCTGTCCCCCGAAACTGATCCCCGCCACCTGGCTTTTATCACATTCCGCCAGAAGTTCTTTTAAGCCGTCGATCGACTGTTCATACCAGTCTGCCGGATTCTGTTCCGACCAGCCCGGATGTGGAAATGAAAGATCGTAGGTGCGCGATGCAATTTTTTTTATTTTACCATCGGCATCCATCAGCAGCAATTTTACTGCTGATGTGCCAAGATCAATTCCTATATATAACATACTCTCCCCTTTTCTTATCATTGCAAGACTTCGCTATGCACTGCAAGACTTCGCTATGCATTGCAAGACTTTTCTATGCAAACGGATTCTCCGTCGGATAGCGCACGCCTGCCGGCTGGTTATAACCGATCTCCTCCACCGGCACACCGATATACTTAAATACTTCGTACAGCGCCTTGCCGTAATGTCCGAATGCCACCGCGCCGTGGTGCGGGAAATTCTTCTCAATCAGCACATGGCGGTAAAATCTTCCCATCTCAGGGATGGCGAAAACACCGATCGATCCAAAAGATCTTGTCGCCACCGGAAGTACCTCCCCATGTGCGATATAAGCGCGGAGCTCGCAGTCTGCGGTGCTCTGCAGACGGAAAAACGTAATGTCCCCCGGCATGATGTCCCCCTCAAGGGTTCCGTTTGTCACCTCGACCGGAAGGCTTCTCGCCATGATCTTCTGATTGCGCATCTCACAGAACGCAAGCTTTCCGGAAGTGGTATTTCCACAGTGGAATCCCATAAAGGTGTCCTTTAACGTATATGGATATTTTCCCTCGATCTCTTCCTCATACATATCTGCCGGCACCGAGTTATTGATATCAAGCAGTGTCACGGCATCTTAGCTCACCACGGTGCCGATGAACTCGCTTAAACAGCCGTAAATATCCACCTCGCAGGACACCGGAATTCCCTGTCCGGTCAGACGGCTGTTGACGTAACACGGGACAAAACCGAACTGTGTCTGGAATGCCGGCCAGCACTTGCCCGCAATCGCCACATACTTGCGGTAGCCCTTGTGATCGCGCACCCAGTCTTTTAAGGTCAATTCATACTGCGCCAGCTTTGCAAGCACTTCCGGCTTTTTATTCCCGGCTCCAAGCTCCGCCTCCATCTCTGCCACAACCGCCGGGATTCTCTCATCCCCGTCATGTTTATGGAACGCCTCGAATAAATCAAGCTCTGAATTTTCCTCAATCTCCACACCCAGATTGTAAAGCTGCTTTATCGGTGCGTTGCAGGCAAGGAAATTTAACGGTCTTGGTCCGAAGCTTATGATCTTTAAATTGGAAAGCGCAACTACCGCGCGGGCGATCGGCTCAAATTCATGAATCATGTCCGCACATTCCTCTGCCGTTCCAACCGGATACTCCGGAATGTATGCCCTGATATTGCGAAGCTTTAAGTTATAGCTGGCATTTAACATTCCACAGTAAGCATCCCCTCTGCCATCCAGCAGACTGTCCCCGGATTCTTCCGCCGCAGCAATAAACATTTTCGGTCCGTCAAAATGCTTTGCCAGCAGTGTCTCGGCGATCTCCGGTCCAAAATTGCCGAGGTATACGACAAGTGCATCACACCCGGCCGCCTTCACATCCTCCAGCGCCTGCACCATATGTATTTCGCTCTCCACGATACAGATCGGACATTCATAGATGTGATCCTTTCCGTACTTTTTCGTGTAAGCGTCCATTAACGCCTTTCTCCGGTTCACCGACAGGCTCTCCGGGAAGCAGTCTCTGCTGACTGCCACAACTCCGATCTTAATCTCCGGCATATTTTCTTTGTTCATAAAAATCTCCTTTCCGTTTCAAAAATAGAAACCTTCCTGTTCCGTTTTTCCTGTATCTTTCTTACACCTCAATATTGACCCCCAAAAGTCCGTTAAAAGCACCACGGATTCCTGCTTCCTCATGTGCGATCAGCCACTTGTTCTTCGCAGTCATAAGCGCATCCTCTCCGCTTTTGGGCAAGGCAAAATCAATCTCTGTATTCGTTCCTTTCGGAAGAATCACAATACATTTAAATCCTTCCTCCCCGTCATTTCACGGCGCATAGTGAAGTGTCGTTCCATACATCTCAACAACCGTTCCCGCCGGGACAAAAAATGCTTCCACCCTGGATGTGTCATAAGTAAACGCATCGGTCACATCCGGCAGCCATCCTAACAGCAGCACCATATTGGTCACCGCAATATTGATCTCCGAATTGCGGTGATACTCCAACGCATTTAATCTGTGATTGTTGCCGTTACAATAACCGATCTGAATCGGAAGTCCGCCGTAGATCCGTCTGGCAAACTCTCCCGCCTCCGGCAGCACCTCCAGTTCCTCCATGGATGGCACATAAATGACATCCTCCGGCAGCGGCGTGTGTTCCATCTCGCGGATCAGTCTCGTGCAGTCAAAGCCGCTCCAGACTTTCCCATACCTGCGGAACTTTTCGTCTTTAATTGAATAAATCTCCATGATTCCCCCCTGTTTGTGCTCCTTTCCATAAGTGTACCTTATGAGCAGAGTATAACAGGAGACAGTCATG
>ENA-UEQW01001775-UEQW01001775.1-human-gut-metagenome-genome-assembly--contig:-NODE-1775-length-17160-cov-8.012644_pt1 | contig 17160 bp, 13 predicted proteins | sample MGYA00242947_ERZ507947 | MGnify/ENA primary metagenome ERZ507947 (study PRJEB26167, sample SAMN06115421) | human gut metagenome | host: Homo sapiens | place: China:Guizhou | collected 2015-03-17... | reverse complement strand
ACACCTGTTTTTTCGAACTTTCTTTTGAATTTCTTCAGCGCTTTTTCAATGTTTTCGCCTTCTTTTAATGGAACTACGATCATAATTTAATTTATTATATTGTTTAATTACTATATCCACAAATTGGGCAGCAAAATTACTGATTGTTTCGGGATTAGCAAAACTTTCCGTAAATATTTTTCAGAAATCCTCCAGACGGAAAGGAGGATAAGCAATACCTTTTTCGGTTATAATCGCAGTTATCAAGTCGTGAGGAGTTACATCAAAAGCCGGATTATAAGCTTTCACCCCTTCAGGAGCCATCCGCGAAGCATACCACATATCCGTAATTTCCTTGGGATTCCGTTCTTCTATCACGATCGAATCCCCATCCGGACAATTCAAATCAATAGTGGATGTCGGACCTAACACATAAAAAGGAATACCGTAATAACGAGCCAGGATCGCCACTCCCGAAGTCCCGATCTTATTAGCCGTATCGCCATTTGCCGCGACCCGGTCGCAACCGACCACGACAGCCTGTACCCAGCCTTTCCGCATGACGGCCGACGCCATATTATCACAAATCAAGGTAACATCCACACCCACCTTCTGCAATTCGTAGGCCGTCAGGCGTGCACCCTGCAACAGCGGACGCGTTTCATCGGCAAACACCTTAAAGCCATATCCACGTTCTTCTCCTAAATAAACCGGAGCGAGAGCCGTTCCATATTCCGATACCGCCAAATGACCGGCATTGCAATGTGTCAGGATTCCCATTCCCGGGCGCAACAAGGACAGGCAGTTCTCTCCTATCTTACGGCAAGCAGCCGCATCTTCCGCCCAGATCGCCTCCGCCTCGACACGCAACAGCTCTACTATTTCCGGAACAGGATTCACAGAATGGGCGACCACAACTTTTTCCATCCGGTCCAAAGCCGCAACCAAGTTGACCGCAGTAGGGCGAGAAGATGCCAGATAATCCTTCATCCGAAGGAACTCACTGTAAAAACTGTCATAAGTGTTTGCCACAATCAGCCGACTGCAAACATAAATACCATAGGCAGCAGCTATCCCGATAGCCGGTGCTCCGCGTACCTTTAACTTGTATATAGCCTCCCAAACTTCTTCTGCTGAAGAGAGGGAAACATATACTTCAGATCCTGGTAAGCGGGTCTGGTCCAAGATAATCACAGCACTCCCGTCCTGACTCAAACGGACCGTCTTTAAATCTGTTATGTCTACATTCATAAAAGAGAACTATTATGGATGCGAAAATAAGCAATTCCGATGAGATGAAAAATGTTTTGCAGGTTAAAAGTATCCCAACAGGAATCGCTCTTTCAATTCTATCAAATCGTCACTACTATCCCTTCAGTTAGAATAAGATTCGTCCGGCTAGATATAATACCGTAATCGAGCAGTTCCAAACCCAACATTTCCGAAAGATACTGCCAATAATTTTTCGTCGTTCCGACATGTATCTTATCGGTAATCGATGCACCCAAAGTATCTCTCCTGTTTTAATTGAAAAATTTACCGTACCTTTGTACAATTCTTATTCACTGTAAAAATATGGAAATCGCAGCATTAGTTTCGGGAGGAGTAGATAGCTCCGTAGTCGTCCACCAGTTGAAAGAGGCAGGATACGATCCTACCATTTTCTATATCCGTATCGGCATGGAAGATAAAGACGGATATATAGACTGCCCTGCCGAAGAAGATATTGAAATCACCTCTTATATCGCCAAGAAGTACGGTTGCCGGTTTGAAATCGTCTCCTTGCACGACGAATATTGGGATCGTGTCGTGAGCTACACCATTGATTCCGTAAAACGCGGACTCACCCCCAACCCGGATATGATGTGCAATAAATATATCAAATTCGGCTGCTTCGAAGAGAAATGGGGAAAGGATTTCGATAAAATAGCAACCGGCCATTACGCCACGACAACCGAAATAGACGGTAAAGTATGGCTTTCCACCGCCAAGGATCCGGTAAAAGATCAGACCGACTTCCTTGGCCAAATCACCCGTTTGCAAATACAGAAATTAATGTTCCCGATCGGACATCTCATGAAAAGCGAAGTCCGAGCTATAGCCGAACAACAAAAACTGCCGAGTGCCAAACGGAAAGACAGCCAGGGAATCTGCTTCTTAGGCAAGATCAACTATAATGATTTCATCGAACGCTACCTGGGCAAACGAACCGGAAAGATCGTCGAACTGGAAACAGGCAAGGTGTTAGGCAAACACAACGGCTACTGGTTCCACACCATCGGACAGCGTAAGGGTTTAGGCTTAAGCGGAGGACCGTGGTTCGTTATCAAAAAGGACATCAAGCGGAACATTATCTATGTTTCCAACGGTTATGATCCGGAAACACAGTACGGCAAGATTATCAACATGCACGGCTTCGACTTCATCACCGAAGACCCATGGGGAGAATTTGAGGACGAGAAAGAGATCACTTTCAAGATCCGCCACACGCCGGACTTCACACACGGCCGTATCCGTCGCATCGGAGACTTATACCGCATCGAATCCGACAACAAAATCCAAGGAATCGCCCCCGGACAGTACGGAGTAGTCTACGACAAAGACCATCGTCTTTGCCTCGGCAGTGGCATGATTATTGATGAAGAGAAATAGGCAAATCGCTAATTATTATTTTTGGCCGTAATATTCAAATTAAGTAAAGATGGAGGCAACAAGTAAAAAAGAAACGGTAAAAACATAAGTATGACGGTCTATGGGAGTGCCATTATACAATCAGACCGATTATTAGTCTGGAGCCAAAACGAAACAGAACTTATACTCCTTTTTACCGATACCGGTACGCATGTGATCCATTCTGACCTATAGATTAAACCAATAATTCATCTTAATCATATCAAGCGAGAAGGTTCTCGCTCTTTTTCATGCAGACAAAGTTAAGAATTATATGGAAATAAAAAGGCTGCTCATCCCGCAGGATTGCAGCCTTTCCTTGATATATGCATTAATTAAATAGTATACAGAGAACTGATAGATTCACCACTACAAACACGACGGATGGCTTCGGCAAACATATCGGCAACAGACAGCACTTTCACCTTTTCGCATTTCTTTGCATAAGGGATAGAATCCGTAAAGATCATTTCAGTCAAAGCAGACTGGTCTACACGTGTGGAAGCCGGGTCGGACATAACGGCATGACTGGCGATGGCACGCACGGATTTAGCACCGTTTTCGAGCATCAGGTTGGCAGCCTTCGTAATAGTACCGGCCGTATCCACCATATCGTCGATCAAAAGTACATCCAAACCTTTCACATCACCGATGATACGCATTTCGGCCACTTCATTGGCACGCAGACGTGACTTGTGGCAAATAACCATCGGCAAACCCAGGTATTTGGAATAACTGCTGGCACGTTTAGTTCCTCCAACATCCGGTGTAGCGATACACAGGTTATCCAGAGGCAATGATGTTTTAATGTAATCCAGGAAAATGGAAGATGCATACAAGTGGTCGACCGGAACATTAAAGAATCCCTGAATCTGATCGGCATGCAGGTCCATCGTAATCAAGCGGTCGATACCGGCAGTACTCAGCATGTCTGCGATCAGTTTGGCCCCGATAGAAACACGCGGTTTATCTTTTCTATCCTGACGTGCCCAACCGAAATAAGGAATAACTGCGATTACAGAGTGTGCTGAAGCACGCTTGGCAGCATCGATCATCAGGAGAAGCTCCATCAGATTATCAGAGTTAGGAAACGTTGATTGTACCAGGAATACATCGCGACCGCGAATCGACTCTTCATAAGAGACGGCAAATTCACCATCGGCAAAGTGTTGAATGTTCATCTGTCCCAGCGGACAACCAAGACTATTGCAAATTTTCTCTGCAAGATACCGGGAGTTAGTTCCCGAAAACACCAAGAAAGGAGTTTGTGCACTCATTATTCCGAATATTTATCTTAAGTAAATAGATTTGAATTGTGAGTGCAAAGGTACAAAACAATTATGATTTATGATTTATGATTTATGATTTATTACCAAACACATCGGTCAGAGCAGATCATAAATCACAAACCATAAATCATAAATCAATATGTAAACTTCAGTAAACGACCGGAATAAGCAGGTATAACGACCTGATAGGGCCAAGCAGCCGTCAATGTGCTGATACAGTTCTCTCCAGTCATCAGATCGGTCTGTACGGCAGCTTTGTTGTCCCCGAAATCAAGTGCCTTGAATGCCTCGTCAGGAATTTGGATGCGTACCGTCTGCTCTGCCTTGTCAAAGTTGACCACCACCAACAACACTTCATTCTGATATTTACGCATGAACACGAATTGACGGTGTGAATTAAAATACGGATTGCTCAGGTTTGCATACATCAAATCATAGAAAACTCCTTCCGTGATAACCCGTTCGGACTTTGATATATTCAAGATCTTTGCGTACACCTCGCGCAACTGCCGTTGTTCGGCAGTCAGTTTGCCGCCATCGAAAGCTCCCTCGTTTATCCAGTTACGCAAGCTGGCAAGACTCCAGTAATCAAAAATCGTCGTGCGCCCATCACGTCCGCTGAACCCTTCATCGTCCATTCCCGACTCTCCTAACTCCTGTCCGCTGTAGATCATCACCGGATTGGTATTCATCATAGCCGACACGATCATCCCCGGAATTCCCGGACGCGGATCACCGGCAAAGAAGTAAGAAGCGATACGCTGCTCGTCATGGTTTTCAAGGAAGTTCAACATATTATGCTGGATGCCTTCGAGTGACTGCCAGCATCCGGAGATATTGCTTGCCGGAGCCTGGTTACACATGACCGCCCGTACCGTATCGTACAGTCCGACCTTATCATACAAATAATCAAAATGTCCGTTCCAGATATAATTGCGATATTCTGCCGGATTATAAACTTCGGCAATAAAACAAACATCATAAGCCTGTTTCACCTTCGGGATCACCCAGTTCCAGAATTCAACCGGAACCATTTCCGCCATATCGCACCGGAAACCGTCTATCCCTTTTTCCGCCCAGAAAAGCAGGATATCCAGCATCTTCGCCCATGTATTGGGAACCGGATCAAAATGCAGGGTACGGCCGTTCACATAATCAACACCATAATTCAACTTGACCGTCTCATACCAGTCGTTTTGTCCGGGACAGGTACTGAAGCAATCATTCCCCGTGACTTTCGCCGGAAATTCACTATATTCAAAATCTTCCTGCTGAGCACCGAATTGCAGACACAAAGTCTGCCCCGGTATATAATAGAAATTATTATTAGGATCGAAAGCTTTCGAAGTATTGTCTTTTTGCCCCAAGTCTTCCACATATGCCATCTTGGCATCCGAATAATACTGGCGGGCCACATGATTAGGTACGAAATCGATGATTACTTTCATTCCGGCTTCATGCGTCCTTCTGACCAGCGATTCGAATTCTTTCATACGGTCAGGCACATTATCGGCCAGGTCCGGGTCTATATCATAATAATCTTTGATCGCATAAGGCGAGCCGGCATTCCCCTTTACGACTGCCGCATGGTCTCTTCGTATCTGGTAAGCCGTATAATCAGTATTCGTTGCATGTTCGATCACTCCGGTATACCAGATATGGGTGGTTCCCAACTCCTTAATCTTGGACAAAGCAACCGGCGTAAAGTCCGAAAACTTTCCTACTCCGTTTTCAACTTTACTTCCATTCTTCACCAGGGATGATTTCATATTTCCAAACCAACGTGGAAAGACCTGATATATTACCATCTTATTTGCCTGTTTCATCGCGTTATTTGCCAACTTAGTTAATATTTGGGGTGAACACCGGAACTTCCGGAAAAAACTATGGCATCAAGGCGTTGTTTCTTCTTGCCATAATAGCGTTCACCAAGGTTTCATATTTATTTTCTTTTATCACGACCTCGAATGCCCGGATCGCCGCAGCATATCCGATACCCGCGATCTCATCCACATTTTCCAGATCGAATGTCTTATACATACCGAACTCCTCCGCCTCGATCAGGACATCGCACATCTCGCGGTCCTCCAACGTGTTCGCCCGGAACATATAGTGGTAGGAACGTTCCGCGATATGGAAAATCGTCTGCTTGTACTTTTGCGGGACAAGGGGACTGACATTCACACCGATGATACGCTCACACTCTTCACGGATGATCGAAACCGGGAAATTATGGAAAAGACCTCCATCAACATAATGCACTCCGTTTATCACGACCGGGCTAAAGATAATCGGAATACTACAGGAAGCGGTCACCGCCTCTACGATGGGGCCGCTACGAAACTCATGGCTCTCGCCATTGTCAAGATCGGTCGCCACGACAACCAAAGGAGTTTTCAGCTCTTCAAACGTTTTAGCCCTCAAATGACGACGAAGGAAATAACGGAACCGCTTGCTGTCGAACAATCCCGATTTCGGGATTTGCAACTGGGCGAATTCGGAGAACTCACGACCGGTAAAGAGTTCTTTAATTTCGTCGGACGTATAGCCATCGGCAAACAAAGCACCCATCAACGAACCGACACTCGTACCAACGATGATATCCGGCTTCAGACCGCATTCTTCCAGTAATCTAAAAACTCCGATATGAGCGAAACCTTTCGCTCCTCCTCCGCTCAGAGCCAAGCCTAATTTACAGGTCTTATGGTTCGTTTCTTCCGTCATTTGCGTTTTCATTCTTATTCTGTGACAAATATGCTGTTTTTTTTAGAATGAAACATTATTATTTACGAAAAAGTTTCTCTACTTCTTTATTTTTGTTATATTTACAGATGAACAATAAAGGATCGTAAGACGCTAAGTGTCAAAACGATTAAATTCGTATTAATTTTAAATCTCATTGCTATGATTACACCTATTTTTTGGATCATACCGGTAGCCTCCATCCTGGCACTGGTATTTGCTTGGTTCTTCTTCAGGCAGATGATGAAAGAGAGTGAAGGGACGGAGTTAATGGCAAAAATAGCCCGGCACGTACGCAAAGGGGCTATGTCATACCTGAAACAACAATACAAGGTTGTCGCTTCGGTGTTTCTCGCCCTGGTGGTTTTGTTCTCCATCATGGCGTATGGATTCGGAGTACAAAACGAATGGGTTCCGATCGCTTTCCTGACCGGCGGTTTCTTCTCTGGCCTTGCCGGTTTCTTAGGAATGAAGACGGCTACTTACGCATCCGCCCGTACCGCCAATGCCGCCCGGTCGTCTTTGAATAGCGGCTTGCTGGTTGCTTTCAGGAGCGGTGCCGTAATGGGGCTGGTTGTCGTCGGCCTCGGCTTGCTGGACATTTCGTTCTGGTACATATTATTGAATATCTGCATTCCGGCAGAAACGATGGATGCCACACATAAACTGACCATCATCACCACCACCATGCTGACCTTCGGTATGGGAGCTTCCACACAGGCACTCTTCGCCCGTGTCGGCGGTGGTATCTACACAAAAGCAGCCGATGTCGGAGCCGACCTGGTCGGCAAAGTCGAAGCCGGCATCCCCGAAGACGACCCGCGCAACCCGGCAACCATTGCCGACAATGTGGGAGACAACGTCGGAGATGTGGCCGGCATGGGGGCGGATTTGTACGAATCATATTGCGGTTCCATTCTGGCAACCTCCGCATTGGGTGCTGCCGCATTCGTGGCGTCCGGCGACGTAGAGATGCAATACAAGGCGGTCGTGGCGCCGATGCTGATCGCCGCGGTCGGGATCGTATTGTCGATCATCGGCATCTTCGCCGTCCGTACGAAGGAAAATGCGACTATACGTGAGCTGCTGAAAGCGCTTGCCATAGGGACAAACCTAAGTTCCGTGTTGATCGCCCTCTCCACTTTCGGCATTCTTTATTTGTTAGAGTTGGACAATTGGTTCTGGATCAGTTGTTCGGTTATAATCGGATTGTTGGTAGGGATCGTGATCGGCCAATCGACGGAATACTACACCTCCCAGTCTTATAAGCCCACCCAGCGGGTTTCAGAGGCCGGACTGACCGGACCGGCAACGGTGATTATCTCCGGCTTGGGGCTGGGCATGCTATCGACCGCCATTCCGGTACTAGCCGTAGTAGCCGGGATCATCTGTTCGTTCCTTTTTGCTTCCGGCTTCGATTTCAACAATGTAGGGATGGGGTTGTACGGCATCGGCATCGCCGCCGTCGGGATGCTCTCGACATTAGGGATCACTTTGGCTACGGACGCTTACGGGCCTATTGCCGACAATGCCGGCGGCAATGCGGAAATGTCCGGCTTGGGCAAAGAAGTACGCAAACGTACGGATGCGCTCGACTCCTTAGGCAACACGACCGCCGCAACAGGCAAAGGGTTTGCGATCGGCTCGGCAGCCTTGACGGGCCTGGCATTGCTGGCCTCTTATGTGGAAGAGATTAAAATAGGCTTGCTCCGGTTGGGCGAAACAGTCCTGACATTTTCCGACGGCAAAGCCATCGAGGTATCAAAAGCCTCTTTCTCCGACTTTATGATCTATTATGATGTCACACTTATGAACCCGAAGGTGTTGGCGGGGATGTTCCTCGGCTCCATGATGGCTTTCATGTTCTGCGGGTTGACAATGAATGCAGTCGGACGGGCAGCCGGACACATGGTGGAGGAAGTACGCCGCCAGTTCCGTGAAATCCCCGGAATACTAACAGGAAAAGCCGAACCCGATTACGCCCGTTGCGTGGCCATCTCGACAAAAGGGGCGCAGCATGAGATGGTGACCCCTTCCCTGTTAGCCATCATCGCACCGATCCTCACCGGTCTGATATTCGGAGTGACAGGAGTGGTCGGACTGCTGATCGGCGGCCTGAGCACCGGGTTCGTACTGGCGATCTTCATGGCCAATTCGGGAGGCGCCTGGGACAACGCCAAGAAACATATCGAAGAAGGAAACCACGGCGGCAAGGGCAGCGAAGCCCATAAGGCGACAGTCGTAGGCGATACGGTCGGCGACCCGTTCAAAGACACCTCCGGTCCCAGCCTCAACATCCTGATCAAGCTGATGAGCATGGTAGCGATCGTCATGGCAGGATTGACAGTAGCCTGGAGTTTGTTCTGATCGGGTGATAGGTGATAGGTGAAAAGGCCTTTTTGTAAAACTTTTCTGAGTTTGAATTAAAAAACGTCACCTTAAAGGCGGCGTTTTTTAATTCATTTTTCCTAAACTTTTACAGAAACGGGGGTTTACCTATCACCTATCACCATAAATCACTGATAATCAATAATAGCATTTCTTAATACACCTTTTTTATTTATCCCACGCGATGAAATGTTTGAATCTTCATTTACGCCCTCATTCGAAAGGACAGACACCCCAAAAAGGCTACCGTAAAGCTATGCTTTATGAAGGCTAAAGCTATGGGTTACGCAACCTAATGCATAGCTTTAGAGAAGCTGGTGCATTGCCGAACGGGATGCGCCGGGACAAATCGTTTCCTACTCATCTATTTTTAACTACCGGATGAAAGCATTCATGGAGAATTGCATGTATCTTTGCAGCCGGTATAACATAAAAACAATCTGTATGTCAATCTCACGCTTCAATGCAGTGGAGAAAGCATCCAACCGAAAGGCAGTGGAAGCCATTACTCCCAATCAGAAAGTATCCGAATATTATGGTGAGAACGTCTTCAACCGGAAGGCAATGCAAAAGTATCTCTCCAAGGAAACCTACAAAGCCCTGACCCATGCCATCGACAACGGAACCCCTATCGACCGCGAAATAGCCAATCATGTGGCTGCCGGCATGCGTATGTGGGCACTGGAAAAAGGAGTCACACATTACACACACTGGTTCCAGCCTCTTACCGACGGGACAGCCGAAAAGCACGACGCATTCGTCGAACATGACGGCGGCGGCGGCATGATCGAAGAATTCAGCGGCAAGCTGCTCGCACAACAGGAGCCGGACGCATCCAGCTTCCCCAACGGCGGATTGCGCAACACGTTCGAAGCCCGCGGCTATTCGGCCTGGGACCCCTCCTCACCTGCGTTTATCGTAGACGACACCTTGTGTATCCCGACCGTATTCATCGCCTATACCGGTGAAGCGCTGGACTACAAGACCCCGCTGATCCGCTCCATCGAAGCCTTGAACAAGGCAGCCAAAGATGTCTGCCATTATTTCAACGAAGACGTCAATAAAGTCATCACCTATTTAGGTTGGGAACAGGAGTATTTCCTGGTAGACGAAGACCTCTATTCCGCCCGTCCCGACCTGTCGCTGACGGAACGTACTCTCTTAGGACACGAAAGCGCGAAGAACCAGCAATTGGACGACCACTATTTCGGAGCCATTCCCTCCCGTGTACAGGAGTTTATGAAAGACCTGGAAACAGAATGCTACAAGTTGGGCATCCCGGTCAAGACACGCCATAACGAGGTTGCCCCGAACCAGTTCGAGCTAGCGCCTATTTACGAGGAATGCAACCTCGCCAACGACCATAACCAGTTGTTGATGTCAGTGATGAAACGTGTTTCCCGCCGCCACAACTTCCGCGTGCTGCTCCACGAAAAGCCTTTTATGGGTGTGAACGGTTCGGGTAAGCACTGCAACTGGTCGATGGGAACCGATACGGGCATCAACCTCTTCTCTCCGGGAAAGGACCGGGAAGACAACCTGCGTTTCATTACATTCGTGGTCAACTCGCTGATGGCCGTTTATAAATACAACGCCTTGCTGAAAGCCAGTATCGCTTCGGCTACCAACGCGCACCGCCTGGGCGCCAACGAAGCGCCTCCCGCCATCATCTCATCCTTCTTAGGAACACAGATCACCGAAATTCTGGACAAGTTCGAGAACTGTTCCATCGAAGACGCTATCGAGGTGGACGACAAGAAACGCCTGCATCTCGGCTTCGGACAGATCCCTGAACTGCTGTTAGACAATACGGACCGTAACCGCACCTCTCCTTTTGCTTTCACCGGAAACCGTTTCGAATTCCGTGCATTGGGATCGTCGGCCAACTGCGGTTCAGCGATGTTGGCACTGAACTCTGCCGTAGCCTACCAGCTCCGCCAGTTCAAACAGGATGTCGAAGCCTTGCGTGCCGAAGGTAAGAGCAAGGAGGCCGCCATCTTCGAAGTGCTGAAAGCCTATATCAAGGAATCCAAACCGATCCGTTTCGACGGGAACGGCTACGGCGACGAATGGAAGGAAGAAGCTGCCCGCCGCGGCCTGGATTGCGAAAACAGCGTTCCATTACAATACGATGCTTACCTGAAACCGGAAGTTATCCGGATGTTCAAGGAAACGGGTGTACTGAGCGAAAAGGAATTGGAAGCCCGCAACGAAGTGAAATGGGAAATCTATATCAAAAAGGTACAGATCGAAGCTCGTGTCCTTGGCGACCTATCGCTCAACCATATCATCCCGGTTGCCGTCCGCTACCAGTCATTGCTATTGGACAACATCGCCAAACTGAAAGAGACTTTCGGCGGATATCCGGAATATGACGATATGTCGGAAGAGCCCCGACGCCTGGTTCGCAAGATTGCCGGACATATCTGTTCCGTCACTCGCATGGTGGACGAAATGGTGGAAGCCCGCAAAAAAGCAAACCGTATCACGGATTTGCGTACCAAAGCAATCGCTTACCATGATACCGTCGCTCCCTATCTGGACGAAATCCGTAGCCACATCGACGACCTGGAGCTGATGGTCGATAACCAGATGTGGCCGCTGCCGAAATATAGGGAACTGTTGTTCATCCGTTAATTTACATTAATCATTTAATTATTATATAAGTATGAATAGTTCGTATCTACGAATTATTCATACTTTTGTTTTTATAATCACTTAAATCTACGTGAATATGAAAACAAAAGCATTCCTTCCCGCTATCGTTTTCCTTCTGGCAAGCCTTGCAAGTTGTAATTCCTCCGTTCCGAAATCGTTGGTAACTGACGACGGCAGTGTCAGGATAATCGAAAACCCGGACGGCCCGCTTTACATCTGCGACCTGAAAGCGGCAGGCGATACGATTGATATCCCACTTAGCGAACTGGTCGAAGATTGCCGGATCGTGCGTTTTGAAACCTCCGACGAGGCCCTGTTCAAGGCCTGGTGGATCGAGGTGAGCGATAACTACATTTGCGTACGACAGCAATCCAACGTGGTCAAGCTATACGACAAGGACGGAAAATTCCTCTGCAACATAGGTGCAATGGGAAACGGACCGGGCGAGTATCCGGTGACTATCTACGACGGGAGTATCGACGAACGAGGCGGCCATATATTCCTCTCTCTCTTTTATGGGAAGAAAATCATGATGTACGGCCTTGACGGGAAATGGATAAAAGATATCAATCTTCCCGGACAAATCAACAAACCGAAAATCGAGGTCAATGCCGACGGTACGCTCTCGGTCGTGCACATGCCTTTTGAAGAAGGGACGCCGATCGCTTTCCGGATGGACACGAACGGGAACATCCTATCACAAATACCGGCACTCGACTATATGTTGGCAGGAAATTTCGACAATGAGATATTTTCCTACCGGAATACCGGGACATTCGACTTCTTTTATACCGGCATCGACACGACTTTCACATACGATACGGAAGCAAACAAGCTGATCCCCCGTTTCACGATGAACTTCCCCGGTTTTGCTCAAAAACCTATCCATATCTACACGGAACTGCCCAACCATATCCTCATCCACTACTACACTTGGGATAAAGGCCGGTTCACACCCGGAGGAGACATACTGGTAGATAAGATGAAAATGTCATCTTCCCAATATCACCTGGTCAACGACTTCTACGGGAATCTCCCGATTCCCAATCCGAACAACCACTTCAACAAGGGCAGATTCATTTTCAATGTCGAACCGGCTGCACTTCAGGAAATGATCGAAGCCCATCTCGCCTCCGGCAAATGTCCTCCCGAAGCGAAAGCCCAACTGAAAGAATTGGCCACTACGCTCCATGAGAACGACAATAACCTGATGTTTGTGGGAAAGCTGAAGAGGTAAAAAGAAGTCTGTTGATTAACGGCAAACTTTTATCCGGGAAGTCCGGGTAATACCGTTCTCATTATAGGCATCTATCGTAAAGTAATAAGCAACCCCTTTATTCAGACTTCCGATTTCCAATGTATTTTCTCCCATCACCTGGAAATTATTATACAACTTGTCTCCGGCTATTCCGTAGCGGACAATATACCCCTGAGCATCCGGAACAGCCTCCCAACAAAGACGCGCCTTGCACGGATCGGCCTCATCCCTTTCCACCGTGAAATCATTTACGGCACGCGGAGTACTCCCCTGACCTTTTCCAAAAATTCTCAAATCGCGTACGGAAAAATTTTCCGACACCATATACTCCTTGTTTTGCAACTTGATATACCGGGCTTTGAACGGTTCTTCAAACTCGATATAATCATGAGGAGTGTCTGTTTTCTTTGTACCATAGTCCACCACCAAAGACCAATCTTCGCCATTTACCGAAGCGTAAATCAGATAGCTCTGGTAAACTCCGGAGACAGCACCTTTTTGATTAGCCCCGTATTCATCGAAATTCACCTGAATAGCATGGATAGACGAAAGCCGTTGCAAATCTACTTGTGCCCACTCCATGTCACGGTTCGATTGGGCGACCCAAGCTGTACGGGCGTCCTCATCCACTATATTTTCTGCCGGATAACCTTCCAGCGAAGAAGATACGCTCACTTTTTTTCCATACGAAAGCAACATCCACCCGGGTTGATATTCACCGGCGATCTGTTCCTTTCCTCCGGGCAGGAACATCGGGTAATCTCCTAAATAGGTGTTCGTAAACAAATAGCCGTCTTTATCAAAGCCGGACGGATAGAAAGAGACCCTGCGTTCAAACATATGCCGGACGGAAATTGAATTGGTCGCGGCTTTCCAATAGTTCTCACTACCGGCCGTAAAGATACAACCATGTCCCGCCCCTCCGATAAAACCGGTCGGTTTATAAGAAACCGGACTGTTCTCCATATAGGTAAAAGGCCCGGCGGGAGAAGTACCGTACAGAAAAATCAGTATATCATCGTACCTCCCCATGTCCCTTATTCATTTGAGGCGGACAGCCATGATCCTTGGACAATCTATTGGATTCATTTCTGTGGTAAGCTAACCGAATCATTCCTTTCTCCCAACCCCGCTCCTCAAGAAATATTAGCAGACGAACATGTACGGCAACTCGTCCGCATCCGTCTATTCGAAGAGATATACAGTAGTTTTGCCAGAGGTTACATAAAAGAATATCTGGCTTATTCATCCATGTGCTTATATACGTTTCTCTCAACTTTCATTTTTCAGGAACAGTTCCGCCATATCGATCTTCCGACCCACAAAGAAAATTCATTCTCGATGCGAGTTATCTATTACTTACAAGAACACGTGGAAACCAATCTGACCTTAAAAGATTTAGCGGAATATTTCAAATATTCGGAATCTCACTTTTCCACCTTATTCCAGAAAGAAACGGGTACTTCCCCCATCAATTACTTTACACGCCTAAAAATACAGAAAGCCTGTCAGTATATCGAACTTACGGATATGAAACTGAACGAAATTGCGATGCGGCTCGGATTCGAGGAGCAGGCCTATTTCTCCCGTGTCTTTACCAAAGTTATGGGAATATCTCCTTCCTCTTATCGGAAAAAAGAAGCCGATAACAGATAAATAAAAAGAAAGCCGGAGAAGGAACATTCCCTCCGGCTTACCACGTGATTTGAAATAAATCTATTGGAAATTAAGAATCGAAAAATGCAGCACACATCCGCTATTCCCGACCAAATCAATGATAACCTCATTGCGGTTCTCCAACCTGATTTTCTTGGCATCGACGACATCCTTTTTCTCCTCGGAAGCCTGGTAATAGAGTGTGGCGGTATAGCCCTTTCTGTTTTTCAGAAAATCAATGGGTAAGGAGATTTGTTTTTTGTCTCCGGCATTCAACATGCTTACATACCAATCGGAACCCGAACAGCGGGCGACCACAGCATATTTTCCCATTTCTCCCTCCAGGAAGCGAGTTTCGTCCCATACGGTCGGAATAGAATTATAGAAACGGGTTGCAGCATCTGTTTTGATCACAGACTCGGCAGAGCCTGCACCACCGGCGCGTCTCGGTGATTTTTCGGGACGGTCATACCAATAGACAAACTGCCAGGGACTGTAAATAGCGACTAATTTAGCTAACTGGGCAGCACGTCCGCCCATCTTTTCCGTGACTCTTTCCGCAAAATAACAATTGGTATAGTCACCCGCTCCGCAGATCATGCGATTATATAATGTATAGATGGCCTGGTCCAGCGACGGACTTTCTTCGTCGCCACGGATACTTTCCTGAGTCAGTAAATTCGGATACGTGCGCGAATAGCCTGTCGAACGATACTCATCGTGGATATCAACCATCAATCCATATTTGGCGGCTTTGCGTACTGCCTGATGCAACCATGCCGTAGCGTATTGGTCGCCCACATTCACAAAACCATATTTTACACCTTTGATCCCCCATTTCTTATATAAAGGCAGAATTTCATCCAGTTGCTGATGCAGTGCCTTTTTATTCACATAAACCAGTATTCCAACTCCTTTTGAATTGGCATATTCTATTACTTTAGGCAAATCAAGCGGTCCTTTCGAACGGGCCGGATCAACCGTAACGGTGGTCGCATCCGATTTCACATCTTCTTCCGCCCCATACCAACCGGCATCAAACAGCACATAGGCTATATTGTTTTCTGCGGCAAAATCAATACTAGCCATACTGCCAGCCGTTGTCAATGTAACTTCACGAATTACCTGTCCGGGCTTGATCCAGCTAGTGTTCGCAATCTGATTAGGTTCGTTCAGGTTAAGTATGAAGTAATTATTCTCGACCAATTTTCCAGGAAGGGCTGACAAGCGGAAAAGCCGCTTGCTCACCAACACGCATGGACGGAGTTTTCTTAATAACAAGACACGCACCACCGCCCGGTGCCAACTTCAATGCCAGTTTATCATTGTTTGTCAGTTGCCAAGTCGTAACTTTCAAGCTTTCCCGGTTTGTCAGATAGTGGGCATCGTCGCCGTCTTCGATGACTTCAACAGTATATTTTCCTTTTTCCAAGAAAGAAAGAGGCAGATCTATCGTCCTTCCGGACTCATTCGTGGCCGCACCGACTAAGTAGGCATCCTCCGTTTCACGCATCATCACGATATACTCCCCGATTTCACCGGCCAGGGTACGGCTCTCTTTCCACGGCATCTTCTGGGCAGACAGGAAGTTCAACAAAGCCGGGTACTTCCGGTAGTATTCTGGAATATCCGGCAAAATAGTCACGCCAGAAAAAGCAATCAACGTACGGGCAGCTTCCGAAACCAGTGTGGAAGGAACCGGCTGACTCTCGTCCACACGTGTCGTATGCCCTTGGCGAAGGTCGAACATTCCGTTGTTCATATCGATCGGACCGGCAACCATATTGACGAAAACGGTCGTTACAAATGTTTTAGGCTTGAACACATGATGTCCGTCCAACTGGGCATGGCAATATTCGCGTGTCACAGCGTTCGGCCAAGTACGCATTTGTCCGTATGGATGAACCGGACCGTCATGGAAATCGACCAACAAGTGATTTTGAGCACAAAGCTCCGTGATCTTTTTCGTCCACCGGTTCTTTTCTTCTTGTGTTCCGCTCATAAAACCGTATTTAACCCCGGCTGCTCCCCAATCCCCATACTGTTTCAAGGTCTTTTCTATCGGATATTTCCGACCTCCGACATCATTCAGATAAAGCCAGATTCCGACACCTTTCTCTTTTCCATATTTCAACAGCCGTTGCACATCCTGCGCTTTTTCTCCTTTAACCGGATCGGAATCCGATTCGAATTCCGGTCCATACCAATTGGCATCCAACACCAGGTATTTGAAACCCTGCTCGGCAGCGAAATCGACCATTCGTACCCAGGAAGGATAAGACATTCCATATGTAAATCCATTCCACACCGCCCCGTTGATACGCCAGTCCCAGACAGCCAATCCCGGTTTTACCCACGAAAAGTCATAGCGAGGGTCGGGGTCTGGATTCAGCAACTCCAACAAATGGGAATCAGTCAATACGCCAGGCGTCACCCCATACATAACGACACGCCAGGCTGATGTATATCCCGGCGACAGACTGGTCGGCTTGGAAGCGACCGAAAAGAGCGATTCCCCCC
>ENA-UEQW01001772-UEQW01001772.1-human-gut-metagenome-genome-assembly--contig:-NODE-1772-length-17184-cov-211.340387_pt1 | contig 17184 bp, 10 predicted proteins | sample MGYA00242947_ERZ507947 | MGnify/ENA primary metagenome ERZ507947 (study PRJEB26167, sample SAMN06115421) | human gut metagenome | host: Homo sapiens | place: China:Guizhou | collected 2015-03-17... | reverse complement strand
TTGATTCTGCCTTCCGATAAGATTGCTAAGAGAACTGGAAAAAATGCAGGTACTTGGCAAGGTGATGCTTATACTCCTACTTATCCAGAAGTGGAGAAACAGATGAGCAATAAGGGGGCTGAAAAGTCTTCTTCGGATGTTCTTTCTGTGCCAAAAGAAATGCAGCATGAAGTAAGAAATGGTATCGACCGATGGTTGAACGGGGGCGATGCAAACTCTGGTTTGAAGTATCTCTTCCTTCATGAGAAGGGTGTGGCTCCTGAACCGAAGATGATTCAGCCTAAGTTTAGTGATGAAGCATATAACGAGTTGAAGTTTATTACTGCTGGAGACTTCAATATCTATGGTATCGGCAAGGCTGATGCTCAGAAGGTCTTGGATATGTACATTGAGGCAAAGTTTGATGGCGATAAGGATTTGTATGAGGAGAAGACCAAGGCTTGGCTGGAAAGAAATAAGTCTATCGTTGATGCTGGTGCTAAGGGTGGAATGAGATATGCCATTGCCAAGGAGAATGTTGAACTATATGATGAATATGGTTTCAACTATAAGGGTGTGCAGACCTTCGTCCGTGATGTAGAGTATGACCATCGTAAGAGTGGCGTTGATACGAATGCTACGCTTAATGAGGTTGAAGACTACATCAAGACCAATAACCTGACAGATGAGTTCAATACTTGGCTGGAAGGTAAGGAAAAGAAATATGGCATTAAGGAGGTAATCTTTGATGGCTTTACTCCTAGCGGCAATCGTAGATATGTGCCAAACACCTTGGAGAATGTTTCAAAGTTGATGAAGAAGCAAGGACGAAATGGTGCAACTGGTGCGGCTGTATCTTTCCAAAACTTTGCTGCAAGACTGATGCCTTCTTATGGAACATTGAAGGATATTCGCTCCAAGAAAGGTTTGTTGACTTCTGACCGAGAGAAATTTGATAAATTCAGAGAAAAGTGGTCGAATGTATTCTTTGAACTTGGCATGAAGTGCCAGCCTGATGCAACTGGAACTTTTGACGATTATGGTTTGGCAAGACTCTCTGAGGCGGCAATGACAAGTGACCCACAAGCCTATTTGAAGAAGGAGTACAATGTGGACTTCTCAGATGAGGACACGAAACGCTTGAAGGAAATGGTTAAGGCTATCAAGGAAGAGCATCCTGCCATGTACTTTGAGACTAAGTTTGAACGTCCAGTTAGATTTGACGAGTTCTCTGCTGCTGTTGTTCCTACTACTACCAAGAAAGAGGTGAAGGAGGCATTGAAGAATGCTGGTGTATCAATATTTGAGTATGACGAAAAGAGCGATGCAGACCGAAAGCGTGCCTTCAATGAAGCTATCAATAGCAGCGACAATATCCGATTCTCTCTCGCTGGTGAGCGTGGTGCGGCTGCTGCTGACAAGGCAGAGGAACGTACCTTCCGTATGGATAATCTCTCTGTGGCAAAGGATATGGAGAAGAACAAAAAGAAGGCTAAGGCTATCAAGGCAGCTACTGGCTGGGAGCGTGGTGCTGATGGTAAGTGGAGATACGAAATGCCTGATGTTGTTCTCCGTGACCCGAAGGAATGGGTGAGTAAGAAGACTCTGACTCTCTCTGATATTGTAGAGAAACCAAACGATTTGTTTAAGGAATACCCTGAGTTGTTTGATGCTTATCCTGAATTGAAGGATATGAAGATTTTGAAGGGTAGAGCAAAGAGTGGTGGTGTCTTCTATAATAATGCCATTACGCTGAACCTTGGAGATATTCGTGAGGCTATAAAGTACGACATGGACACACACTATAAGTTGGCGAATAATAGTCTGAAAAAGACCTTGGTTCACGAGATTCAGCACTATATTCAGGATAAGGAAGGCTTTGCACAAGGCGGCAATAATGAAATGATAATTGACAAGAATGCCTTGGATGCTATCGCCAAGTTGAGGGCTGAAAAAGATGCAGTAGCAAAGGAGTTCTATGCCATGTCTCCTGAGGAGCAGCAGAGACGAAAGTACGAAATCAATAAAAGATACAACGACCTTACCAAGCAGATTGAGAGATTGGAGAAGTCTAGCAGAATCGGATATGATGGCTATAATCGTCTCTCTGGCGAGGTGGAAGCTCGTAACGTATCTTCCCGATTGAACATGACTCCTGAGGAGAGAAGAAAAACTCTCGCTGAATCTACTGAGGACGTGGCTCGTAAAGACCAGATTTTCTTGGGTGTTGGCGATGTGTCCTTCTCTCTGCGTGATATGGCTGACGGAAAGGAGAGTGGTGCGGCTGATATGGCTGAGGACTTGAAGAGTCTGAACACTCCTGATGAGGTGGATGATGCTATCAAGACTGCCATTGATGATATGCCGAGCGGATGGCAGATGGCTAACAAGAAGATGATTCATATTGCTCAGGCTCTGGGCGAGAATCGCAAGGCAGAGATTGCTGGCGAGGAACCTAGGTTCTCCCTGAAGGATGGTTCACTCATTAAGGCTGGAACCTATTTTAGTGGTGGTGGTCTTGTTGAGGAAGGCTTGAAGGGTATCATCGACCCAGTGGTGGCAGTGGAGTATGACGAGAAGATAAGCGGTGTTTATCGCAACAACTTCGGGCAGCACATCGTTACTGCTGATGTTCGTGATGTTGACCCTAAGGAGTTGGTGAAGCAGATTGATGGCGAGGTAGAGTACTTCCATGCCAGCCCAGTCTGCAAGAACTACTCTCAGGCGAAGAGTAACCATGCTGAGGTGGAACTTGACAAGGAGACTGCTGCTAGTACTGCCGAGTTTATCAATGCCGTTAAGCCAAAGGTGGTGACTATTGAGAATGTGAAGGGATATAAGGATTCGGATGCCATGAAGATTATCACGGATGCTCTGGATGCCAACGGCTACACTTGGGATGCAGATGTGTATAACGCTGCTGACTATGGCGGCTACACAAACCGAGAGAGATTGATTGTCCGTGCGGTTCGTGATGGCAAACTCCCTGCCAAGCCTGAGAAGATGGCACACAAGAGTGGATGGTATGAAGCTGTGGCTGATATTATCCCGACCCTGACAGAGAAGAAGAATGGTGTGGCTCCTTGGATGGACGTTCGTTTGAAGGCTGACGGCATTGACTGGAGAAACATTGACAAGCCATTGTATGTGATGGGTAGTGCCTATGCTGACGGAAAGATTCCTCATGCCTTCGCTGATGAACTGCTACCAACACTCAGAACCAAGAGCGGTGATGTGATTGTGATGCCTGATGGCAAGGTATATCGTGCCATGGGCAGAGTGCTCGCAAGAGTATCAGGAGTGAGCGATGATTACAAGATGCCATTCTCTGAGAACCTGAGCCATACCATCATCGGCAACGGAATCCCTACCCAGTTGACGGAACATGTTATTGCTCCTCTGCTTACTGGTTCTGACCCTAAGTTTAGCATCCGTACCTATCATGGTACTGGTGCTAGCTTTGACAAGTTCGATTTCAGCCACATGGGTGAAGGCGAAGGTTCGCAAGCATTTGGTTGGGGTGGTTATGTTACCAACTCTAAGGAAATTGCTGAGGACTACACAAGACGTGCCAAGATAAGGAAAGATAATGGCGGTTTTGAATTTGTGACAGATATGTCTGCCAATAACAAAGATATGGTAAGACAATATATCTATAAACATAAAGATGTAAACAAGGGATTGGATGCTATGAGAAAAGACCTTTCTTCTGCTCTAGAAATGTTCCCTGATGATGATGATTTAAAGGAACTTAGCAATATTCTTGCAAAGAAGAATGAGGAAATAGCTGTTCCTGATAATATTGCTTATCTTTATGATGTGGATATTCCTGATGATAATGGAGATTATCTTGATTGGGATGCTCCTTTGACAGATAAACAGAAGAATACAATCATTAAAGAATTAAGGCGATTAAAAATAGATTTTGCCGACTTTAAAAAGCGTGGTTTTTCTTTTGATGGTTCATTTGGCGGTAATGCCTATGATTTTCTAATGTATGCTTTAAGAAAAACAAAGAAGTGGAAAGATGTAAATGCTAGTCGTGCAGTTAGTAAGTTCCTGTCTTCTATTGGCTTCACTGGTATCAAGTATAAGGCTGGTACTATCTTTGGCGGTGCAAAGGAAGGTGATTACAACTATGTAATCTTTGACGAGAACAATGCCAATATCGTGGGTAATACCAAGTTCTCCTTGCGCTATGACCAGTTTGAGCATGACCTGAATCGATGGAAGAAGGATAATAATCTGCCAAAGGATGCCCAGCGACCAACCATACCACAACGCAACGCTGGCGAGAGTGCTGTTAACTTCCTGAGGAGAGTGGACGAGTATCGCAAACAGATGGCTCTGTGGAAGACTGCTCCAACCTACGAGCAGCATCTTCTGAGTGATGATACTGCCCTTGGAGAGTTCAACCGAGAGTTGCAGCGTGGTTCTGTTCTGAAACGTATCGCCTTCCAAGATAGTATGCTGGCTATCCGCAAGGCTCAGGAAGCTATCATGAAGGAAGTGGGTGTTGACCGCCTGAACATGGCTGAGGATGCCTATACTGCCGAGAACCGCAGTCATGGCAAGGGAAAGAACGAGTTTGAGGAGTACAACAATGAGTTCTTGCAGCCATTGAGAAAGGCTTATCATCAGATGAAGAAGGTACTGGGCGATAGCTATGATAATGTTCGTATCTACATGATGGCTAAGCATGGCTTGGAGCGTGATGCTCAGATGGCTTTCAAGAAGTCTCTGGAAGCTGACTATGAGGACGTGGCTCAGAGAAGTGCGGCATACAAGGCTTATAAGGGCGATATGAACCGTATCATCAATGACAGCGATTTGGAGTTTGGTAGAGTGGATTTCACTACTTGGAGACAGAGAGATAATGCTCTCAGAACGAAATATTCTCCTTCTTATATGGATTTCCGCTATGATGAGAATGGTATCGCCTACGATTACTCAGGTTTGTCGGCTCTCTTCAGTGGTGCTGACTTTGAGGAAGCTGCCCACAAACTGGTAAGGGATATTGAGAGTAGTCATGTAGCTGAGGTGCAAGACCTCTGGGATGCTACGAATGCGGCTACAAAGAAGATTCTCCGTGATGGCTATAAGGCTGGCATGATGAGCAAAGATACTTATCTGTATGTGCGAGATATGTATAGCCATTATATTCCTCTCCGTGGATGGGATGGCACTACTGCCGACCAAGTATGGGACTATATCGGTGGCAGCAAGGGTGCTTTCAATCAGACATTGAAGAAGGCAAACGGACGAACCTCCATCGCTGATGACCCTATCGCCTACATCGAGAACATGGCAGAGAGTGGAATCCTGCTCAACAACAAGAACTGGGTGAAACAACACCTGATGCTCTTGGCTCAGAATCATCCTACCTCTCTTCTTACCCTGAGCAAGGCTTGGTATGTGAAGAGTGTGGATGATAACGGCAACGAGGAGTGGATTCCTGCTACACCTCAGATTACTTCTCAGATGAATAGCAATCAGGTGAAGGCTGCCATTGATGCTTTCGAGAAGAAGATGGAGCAGATGGCTCAGACTGGTGATGCTACTCAGAAGAGAGACGGACTGAACATAGCCTATCCTCAGACTCACAGCGAGGAGAGAGAACATGAGGTAAGAGTGATGAAGGATGGCGAGGAGTACGTTATCTATGTGAATGGAGACCCGCAGTTGGCTCAGGCGATGAACAATACCAGAGCACACCGAGTAAGAGAGATTCAGAGCGGCAAACTGGATAGGGCTGCTGCTTGGTTGGGAAGAAAGATGGCTGCTGCCTACACCAGTCTTTCACCTCTCTTCATCCCTTCCAACTACTTCCGAGACCTGACCATGACGCTGGCATCTACCGCTATTCGTGAGGATGGAAGATACAACTATCTGCTCAGAAAGAATCTTGCTACCTCTTGGAATCTCGGATTCATGCTGAGAGACTATCAGAGCGGCAAGTTGAGAGAGAAGGTAAGCAACGGAAACGCTACTCCTAAGGAACAGATGTTCTATGACTTCATGATGAATGGTGGCGAGACTGGCTTTGTCTCTTCGCTTGATGTGGAAGACTTGAAGAAGAAATTCAAGAATGACTTGAAGGATTTGGATAGATGGAAGACGAACCCAGTAAAGGTAGGGCACACCATCATGGATAGTATCGAGTTCCTGAACAGAATGATTGAGGATAGTAACCGATTTGCTGTTTACATGACCTCTATTCAGTATGGTCGTTCTATTGATGAGGCTGTGAATGATGCCAAGGACGTGACCCTGAACTTCAACCGCAAGGGTACTGGCGAATATGGCTGGCAGATGATTAGAAATCTCTATCTCTTCATCAACCCAGCGGTACAGAGTTTGCAGACATTGGGTGCGCTTGCCAAGCATCATCCTTTCAAGTTTACGGCTGTTACTGCATCATGGTTGGCGAGTGGTGTGCTGGTTCCTATCGTTAACGCTGCCCTGATGAGTATGTTGGGCGGTGATGATGATAAGGATAAGTACTGGCAGTTCACCAAGTGGGATAGACGAAACAACCTTATCATGTGGGTTCCGTTCACTCATGAGTATATAAAGATTCCGCTTGCTCAGGAGTTCCGTGCCTTTTATGGAATAGGTGATATGATTGCATCCAAGATGATGGGTGGCGAGTTGGCTGAGGAGAGTTGGAGCCAGTATGCAGAAGACTTGCTCGGTCAGGTAGTGGATATGCTTCCGCTCGACCCAACTGGATATGACGGAAATATTGCTGTCAGTCTGATGCCGAATGCTATTCGTCCAGTCTTTGAGTTGGCTTTCAATGTAGATTTTACTGGCAAGCCATTATTCAAGGAGACAGAGTACAATAAGTATGACCCGAACTTTACCAAGGCATACGTGGGTACTCCTGATTGGCTGGTACGTGCATCCAAGATGGTTAACTCAATCGGAAACGACTATCCTGATGTGCAGCAGAATAGCATAGATGCTTTCGGTGACCCAAAATACAATCTGAATAACCCTGCTGTGGTTGACCATGTGTTGTCTTCTTATCTCGGTGGTGCTTACACTATGGGAAGTCAGGTTCTCGGTGTGCTTACCAAGTCACTCAATGACCCGAAGGAAATCAAGGTGGCTGATATTCCGTTATTCAGCAAGTTCGTCAGCAATCCTGATGATAGACCAGTTACAAAGAAACAGGGTGATGAGTTCTGGGATATGAAGGAGAATCACGACCGTGCAGCCAATACCCTGAGCAAGTTGAAGAAACAAGCTAAGGTGGATGGCGATTACTCTATGCTGGAACGGTTCTACGGCTCAGAGGAGTATAAGCAGTACAAGCAGGATGATGTGAAGGTGAAAAAGTATGAGGAAGACAAGAAGAAGGAACGTGCTGAGGAGAGTGGGGAGGAGTATAGACCTCACAAGTTGAATGCCGATGATATATACAAGGCTCACGCTACTCCGAAGGACGATTTTGAGGACTTGAAGCTGAAACAACTCTACACCAAGCTGAACGGATTCAAGTCTGCCTATGACCTCTTGGTTGATACGGCTCCTAGTCAGAGCGATGGCTACTACAACACCAACAAGGCTGCCATTGATGCCATTGACGAGATTTCCCTTGATAAGCAGGAGATTTCCGAGTTAAAGAAAGGTTTCTTGGATGATGGCAAGGATGCCTACAACGCTGAGGACATGAAACAGATTCGTGACCTGAGAAAGAAGATTCTTTCCGTGCTGGAGAAGGCTAACAAGGTAGTTGTGGCTAACCAGAAGGCGAAGGCTGAGAAGTAATACATATATGACTATCCCCTGAAAGTTCTAGGCTTTCGGGGGATAATTGCTTTCAATCTGAAACTTTTTACCTCTATTTCTTGTGCAAATATATCAATCTGTAAATATTTATAAAGTTTAACGATTAAAGTTGTGCATAAATGGAGCTATTTCCTAATTTCTTATTACATTTGCTACGTCTAAGAATTTTTGATTAAATCAGCAAAAGAATTTCAATCATATAAACTTAAAAAAAACAATGGCTTATGAAAAAAGATGAAGACGAAGACCTACGAGTCAAGAAGTTAATTGGAGAGATAACTAAGTTACTCCCTGAACGAAGCAAGATTAAGACTGACTTGTTTTATTTCAAGTATGCGCCTATATTGGTCATGCTTTTCAGATGGTATGGTATATCTCAGTTCTATGACAACAAAATGGAGATAACACTATGGTACGAAGAGAATGAGGAACCTATCTGGTTCTTCTACTTCATCACTTACATTCTTTACCCGATTTCTCTTTGGAAGGGTCAGGTATTGCACCGATTGTGTGTAGAGTGGCGCATTCCGATTCTCTATATTGCAGGAGTCAATGTGATTCACGTCATGTATGATTCCATCGTTATCACGAATCAGATGTACTATTGTGATATGTTCCTGATTACACTCATTTTAATTATATATGCTTATGTCGCAATTAGTAAATTACAGCATCATCGAAGCTGGACTTCGTGCTCTCGCAGATAAGGCACATGAATCAGCAGTTGCCCAAGCAGAGGGCAAGCCTATCCCTTGCGGTCTGTCGGAAGGAGATATGGAACTTGTGGCACTTCTTACTGCCATGATGAATGATACCCAAGCCAACAAGGGATGGTGTGCTCACGAAATGGGCAAGTCTATCTCATCCTTTGAGAAGTATGTTCACGATGGCAAGATACCCGAAGGCATCCACGACCAGTTCGGGCATGAAAAGAAGTGGAATAAGTCGCTCATCAGATACTTTGCCAACAAGAAGGCTTTCTTCCGCAAGCTATCACGAAAGTATGGCATAAACCTCTAGAAACAGCGACACCTTATTATATATAGGAGAGACCCAATCGCTCCTCCTGTATATTTACGACCTTATCCGTAACCATAAATCTTTGTTTTTCAACTACTTATACTATCTTTTACGAGTTTATCAATATATATCCATATTATTCGTATCTTTGCGCTTGTAACGTTACGAAGTGAGTATTAAAATTTAATGTTTAACGAAAGATTTCAGGATAATATGGAAAGTAAAACGTATGTATTCGGAAACGAAGGCTCAACATCCAACAATGGGATGTTAGGTCTTCTTGCGCCTCTGCTCCAGAAGCAGGGTGTTGACCCAAATGTCCTTCTTGCCATGAAGGGAAACAATGGTTTCGGTGGCGAAGGTGGATGGTTCATGTGGGTAATCTTCCTTTTCTTCCTCATGGGTTGGGGAGGTAACGGCTGGGGAGGTTTCGGCAATAATGGTCGTGGTGGTCTTGCTAACGAGATTAACAATGACTATGGTCGTGGTCTCCTGATGGATGCCATCGGTGGTAATCGTAATGCACTCAGCAATCTTGCCACTCAGTTGAACTGTACCGAAGGACAGATTCAGAGTGCCATTTCTGCATTGACCTCTCAGGTACAGAGCGTAGGTAATCAGGTTGGTATGAGCGGTATGCAGACTATCAATGCTTTGCAGCAGGGTAATATGCAGATTGCTCAGCAGATTGCAAACTGCTGCTGCGAGAACCGCTTGGCTATCTGCCAGCAGACTGGTACTTTGCAGAATGCCATCAACAATGTAGCTAATGGTCAGGAGCGTGGCTTCTCCAATGTAGCTTACGAGACTCAGAGACAGACTTGCGACTTGCACAACGCTATCAAGGATAGCACTCAGACCATCGTTGACGGACAAAAGCAAGCTGAAATGAGAGAGTTACAGAACAAGATTGATGCTCTTCGTGAGGAGAACAGCACCTTCAAGTCTTCTGCTATGACTTCTCAGATTGTTGGTCAGGCGGTGGCTCCTATCAATCAGGTATTGGCTGGCTTGCAGAACGAGGTGGCTGGTATCAAGTGTAAGTTGCCTGAGACCGTGACCACTCCTTACAGCCCATTTACTGCGGTTCCTAACTGCGTGGCTTATCAGGCTGGTTTGTATGGACTGAATGCTGCAAACAATGCAGGATTCTGGGGTTAATAAGGAAAGGAGGCTGCTATGTTTTGGTTAAGACCATTTACATGGGTGAATCGTAATGGTTCGGCAGCTATCGCTTCAACGGGCGTGGTGGTGAACACCAACAATGTTGTTTTCTCGTTCAAAAACCACGCCTTCCTGAATGCCAGCTATAGAGGAACGATTTTCGTGAACCTGATGCAGGCTATTCCGACTGGAACGACTGGCACGCTGCCTATCCTTTTCGAGACCAACGGAAGTACTCAGGCTGTGACCAAGTATAATGGCGCACCATTGACGGTTGCAGACGTGCAGGGAACTGGTGTTTATCAGTTTTGGTTTGAGAGAGATACTAACACCCTACAGATGATGTCGGGTATTGTTTAACAAGAATAGATAATAGGAGATTACATTATGTTTCAAGGTTTAAGAACAAATTCTTTATTCTATGTGCTCGACAAGGGCGAGAACCCGAACTTGCGAATCGGTCAGGTGGTTTCAGTAAGCAATCCTCAGACGAAATACCCTACCTTTAACAACGGCTTTACTCCTCAGCCTATGGAGACCGTAGTGGACGTGAAGGTGAAGCTGGGTGATGAGGAAGTGGATTTTAGGCAACTGCCAGCAAACGGACAGATAGCTAACGACAAGAACCTTGTTGTTAGCGACAACAAGGATGCCATGAGTGCAGAGGTGGATGCGATGCTGAGACAATCCAAGGCGATACTGGAGAGCGTAGATTACAACAAGAGGGTAGTAGAATCTTGTGAGGGAATGCTACAGCAACTCAACCCCCAGATAGCCAAGGAGAAGGAACAGACCGAGAAAATCAATAAACTGGAAGGTAAGGTTTCAGGTATTGAGGGCAAGATTGACAAGATGATGGGATGGCTCCAGCAGACCATGAGCAAGTAATCTCCTATCTGTTCACTTAAAATCATAAGATTATGGTAATGATTGAGATTACAGAAGATAAGTTCGATGATTTGTATGACAACATCGAGTCTATGCTTGGTTTTGGCAGTAAGGCTATGTCTTGTCTGAAAAAGATGAAGCAGGAGCGTATGGGTGAGCGTATGCCTGATTATCGTGACGATTGGAGAAGAGAGCGTGAGGAACGTGAAGAGCGTGAGAACAGACGTAGATTCAACAACGTGAACGATGATTGGAACTACCCGAACCGCTATGGTGAAAGAGGTGGTGGCGGCTACAATGGTGGCGGTCGCTAGTGTTTAACTTGGGAGTTTTGGCACCGACATTTATGTCGTGACCAGACTCCCTTTAATATTCAGTAATATGGGAAAATGCAGAATGCCATTGGATATGTATGACCTCAAACCTGAGGCGATGGTTGCCTATCTCAGATACAATGGCTATCATTTCAGTAAAAAAATGTGTGAGTGGGCAGTTAAGCAGATGTACAAGTATGACCCTTCCTCCAAGCGTGATGTAAGTGTCTCGTTTTGGGATAAGGAGAAGGTGGATTCCCTTCTGCTTGGTCAGGGAATTGAGGTGAAGAATAAGATAGGCTACGACCATGTATATGTGGCGAATATGGCGAGGGCAGACTTCTACAAGTCTTCCATCAAGGATGAGGAGCAGCTAGCCCAGTTTATCAAGGATATGGTGGATGATGTCGACCAGAAGGATGGTTTCATCTTTAACAGATTTTATGCCGACTGCTGCCACAATGGTGTACCTATCCCTTGGGAAGATGTGTTATGATAAGAAGAGTAATACAACTCCCGAAGTACGATTGGAGCATAGTATGTTTCATAGGTTATCAGCCACCTGATGCCGATGAGATATGCCATGCTCTTTCGGATATTGGTTGCAACGGAAATCCGTTATCTGAAGCCTACGAACATCTAACCAAGGAGAGTGTAGATAGGGGTCTTACCTATTCCAACCTATCAGAAAGAAGGAGTGTTCTTGCCTCGGTAAATGTGAATCTGATGGCAGCATCATCAATACGATAGGTCATGAGCTTCTTCATGTGGTAGCGCATATCTGTGAGCAGGATGGAATAGATATGCTGAGCGAGGAACCATGCTATATGATTGGGAGCTTGTGCGAGAAGTTTTTCAAGGTGTATGATTAATATGTATGGGGTACAGGTTTGCTGCAAAAGAGAAGGGTGAATCTTTTGACTCACCCTTCTTCTTTATCTATAAAGTCAGCGACTTAGAGTTCAAATTAAATTATAGTTGCTATCTGTAACAATATTCCGTTTACGATAACCAAATCTGACAAAGCTGTATTACCTTTGTTTAAAAATCCATTTATTGGAAACTTCTCTGTATTGTTTCCATTAAAACATTCCTTCAATCTTTTTACACATATTTCTCCTAGTTGAGATTGATAATCTAATTCCGGTGTACCGCAAAGTATTCCAATAATATATGCAAGAGTCTGTACAGAACCTCTTCTAGAATCTGAGCAAGTATATTCTTGGTCTAATGGATTTCCATCTGAATCTATTCCCATCAATATCGTAGAAGCAACATCAAGATTTGGGTAATTATCCTCCTGTATTACATACTTACTTAGCAAATATGTAAATCTAGAATATGCCTGGTAATGAAGGTATCTTTGTAGAGATACACTTGCCCCATTTGTATCATTATCCATATATCCCATAATATTATAAGGTTCTGCCATATAAGTCTTTTCAACACTAGTATACAAAGTTTTATATTTCTCGTTACCAGTAACCTTATAAGCCATACCCAATGCCAATAGTCCAGATGCAAGAGAATTACTATTTACAACATTATCCTTAGTTAGAGGAATATTATTGTACGTTTCATAGACCCAACTAACGAAATCGCCATAGCATTGCAGCAAATTATGATAATATTCCTTCTCAGAATCATCTTCGAGATACATCCATATATTGTATGCAAAAGGTATGAATCTGTTTAAATGTTGGAAACCTATATTGCTGTTATTCCATTGTCCTTTAATAATGTCTAATGTAATTACATCTGCACCAAGAATTTCTTTTATATCCGCTTTGAAATACATGCTTGAATCAGTTAGCTTGAATCCATTGTAGCGTTCAATACCTCTCATTATCACACTAGGAACATTATGGCATATAAGAGTTTTATTTGTTTCTCCGACCATTCTCTCCATAACGACGTATGTAGACAATAATATGCTCTTACAAATGTTTTTTATCTTAACTTTGTTAAAGCCATAAGGAGTTTTGGTTGTACACCCAGTTGGCTCTAGATATTGGAGATAATGATAATTGTCTATAGGACTATTTGCCTCTTTGAAATAAAAAGATACACTCAATCCCTTCTTAAATATCTCTATGTCACCATTTGCCCTAAATCCTGTATAAAAATGATTGTTTATAACAGAAAAATATGACGGGAGTACACTATAATTTCCTGCTCGTAAATTATCCATTGATATAGAAATCAAGGAAACGAGAGTCTGCACATCACTATTTTGGTATTTTACATAAGTTACAGTATTATTTACATAAGATAGTTCTTTGTCTGGTGTATAATAATCAACATGTATTGAATAGCAGCTTACGTCTTCTAAAGCGGTACAATATATATGTACATATAATTCTCCATTATAAAACATTCTATATTTTTCTACAAACAGCAAGTTCTTATAATAGAACCTCACTGTATAGTCTAGATAAACAACTCCGTTACCTTCTGTTTTTATTTGTTTATTTTTAATGTCAGAACTTTTATGGATATTTATTGTGTTTCCAGTTTTATTATCCATTATACATGGATAGTATGAACCATTAAACCCATTGGGGGCTAATATAAAACTTTTCTTAGAACAATATAATCTGCTTGCATCATAAAATACAGTCTGAACCACATTTTGGTCTTCTTGTAAGATGTCTATATAAAATGTAGATAGCTTGTTGGCTGGTAAATTTGCAATAATCCACAACTTACCGCTTCTAAGACTACCATCACTCCATCTTCCATTAACAAAATCAACTGCTGGATTCACAGATGAAACATCTTCCCATTGGCATGGATAATAATTTCCTTCATTATCTCTTACACGTAACTTTGAAGGTGATGTGACCTCTCCATATTTGAACCTGCATATAAATTGTATAGGAGTTTCACCACCTACATTTGTTGGATTTCTTACATAGGTTGAATATGATTGTATTTTTGTATTTGGATTTTCTGTGACATTTTCAATATCCTCAATCTTTGCATTGATAACATCAATATCTTCATTTATACTATCAATTTCTGCATATACTCCAGTACCACCAGCAATTATATTAACTGTTGGTTTGATAGAATCATTGTGGGTAAATACATAGGCATAGCTTGCATTAGATGGAACAATGATAGTGTGCTCTACCAATCCATCTGAAAAATCTACACCATCTATGTAGTTCTCCGATTTATCATAGAAAGCAATATGTTTAAACTGCTTAGTATTAGCTGAGTCTTCATAAGATTTCGCATAGATTGATTTTATGTTTGACAAGTTATCTACACGATAAACTCTATTGGCTGTTGAACCAATTTGTGCTTGGAATGTGCCAGTTGCATCAATATAGCCAGTTAGTCCTTGTCCCAAAATAACAGATTCCTCAGAAGACTTAGTTCCGATTGTATCTGATAAGTTGCTGAGTTTATTATCTACAGAAAACCAGTTTACAGGGTCTTCTGACCAAGCATTTGCCTTTAAAGTATAGCGGTAGATGGTATCACCTGATTTGTAGGTGATGGAGAGACCTACCTTCTGAAATGTGGCAGGAACAGAGTTGATGGCATCTTGCAGAGTAGCGTGAGTTACTGAACCTCCTTTTGAGCAGTCGTAGGTTAGGATGCCTAGCTTGCCTACTTCGGCTGAGAGAAAGTCGGTTTCGCCACCAGTAATAGCATCATTGACTAGGGTCTTGCTGCTCGCATCGGTTACACCGCTGTTTCCCTGCATACCAACTTCACCTTTGTCACCCTTATCACCCTTATCACCTTTTTCTCCTTTGCTACCTTTACTACCATTGTAGAACTTAACTTGCTCGGACGTACCATCATGACGGGTTATAGTGATAACATTCTCACCACCATCCTCTGCACTTTTCTTGGTTTGTTTTAAGGAATCAAAGGAATTGTCGGTGCGAGTCTTCATTTCTTTATTGATGTCTGACTGCATCTTTCCTCTTTCCTTGTCGAAAATGTTGTCGGAATTAGCCAACTTACCATCTTTTCGACCTGAAACGATTGTTCCGTTATATCTTTGCTCTGACATATTTATATTATTTTATGTTATATAATCGTTATTGTGGAATCGCCTGAAATCAATTCATCGGAATGATAGTAGTATAGTTCTCCAATCTTACTCTGCTGCATTTCCAATGGCAAACCACCTTGAAGGAATGTGAGAGGAACAGATGATACTACCCAGATGATGTCTTCATTTTCGGTTGTACTGATGGTTATTGTCTGCCCAGAGAGAACACCTGAGAATTGTTGTAAGTATTCGACATTAACCTTGTTAGGGTCTGTGGTAGATAAAGCACCATAGTAAGAGAAAATGACATCTTCTTTTGTGTTCAGTTCTATCCAGTACTTCGTATTGTACATACCTCCCATTTCACCCTCTACGATACCGAGAGGAATATGTGACTTTCCATTGCGCTCCACGATACGGAAAAGGCGGTGCTCAATGCTACAGATGTCGTTTCCATTGTATTTGCCACGAATGGTAATGCCATATAGTCCTTCCTCTAGAAATGGTGGAAACTTGACACAAATATCACTCGGTTCTACTTCACTATTATTTGTTCCGCTCTGAACAAAAGGCATTTTTGCTACACACTCTCCAAAGGCATCAGTAAGATGTACTTCTAGATTACTGATGGCTGCTACGTCAATATCTTCCAACATCTGCTTATTCTTGCTGATGTAGGCTTTCTGAAGCTTGATGAAAAGGTCGAAGCTGTTACCTTTAACAATCTTATAAATATCCATATACGTATACATTATTAATAATAGACAAAGATAGGCAGAATTTTCTCCACCTATCTTTTATCCGTTTATTTAGGGCAGAAAAATTTTAGATTAAGCCCTTCCATCTGAGAAATTTGCGCTTGCGGCTGCGCTTTCCCTTCTCACTCTTGCAGTTGGTATGATAGACACAATCCTTGAAGAGGTCTCTGACCTTCATGTCGTTGTCTACCAGTTTTGTCTTCTTGAATGCCTCGAAGAGAGGGCGGTTCATAATCATGAGGTTGCCCTTCTGCGTAGGAAGGACGTAGAAGATTTCACCATTGTTCTTCTTGGATGCGTAGTCTGCCTTAGCCGTAGCTTGGCGGTACATGATTTCGCACTTGATGCGCTTGAAAATCTTTGTTACTTTCATAATCGTAATTATTTATTCGTGAAACTATATGATGGTTGCTGCCGAAACAGAAACCTTTCTTCTCATTACTCTTGCCTGAATCTGTATCATCTTTGGCATTTCCATTTCATTGAAACAGATGTGGAGTCCGATGGCTCTGGTCATGAGCAAATCATCGTGCTTTCCGTCTGCTGCCTCGTATACCGTTCCGTTCTTTTCGTATGTGAGATATTCATCTAAGCATCTATCGTCTCGCTCTACATAGAGTTGTTCACGGATAACCTGAACCAATACTGAGATAACCATCGGCTTGGTTGCCACGTTGGTATGGAATCCGTACTTCACTGGAACCTTATTCTTGATGTCTGATTCGCTCTGCTTGCGTGCATAGAGATTGTCGTATACGTCCTTGATTTGATTCAGGATGAATTCAGACTGGTCACCACCTTCCAAGATGTGCTCCTTGTCTTTCGTCTCCAAGGTGTTGGATTCAATCACCAACAGAGCATCGTTGTAGTATTTGGCTATCTGAGCCGCCTTCCATGCCAGCAAGTCCATATCAATATGCCCATACCATTGGGCTACCACATACGGCTTGCCACCTTCCATCATCCAATAGCGGTCGAAGACACAGATAACAGACCAGTCGGCGTTCTTGCTACGTCCACCAATATCCACTACGACCAGATAGCGGTTTATCACCTTGCAATCATCAAAGGTTTCAGGCTTGCTCCATATCCACAACTGACCCTGCTTGTCTTCACAGAACCGTACATTCTGCATACATTTCTTGCCCTTATATCCATCACCATAAACATCACCGATGAACTTAGGTGCTCGGCATCCCTTGCGGAACTTGTCAACCTTGTCTTCCGCAAAGACCTTGGCTCCTGAATG
>ENA-UEQW01001763-UEQW01001763.1-human-gut-metagenome-genome-assembly--contig:-NODE-1763-length-17232-cov-24.974352_pt1 | contig 17232 bp, 18 predicted proteins | sample MGYA00242947_ERZ507947 | MGnify/ENA primary metagenome ERZ507947 (study PRJEB26167, sample SAMN06115421) | human gut metagenome | host: Homo sapiens | place: China:Guizhou | collected 2015-03-17... | reverse complement strand
GGTTGATTTATGTCGCTATTGAAGAGGGTGACCGGTTTTCGCACTATGCGATAAATGCGCATAACGTGGCACAGGGAGACCCTTTCAGCCTATTTCTTCAGTTTATACAGGACAATATTCATCATCCGCTCTCTACCTTATTGATTCAGATTATAGCTGTATTGGTGATGGTGCGTCTTTTTGGCTATTTATTTAGCCTGATCGGGCAACCGGGAGTGATTGGTGAGATTGTTGCCGGTATCGTGTTGGGACCTTCCGTGCTCGGCTTTTTCTTTGCGGATGCTTTTCATTTTCTTTTTCCGGCTCACTCGCTTACCAATCTTGAATTATTGAGTCAGGTGGGACTGATACTTTTCATGTTTGTCATCGGTATGGAGCTGGATTTCAGTGTGCTGAAAAATAAGATCAATGAAACGCTGGTGATTAGTCATGCCGGAATTTTGGTTCCTTTCTTTCTGGGTATTTTGTCTTCTTACTGGGTGTATGAAGAATATGCCGCCGACCAGACTCCATTCCTTCCATTTGCTCTGTTTATAGGTATTTCTATGAGTATCACCGCCTTTCCGGTATTGGCGCGTATCATTCAGGAACGGAATATGACTAAGACTCCTTTAGGCACGCTGACTATTGCTTCCGCGGCCAATGACGATGTGACGGCCTGGTGTCTGTTGGCAGTAGTTATCGCTATCTCCAAAGCGGGAAGTTTTGCCAGTGCACTATATTCAGTTGGACTGGCAGTTGTGTATATTGCAGTCATGTTTTTGGTCGTTCGTCCGTTTTTGAAGAAGGTAGGAGAGGTATATGCCAATCGGGAAGTTATTAATAAAACATTTGTAGCATTTATTCTGCTCATTCTTATTATTTCCTCCTGTCTGACGGAGATTATCGGTATTCATGCCCTGTTCGGAGCTTTTATGGCAGGGGTGGTGATGCCGTCCAATTTGGGTTTCCGGAAGGTGATGATGGAAAAAGTGGAAGATATATCTTTAGTCTTCTTTTTACCTTTATTCTTTGCTTTCACCGGGTTACGTACGGAAATCGGTTTGATAAACAGTCCGGAGTTGTGGATGGTATGTCTGCTGTTGGTGACGGTTGCTGTTGCCGGCAAACTGGGTGGGTGTGCCATCGCTGCCCGTCTGGTGGGTGAATCGTGGAAGGATAGTTTGACGATAGGGACATTGATGAATACACGGGGATTGATGGAGCTTGTCGCTTTGAATATCGGTTATGAAATGGGAGTTCTTCCCCCGTCTATATTCGTAATTTTGGTCATTATGGCGTTAGTTACGACCTTTATGACTACTCCTTTGCTTCATTTGGTGGAACATATTTTCGTACGTCGCGAAGAAAAGTTATCTTTGAAGCATAAATTGATATTTTGTTTCGGACGTCCGGAATCCGGGCGTGTATTGCTTTCCATTTATAGTTTGTTATTTGGGAAGCAGTTGAGGAAAAATCATTTGATTGCGGCACACTATACGGTAGGCACGGATTTGAATCCGTTGAATGCCGAGCATTATGCCAGCGAGAGTTTTGCTTTGCTCAATCAACAGGCAGTGAAATTGAATATTCAGGTGGATAACCATTATCGGGTGACGGACAAACTTGTACAGGAAATCATTCATTTTGTCCGTAAAGAACATCCTGATATGCTGCTTTTGGGAGCCGGGAGCCATTACCGTACGGATATGCCGGGGACTCCGGGGGCTATTTTGTGGTTAACGCTTTTCCGGGATAAGATTGATGATATTATGGAGCAGGTGAAGTGTCCGGTAGCTGTATTTGTCAATCGTCAGTATCGGGAAGGCGCAATGGTTAGTTTCGTACTTGGTGGAATGATTGATGCATTTCTTTTTTCGTATCTGGAGAAGATGTTGCAGAACGGGCATTCGATACGTCTTTTCCTCTTTGATACGGACGATGAGGAGTTTCGCGGATGTATTGATGATTTGCAGGCACGTTATCCGGGACAAATGATTATAGTATGGTTTGAAGGAGTTGAAGATTTAGTGACTAAAGAGAAAGACGGACTATTGATAATGAGTCATCTTTCTTATACGAAATTATCCGAGGATGAGGCTGTGATACGAGAATTGTCATCTCTGCTGGTGATCCGCCGGAATAAGAATGCGGGAGATAAAAATGAAGGACTTGAAAATTGACGAATCTACGGGATTAGTGTTGGAAGGCGGGGGAATGCGTGGAGTATTTACCTGCGGTGTACTTGATTACTTTATGGATCATGATATCCGGTTTCCCTATACGATAGGAGTGTCTGCCGGTGCGTGCAACGGATTGTCGTATGCATCGCGGCAACGGGGACGTGCCAAATACAGCAATATTGACCTGTTGGAGAAATACAACTATATCGGTTTGAAGTATTTACTCAAGAAGCGTAACATTCTCGATTTCGATTTACTTTTCAATGAGTTCCCCGAGCATATCCTTCCTTACGATTATGAAACTTATTTTGCTTCATCCGAACGTTTTGTGATGGTGACTACGAATTGCGTGACGGGAGAGGCCAATTACTTTGAAGAGAAGAAAGATAAAAAGCGAGTGATCGATATCGTTCGTGCTTCCAGCAGTCTGCCTTTTGTTTGCCCTATTGCCTATGTAGACGGTATACCGATGCTCGACGGAGGAATTGTAGATTCCATTCCCCTGCAACGGGCTATTGCGGATGGTTGCACACATAATGTCGTTGTACTTACCCGTAACAGGGGGTATCGGAAAGATTCGAAGGATATTCGCATTCCGGCATTTGTTTATCGGAAATATCCGAAGTTACGTGAAGCGTTGAGCCGTCGTTGTGCTGTTTATAATGAACAATTGGAAATGGTGGAGCGTATGGAAGACGAAGGAAAGATTATCGTTATCCGCCCATTGAAGCCTGTGGTGGTAGACCGTATTGAAAAGAATGTGCGCAAACTGACGGAATTTTATGAAGAGGGATACGCATGCGCACAGGCTTTGTCTCATTATTTTTCTACTTTTTTTCCCGATTAATTCGATTTTAAGTCTTTATTAATTCCTTTTAGTGGGATTTATTAAGGGGTGCTCCTTTACTTTGCTGAAAAATAGTATTGGAGAGCTTTTAATATAACATGAAAAACAAAGGAATATGGTAAAAAGATTTAGTTGGTTGTTTTTTTGTTTATTGTTTTCAGTAGGTATAACAGCCAAAGGTGGAGGCAGGCAATATAACTCTTATAAGGGGTTAGTGATGGCCGGTTATCAAGGGTGGTTCAATACCCCTGATGACGGCTCCGGCCGCGGCTGGCATCATTATAATGGTCCGAAGGGTTTTCGTCCCGGTTCCTGTTCAATTGATTTCTGGCCGGAGAATCCGTTAGAGAGTCAGGCCGTGAGAGGTGTCAAACGATGATAAGAAGATGTTAGAACCCGTCAATGTAGCATAGCCTGCCATGCTTACACTCCTTAGACTCCGAGAAACTGAAAAAGTTAAAACAAAACGTTGAAAAAAATCCTCTCATCGTTGGCTTTGTCAAATAAAAATAGTAACTTTGCAGCATCTTATTAATAATCATAGAGCTATGGTAGTAAAAGAAAGAAGAAAGCGAATCTATCGCAAGCGCATACCATACGGTATGCAAAACTTTGAGGATGTGATAAAAGATGATTGTTACTATGTTGACAAAACACCTTTTATCGAGGATATAGAAGAGGCTAACAAATACTTCTTCTACATTAGGCCTCGCCGTTTCGGCAAGACCCTTACCCTCTCCATGCTCGAAAATTACTATGATGTCAATAAGAAAGATGCCTTCGAAGACATTTTTGGCAAACTGTATATTGGACAAAACCCTACGCCTGAGCGCAACCAGTATTTGGTTCTTCATCTTAACTTTGCCCAAATAGTTGGCGGTTTGGACAATTATCAGCAGGGCATGGACAATTATTGCAGTATCCGTTTCAACCTTTTCGTAGATCTTTACTCTCACCTATTGCCCGAAGGTACTAAGGAAGGCTTAAATCAACAGAAAGATGCAGTTTCACAGTTGAGCTATCTTGACGGACAATGCCAAAAGACCAATCAGAAGATTTACCTCTTCATTGATGAATATGATCATTTCACCAATCAGATACTTGCCAACCAAGCGCATGAAGGCAACTATCGTCAGCAAACACATGGTGAGGGGTATCTGCGTAAGTTCTTTGATACCATCAAGGGTGCATCAGTCACAAGTTTGGGGCGTATCTTCGTGACGGGTGTCAGTCCTGTTACGATGGATGACCTGACAAGTGGTTTCAACATCGGAACCAACTATTCATTACATCCTCAGTTTAATGAGATGACAGGATTCACGGAAGAGGAAGTGCGTGAGATGTTGGAGTATTATTCCAGCGTGCTGCCTTTCAATCATACTGTAGATGAACTCATTAAAGAGATGAAACCTTGGTATGACAATTATTGCTTTTCTATCAAAAGATATGGCAAGACCACAATGTATAATTCTGTGATGGTGCTCAATTTCTTGGACAACTACATCCACAATGATTATGACATTCCTGATTCCATGATAGAAAGTAACATCCGTATCGACTATGACAAGATACGCATGCTCATCCGTCATGACAAGGAGTTTGCCCATGATGCCAGCATCATCCAGCAGTTGGTAACCAAGGGATATGTAACAGGCAAGTTGGTGGAGCACTTCCCTGCTGAGCGCATCAATGACCCAGATAATTTTGTAAGCCTGCTTTTCTATTTCGGTATGTTAACGATAGACGGAACCAGTGATGGTGACACTAAGTTTATCATTCCTAATGAAGTGGTGCGAGACCAGATGTATACTTATCTACTAAACACATACGAGGAAAACGACTTGACATACGACACCTACGGAAAAGGCAAATTGGAGAGTCGATTGGCTTATCATGGCGACTACAAAGCATACTTTGACTTTATCGCAGACAGTTTGAAGCGTTATTCTTCTCAGCGAGACAAGCAGAAGGGAGAGGCATTCGTGCATGGCTTTACCCTTGCAATGACATCCCAGAATCGCTTCTACCGTCCTATCTCAGAGTTGGATAATGATGGTGGTTATGCCGACATCTTCCTTTGTCCGTTATGTGACATATATAAGGACATGGTAGACTCGTACATCATCGAATTGAAATATTGCAAGTCCAGCACCACCGACGAGCAGGTGAAGCAACTCTTCAAGGATGCCTCAGCGCAAATATGCCGATATGCCGATAGCGACATCGTGAGGGAGTCCGTCAAGACCACTACGCTCCATAAACTCGTTGTGATATATCGAGGAGCCGAGATGGTAGCATGTGATGAAGCCAATGAGCAATAAAAACAAAAAGCATACCACATAGGTAGCAGCCCTCGCTCTCCGAGCGTGGGCTGCATTAGAGGCAATGCCGCCGCTCGGAGAACTTCGGCTACTAGATGATGGTGATCCAGATGCTCTCGCCTCGGTCTCTCGCCGCCGTGATGGCATTGACGAGGCGATGCAGCCAGATGCGGGAGTTTACCACCATGCCTCGGAGTTTGTTTTCGCCCGGCAGGATGCAGCCCTGCGTATCATCGGGGTAGTTGCCGGCATGGATGCGGATGCCCTCAAAGCCAGGAACGCCCTGCAGCAGGGGCAGCCACTGCTTGAATCTCGGCGACTTGGTGATGAGCAGCGGATAGGTGCCCTCGGGTATGGCAGTCTTGCCCTTCATCTTCTGCGCCTTCTTCTCCGACACTCGCCCCAGGCGCACATTCTCCTCTTGGGGCAACAGGGTGATGCCCAGCAGGTTGCGCCACGTAGGCTCCAGGGTATCGCAGAAGTAGTGCTCCCCGTCCAGCTTGCCCACATCTACCACATGGCAGAAGCTGCGCTTCTGGTCCTTATTGAGCGTATAGTTCACCTTGCGCTCCACCTCCTCGTCCTTCAGGATATACATACGCCCTATGGTGTAAGTATTCTGCTTAGCTATTCTTTTGAGTACGATTTCCATAATTGTTTCTATTTAGATTCTTTTTTGAGAAAACATAGCTTGCGATAAAAACTGTAATTACCGTAATTGTAATTGCAATGGCTGTTATCAGCTTTGTCATTACCAGCATCAACGCCTTGTTCGCCTGCCTCCACTTTCACGATATACTTTCTGAACACCCAGGTGGCTATCATCCGTCGGGTGCCCTTGGTATCCAGCCCCAAGTCGCTTCTCAACTGCTCAGCCTGCTGATAAGAGAACTCATTTGGCAGAAGTTGCAGCATATTGGAAGGCCCTCTTTTGCTCGACTTCACTCCCTCCTGCTCCGACTTCACGATAGCATCTCGGAAGAATCTCATCTTGCAGTACAGGTCATACTGCTCGCTCCAGCGCACAAACTCCTCTATCTCGGATTCCCATTGGCAACCATTCGCCACATAGAGCACGCAAGCCTTCAGATAGGCAATGACATTGGCTCTGAACGAGAGGTTCTCGTAAACCCTGTCTTGGCTCATACGGGCAAAGTCGGCATTCTCCTCTTTCAGCTTCTGTGCCAAAGCGAAAGCCTCAGGGCAATTGATAGTACCAGAAGCCATGTTAAGATGCTCGATATAGGGTTTTAAGTTCTCTCTGAATGTGTCATCGTATGTGCCATAGACAGGCATCTCGGCTCCTATCTCACGCTCTGGGATAGTACAGAAGTTGATTCTAGAGATAGGACCATCGGTCAATACCTTGGAGAAATATCGGATACCCTTGTTGATGGTGGTCGAGGCATTCCAGTTAAATCGGATGGTTACTCGCTCCGTAACACTCTGCGTGCCCACTCGGGTTTGTCCATATTGATTACCAGGGTCGAAGGCGAGGCACATGATACGAAACTGCTGGTTGCCAATGCCCCTTAGGTTATCAAACTGGTCTATCTCGTTGAGAGCAGTATAGAGGAAATGCTCCTGCGCCTCGGCGGTACGCATCACGAAGGCAGGGTTGGTCATATCGGCGTCTATCTCCTGGATCACGAGGTTTTCAGGTCGCTTACGCTTATCCTTGTTAGCACCTTTTCTTGTCACCTCATCCTTCCACTCCTTCTCTCGTTTCAGGTTATCTTTGTCTCGTTTTCTGATGTCTTCCATAATCAGGTTGATAGGCATCTGCACGCAGTTCTTTCCTGCGCCCGTACCAGCTAAGAGACAACACATTAGCGTAGCCTCATGCTCCACATTGTCGATGTAATTAAAATAGGTGCGGCAGAGGTGAGTGGCTAGCGGAGGAAAGATGGCATGGGCTACGGCAGGCTTATAGATATCCGGTGTCTGAGACACGAGGAGCTCCACGAGCTTAGGCAGCTTCTTCGGCATCTCGGGCGGAGCGGGGTAATCATCTTCGGAACTTTGAACATTGAGGTTTGAACTTTGAACTGTTTGATTACCTGCACTTGCGCCTTGAATTCTTAATTCTTCATTATTAATTCTTAATTGATTAGCCTGAGTCTCCGCCTGCGCATTGATGCGGATCACATCTCTAGAGAATGGCTTCGAACTGTCTCCATATTTCTCATAGAAGTCATGGATCAGCTGCTGGCAGTCACGCTCTTGGGCGAAGCTAGGCATCTTCACTGCCACCACTCTTCTCAGTTCTTCCTCACTCATCACCCTGCTCGCTCCTGCGCTCATGATGGCAAGAAGTGAGGAGTGGCGGGAGCCCTCGGTATCGATATTCACATTCTTCAGTCCAGCCGACTCCGTGAAGAGGTCGAAGGCTATCAGGCTCTTCTCGCTGGCGGTACCAGAGGTTGGTAATCCGTCAGGAATATTTTGTTGAGTGTTGAATGTTGAGTGTTGAATGTTGAATGGTTGGGGTTGAGTGCCCTGTTGCCGTCTGCCGTCGATGGTGAGACCACGCTTCAGATAAGCCTCTCTACGAGCCTTCAGCTCATCGGCAGGAAGCACGGCATACCAGTCCTTGGAGCGATAGATCTCCGAGTCCTGATCCGTGATAAAGAGGATTCTCTCTGGGGTGAAGCAACTCTCATCGCAGGGCACGCCAAGTGCCTTACAATACGCTCTCTGCGTCTCCTCGATAGTCATACCTATCGGCATTCGGATGTCGATATGGAGCTTCTTACGAGCCGAGTATTCCAGATGCAGTAGCATTCCATTCCAGATGGAGTCGGAGCAATTCAGCTGCCTTGCCATTTCGATGGCGATACCCACCAGTTCCTTATCATCGATGTCGATGGTGGTCTGGAAGAGGAAGCTCGTAGGGTCAGCATCCTTCTGCGAGCGATGATTCTTGAGGAATCGGCTGTAGTGGCCGCAGCGGAAGGGCATCAGCCCCTTCAGCTTGTCATTGCCCCCACGTATCTGCTCCACCATATCGTGGAGCCAAGGCTGAGCTATCAGCTTGTCATATTCAGCCAGGGGCAGGCAGCTAGCGCTGCCCTTATTGCCCCCACGCTGAGGATTCATTGCAATAAAGTGGTTCATGCTTAATTATACATTATTAATTATACATTATCTATTACTCCTTATAGTCCTCCCACTCCACATTTTCCTTGAAGGGCTTGATAGCCTTCACCATCTCCTGGTGCTCACCCTTGAGGCAGCGCAGAATCTCCGCCTTGCTCATGTCCTTGGAGAAGGCATAGTTCACCTGCACGGTTCGCTTGCTAGTGCGCACCACCCCGTGCTTGGTCTTGAGAATCTCCGTGAAGGGCTTCTCTCGCTTGCCCTGCACATAAGGCTTGAAGTCCACCCAGTCGCCTCGCCCATTCTCGCCACCCGAGAATATCATCCTGCCCCTGATCACCTGCGGCTTGTCACTGATTACCTCCGTCTCGTTCCATGGCGCCTTGCGCACTGATACGTTACCATTCTCCTCGGTGATCACAGCACCGTCCACCTTTACTGCATTGAGCAGCTTCTTGCTAGTTGCTTTCTTCATAACTTTGTAAAAATAATAATAGGTTATTAATGTCTCTTTAACTTAAAATAAAAATCGGGAACACCTGATGGTTCACCTTCATCACGTCGTCATAGAAGTGGAGGTCAAACTTCTTGTCCGTTCTCTCCATGACGGGCGGCACATCCAGCTCATACTTCTTGCGCTTCACCTCGTCCTGGAAGTCAGCCACCAGCTTCTTCCCTACCCACTCCATGGCTTTCTTGCCCTTCCGGTCCACGTCGCAAGTCAAGTCCTGAAGCATTCTCACGTCGCACATCGGAGCCGACACCATGCCGCCCTCCTGTAGCTTCAGGTCAAACCAGTGGAGCGTGCCCTGGGATGCCATCACTCTCGCCACCACTCGTTCGGGCTTCAGCCCAAACATGTCCACCACGTCGTTCACCAGGAAGAGCACTACTCCCTTCTCATTCACTGCGCCTCTCATATCCCCGAATATCGGGTGCTGCGCCATTAGTCTTGTAAACATATTATATGTATTAAAAGATTGAGAACCCGCAATACGCAAAGTCCCCGCAACCAGACGCCTGTGCATCTGATTACGGGGACAAAGGTACTAAGAGTTTTTGAAACTTACCTGCCACGGGGTAGCCCCGTCCATGTGCCACGGGGTAGCCCCGGGGCAGGTAGGCAAGAATTGCACAATGCATTAAATATCAATCCATTACATCTTTTATCTTTTCTATGAATCGCTCTATGCTTTTTTGGTCCATTCCTTTAGAATTGCCCTTTCGCAAGGTTTCCTTGTTCATATTCCACAATTCTCCGAATGTAACCCAAGGTTGGTTGATACCCAATTTATCAGAGATGAGAGAAGCCAACACACCTTTTTCAGAGATCGACATTCTCTTAGGCTGATAACAATCGTCTAGATAGTCATGTTCTTGTAGTTTGTTGAGTATTTCGATAGCTTCTGGCGTATTAAGTTCATCAGGCAGTTTTAGCTCCTCCTGTCTGCCCTTAGCTACCCAAGCAGGTTCTTCCTTCAAGCTTATCTCTCGATTGCCAGGACAACCTTGCAAATTATCACCATTGCCCATAACAAACGAGCAACCTATAAACACAGGAACTCCCAGCCCTAACAATTCAGGCAACTGGGACATTGAAAATTCCATTTCGTTTTCATTTTTAAATGTTATTTTATCGAGAAAAAGCCCATTCTTATCCCGAGAAGGGCGCACACCATCATGGTGTCAAGGTGAAGCGTCTTCACCCGAAAATTTCTTAAGATTCATCGGATTCAAATTTAGTTAGTTAATAATTCAGATTGTTCATTCACCATTTTGATTGCGATGTCAGCTCTACATCCATACAGCAGTTTGAACTCATCTGTCATTTCAGACAAAGCATCAATCTTCTCTTGCTTACTTTTCCCATAAGGTTCAGCTTTCAATTCCTTGTCATATTGATCTAGATAGTCAGACTCATTTATTGACACATTTAAATGCCGTTAACTTTTCAGAGGGTATTTTTCGTTGAAATCATTGAGACGAAAGAGATTGTCGCCTTTGGAGAAATTTCCTCTGTGCACATCATCAACATTGGCATGGCAACGGATGCAAAGACACTCTAGATTTTCCTCTCTATTGTCAGTCTTAATTCCATTACGATGATGCACTTGCATAAACTGCCTATCCCATGGGGTTGTAATCTGCACCCCACATCGCTCACAAGTGTATTTTTTTAACTCTCGATAGCGTCTGCTTATTTGTTCCCAATCTTTCACATAGCCAAATATATCAGCATCCACGTCCTGTGACTGCCCATCAACAATGCCTAGAGTTTCTTTCAAGAGACGGACAAACTCCACCGAATCCTTGATAGAAGATTCTTTCTGAAAAAAATCTTTTTGACTCTTTCTATATTCTTCCAACAATTTACTTCTGCAAAATCCACACAAAGGCAATTGTTTTACGATTACTTCTCGACACCCGTCTCCCAAGTCAATGACAGGTACTTCTTCTGTATTGGCATGTCTATAATGGTCAAATTTTTTGTTATTTATAAAATCTTCTAGCGTGTTGCATTTTGTAATATGCATGCGTGGCTTACTATTCTCATAACCAGTAATATAATAATCTCTTTTATACAAATAGACTTTCTGTCTCACTCCATTGCTACCATTCAGATAGATACCATCCTCATCAAAGGTATAGGTACCATCCTTGATAGCCTGGAGTGTCACTTCCCCAGGCTTCACGGCATGATAACCATCAGCAGAGGCTTCCGCCACATGGATGCCTATGCTCTCTAGATAGTTACGCAATTTATCAAACTTAACGATTGCTTCTATTTCTTCCATACACTTCTCATGTTAATTTGTTGCAGAAGAACCAGTCGTAGCCGAATTTTTCTTCACGAAGTTTTCTAGCACTTCATCACCCGTAGTGATGATACGAAATTCCACACGGCGAGATTTCTCCTTGTCTATCTTGTGATCTTTGCTGGATACGAGCGCATAATCACCATCCTTGTTCAGAGCCTTACCATAAGACAGTCCATTTGCTGTAAACCAATATTCCAAGAGTCGCTGCTGCTCAGGCGGATACTTCACAAACATGGGCTGTATATACATCAATACCGACAATGCTCTCTGCTGCGACAAGATAACATTCGCAACGAATGGCTGAGGATGGAGCTGAGGATAAGGCACATTGTCCGTATGTCCCTCGATACGAATCTCTTGGATATGGCTCCGTAAGCTATCATTCAGCAAGATGTCGAGATACTTAGGGATAAACTCATCCAATATCACCTTAAACTGAGGAGTGATAGCGGCACTACCCTGCGCAAAGAGCACCGTAGGGTTATTAAATCTCATCGACAAATCCTTGCCAATGCTCATATCCCAAGTCTTCGATTCTTCCTTAAACTCGCTCACCAACTTATCGTGAAGTTTCGTCTTGGTTTCTACATAGTCAGTCAGCACATTCTGATTTTCCTTTACCTGAATCATATATGCCACGGCGATAAACAGAAAGATTACCATCAATCCCGTCATCAAGTCGGAAACCGACATCCATACATTTGATTTTGCCATAGTCCTTCATCTCCTATTTATTCTTGTTTGCAGCCTCAACCATAGCCTGTATGCAGGCATCAAGCTGAGCCAAAGTAGCACTGAGTCGCTGATAGAAATGCTGGTCCAATCCAGAGATTTGACTCTCTATCTCCTTAGAGCCATTGCGGATGATGCCAACACCCTCTTCCATCTTACTCTTGGTTTCCTTCCAAAACTCACCGCCATAATCCTTTATCTTTTCGATTTCTTCCAGTTTGGCGATGAGCATTTGTACACCATCCACAAAGTTGCGCTGCTTTCTCACCCAGTCGTTGAGCTTATTGGTAGAATCATCAAACTTCACCATATTGTCCTTGGTAAGTTCAGCCGTCTCCTGTAGCTTCTTGGTTACCTCAATGTAGCTCTGGTTCTCCAATATTACCTTGTTAAGCGCAGCTATCAGTTGTTGGAGTTTGCCTCCATCACCCACCAAAGCCTTGGTATCAGCAGACACCTTGGTAAGCGTAGTAGATGAATTTTCGAAGTCAGTCTCCATATCCTTGTATTGCCGGATGAGCGATGCTATCATATTCTTATTCTCCTGCTGCCATGAGTTAAGTCGCTCCACGCTCTTATTGAGCTGTTCGAAGTTTTCCTGCACCAGTCGCTGTATCAAGCCGTTCATCTGCTTCTGGAATTCCGTGGTGAGCTGCTTCATCACGCCCACCAATGCCTCCGTATTGCTCTTCTTAAGCAATTCTGAAAACTCATCAAACTTATTGGTAAGCAGTGTATTCGTCTCTCCCATCTTTCTCTCTATGTCATCTACCTCATCGCCTATAAACTTGCCAAAGGTATCAAACTTCTCCAAGATAGAGTCTTCTGTGGAAGAAGTAGCTTCTGTGGCTGTAGCTATTTCGCCCAGAGTATCGGCCATACCTGTCAAGCAGCCGCTGATATCTTGATTGAGCTTTTTGAGTTCTGCCACGTCATCACTCGTATTGCTAATACTCGTCTTCAAAATCTTCAGATTCTGATCCATATTTTGAACTTTTTCCCCCTGCTCTCCAAATGCTACCAGCAATTTATCAAGGTCAGAATGAATAGCAGGTAATTCCTCGTTATTTGCAATCTTATTCAAGCTAGCCGATACAGTAATCAAAGTATCCTTTTGGATGTCGGAATTATTCAACAACTCCTGCAAGAATTCCCTTTGATTCACTATATAGCTATTAATTCCTTTCACAAACGCATTCATATCAGCATAAAAACTATTCTGGTTAGCAGTCTGAGCCTTGATTTCATTTTTTACCTCTTGAAGAGCATTCGCATTATCATTCTTCATGCTCTCTACAGACCGAGCGATTACCGCAGCTGCCTGATTGGCATCAGACACGCCTTTGTCTTCCTTATCGTACAGACTTGACACCTTACGAGATAGAATCATAGAGCCAATCATACCAGCTAAAGAGGTGAGGAAGGCAGTTTTTAGGCCATAAAGGAGTTTAGGGATGCTAACATCCAAATGATCAGTATCAAAGAGAGCCAAACCCAGGGTGATTCCGCCAAAGGTTCCCAATACTCCTAACGTTGAAATGAGAGATGGCAAGAATTCTATCCATCTCTTCTTGTTAGCCAACTGATTATTGTCAGCTTGTTTATTAATCCAAACATAAACCCCAATAGCTAACAATATGATGATGCTCGTAAAAAGCCACCATGATTCATCATTTATCCATACCAAAAAACTCATACTCTATTTTCTTTAATTAGTTGCTGTTATATATTCAAAATTCAAGTTTTAAAATCTACTCACTTTAGCATCGCCATCACATTCTGGGCAAGTTTCATAAACATTTTGTTTACCATCACACTTTGGACAAACGCACATACCTTGACCATGACACTTATAGCATTCGCTACCGCCAGTACCACCACAATTTCTACATCTGATAACTCCATATCCATTGCAGTTAGAACAAAGATGTTTTCCACGTCCACCACACGATAGGCATCGTTTCACTCCTCTACCTTGGCAGAAGAAACACCCCCTACCATCGGTACCGGTGCCTGAGCCCCAGCACATGTCACATCGTTTGCATCCTTCGCCATTACAGTATATACATCTATCTCCACCAGAACCTAAACATATCTTGCATTTTATTCTTCCATTACCTCCACAAGAACTGCAAGTAATTTTACCTGTAGCATAACATCTAGGACAATCTATATAACCACCCGAGCATTTCTTGCACGCTACATAAGCCATTCCTTCTCCATCGCATGTAGGACAGGTCTTATACATAATGTGCATTACGCTCTCATAAGCAAGGAAAATAACAGCAATAGTTGCAACAATAACCAAAACGACCTTTTTCTTCTTCATTTTCTACTCTTTATTGATTATACTTATAGTTATCTACCTGCTCCATAATCTTTTTGAGAAAATTCTCGGTAGATGTGCTCAGTACATTGTCGTTAAAAGTCAATACCACATTCTGCTTGAAGAGAAGGTGAATCACCTCTATCTTCCGCCTTAAGCACGAATGGTTCCTTATTCTTGCTAACCCATATTCTTACATAGCTATCACTTCTGCTACTAAAGGAAAGGTCGCAATTTATTTTAAGATACAGTCTACTATTCTTTTTGATAGGACCATAAGTTGCCTCCCACTTAGTATCCTTTGTCTTTAAAGTAACTGGACCTTTATCACCTTGGCAGGAAATGGTTGTAGACCATACTGCTTGAGTATTCCACGGATGAATATCCATTTCATACTTCACATAATAGCGATCCTCTTCCTGCGGTATCTCAGGAATGTCGTTACCATCACTATCTTTCGAACAACTCATTAGGCACATTGTGCATAAAAGCATCAGAGCACATAGAGAGCTATACAATTCTGATTTCTTAACTGCCATGATTTTGATAATAAAAATAAGACATATGATTATTTGCTCACCCCTACGCTGATGCTCAGCGTAAACTCCCCACCTGGCATTTCGGTGGTACTAAGCGTCCAAATGATTTTGCCAGTATCAGGGTCTACGTCTATAGCGTAAGAATCGACTTCGGCTTGCGCATCAAAGGACACGGCGAAGCGCCAGAGACCATTGCTCAGGATGTGGTCTCGGGTAATGCGAATCTGCGAATAGTCTTGGATATGGAGCTCCAGTCGCTCGGCTATCTCTGCGTAGCTGAGCAGCCACTGGGTGGTGTGATTGTTTTGGTTGGTATACGCTATGCCCTGGGAGGTGAAGCCGATGCCAGTAGAGTCGGTGATGGCATAGTAGCTCACGGCAGGGGTATCGCCCTGCTGGGCTGTGATGTTGACTTCGGGATGGGTATCACTAAGGATTTCGTCCTTGCTACAACTGGCAAGAACTATAGAGAAGATAGCTACAATAGCTATTATCACCCCACTTATGGGGGGGGGTGATTTTAAATATACTTATACTATGTTTTTTCATAATTTCTTCATCTTAATCGATTTGGCTCTTAGCTAGTTTACTCACTTCTTCCAGAGGAAGTTGAGTGCCGGCAGCCACTTGCTCCAAGGTCAAACCCATACATAAGAGGCGAAGAGCCGTCTCTTTTTTCTCCTTGTGTATATCAAACATTCTTGTGGCGTAGATATCACGCATATTCTTGATATCTTCATCGTATAGTTCCTGTTCCTCACGGGAAAGTTTGCGGAGATCACCAATCTCTGCTAGCTTGCGAAATACTGGGTATTTCTCTCGGAATGGCATTTGCTCAAACATGTTCATATTCTTAATAATATAAATCCAACAATCAAATATATCCATACACTCCTCACTCTGCTTTGTGAACAGGGGAAGCTGGAGATATACTATTCTCATTCTGTCCGACAATCGCTGACGTGTTCGCAAATCCGTCAGTACTAAATCGGTCCTGAATCCATCCAACATTGGGTTATCAGACTTAAAATCCATAAAGCAAATGGTGTAGACGGGTGCTAAATGATAATCCCACTCTCCTTTAATACCTTGCTCTACAATGGCACGAGCAGTGTAATACAAAGCTCTATCGGCAAAATAATCCTGCTCCTTCTTCTGCATCTCTACAATGATATGCTTACCTTCATCTGTAACGCAGTAGACATCAAAGATAACTCCACGCTCATCTGGTCGCAAACCAAGTTTCTCCGTTTTTCCAAACGTCACATCCTTGATTACCAACTCTCCATCAAACAATCCGTTCAGGAATGTTATCAAGCACTCTTTAGTGTCCTCGCTCCCAAAAATACGCTTGAAAGCCCAGTCCACACGTGGGTCTATATATCTTGCCATACCATTAATAATTTTATGGGTCATAGCCGCAACATTGCGTTTCGACCGCAAATATACGACTTTATTTTGAAACCACCAAAGTTTTTGGGAATAAAATGATGAAAAGCATAATTCTGACGTTTATTCTCACTTATACCTAATTTTAAAATATGCGCGAATAACATAATATAGTTTAAGGCATTTGGAAAAACGAACTTTTCTCTATAACTTCGCGGCTATATTTATTGAAATTTAAAATTAAAAATGGTTAGTAACATGACAGAAGTATCAAACAACCTTCTATGGTTCTTACAAATGCTAAGAAATGCAGAGGCAACACTCGCCCATGCTCTTGCTCAATCAGAAAGATTTAATAAACACGACAGAGAAGTCATTGACAAAATTAAAACGGAAGTTGAAATGGCAGACCTAACCTTGTTACAATTGCTAGCTCCTGAGGAAAAATACAATCCACCAACATAGTATATGATTGGGAGTCACTGTACCAATAAAAGGTAGAAATGTTTTTGAAACAACCAAGGATTTTTGAAGATTATTTGTATTACGGTAATTACAATTTCAGTTATTACAGTTTTTTCCTGAGGGGGTATAAGGGTTTGAAGGTAGTAACAATCTGTTACTACAAATATTTATATATAAATATATATAATTATATATTTATATATACTTTTCTATACTTACATTTTAAAAGCGTGATATTGGGTCAAAATAAAACTGTAATAACTGAAATTGTAATTTGTAATCGATTTTTTAGCGGTATCGAGATGCATACTTTCATTGCCCCTAAAACTATGACTATCTCATCACAAAGCTATGAGTTATGACCCGCAAAACGATGAGTTAGTTTTGTTAACATAAAGCTCTAAAGCAGCCTAAGGAGAATAAGAGAGGTTGGAACGTAAACAGTTGGGAATGAGTAGATTTGCACAAAGTTGCCAAATCGGCATAAAGCAAGCGAGTGAGGAATATTGAAGTAGTTCAGTTACTAAATCGTG
>ENA-UEQW01001760-UEQW01001760.1-human-gut-metagenome-genome-assembly--contig:-NODE-1760-length-17249-cov-6.951316_pt1 | contig 17249 bp, 7 predicted proteins | sample MGYA00242947_ERZ507947 | MGnify/ENA primary metagenome ERZ507947 (study PRJEB26167, sample SAMN06115421) | human gut metagenome | host: Homo sapiens | place: China:Guizhou | collected 2015-03-17... | reverse complement strand
GTTGTTCCGTCAGTTCCTTCAAGCTGAACTTATCACTCAGTGTCAAAGTAGAACCTGTTCCAGGTGTTGCCAACGGCATCTCGAAGGCGGGCACGCAGTACTATCGGAAGACGTTCTACGGCAGCACGGACTACGTTGCTTACGAGCTTCGTCTGAAGTACCGCTACGGAATCGTGGTCTATCTGAACATGGTGGAGATTTATCGCGACAACATGGACGACGGTCCAGTTTCATCGACAGATGCGTCTTCTGGGTATTACTTGGATACCCAATACCACTCGATCATCGTGCCCAAATCGTTGATAACAACCCATCTAAATGCGTTGTGTGTGGAACTGCACTTTCCTTCGTACTCTACTACGAATCCCCTTTCTTTTGCCGCCGTTCTCTTTCTTCATTATCCATCTGAAGACAACGGCAATTGTTACGTTATTCCCTACCAGCCTGTCGTGACCTCTCCCCAGAGCGATGATGCCGATCGCATTGTGAACTGGAACCGTCAGGATGCGTGGACGCTGGACCCCATGTTCGAGAGTGCTCAAGTGGACTTCAACTACACCGCGATTCGCGTGCGACCCTTCATTAACGCGCTGCGTCTCTTCAGCGGGACGGATTCCGGCTTCTTCCCGCACTCCTTCACGCTCGCTGCCGACACGACAGTTCTTCGTGCCAAGAATCTCGCGTTCTCGCCGAATCAGCAATTCACTATCTCCAACCCCTTCGTCGCCGCTTCCTTCTTCTCCTACAGAATGACCATCGCCGCCACGCAGGGAGGAAAGCTGATGCTGCCCGACCTGCAGCTCGCGGTGTGCGTGCTGTCGCCGCCCGAGGAGATGGAGTTGAACGCGGATTCCGTGGCTGTTCACACGGGCGTCGAGCGCGTTCTCGTGTACCCGAAATCAGCCGCGTTTTCGGAGTGCTCGATCCAGCCTTCTCTCCCAAGCGGTCTCTCTCTGGACGGCGCCAGCTGCGAGGTGTCGGGCGTTGCGACGCAGACGCTCTCCGCCACGCGCTTCACGCTCTCCTCGTCCAACGGGGACGGCTACAGCGCGAGCTTTTCGCTGGAGGTGTCGTCGTGCACGAATCACATCATCTCGCTTCGGTACTTCAGCGCGGAGAGCTCGTCTGCCGACTTCGCGTTCACGCTCGAAAACACGCAGCACCAAACTCTCTTCCAGTCCACCGACGGCCCTGTGGCGGCGGCGGCTCCTGCCACGTACACACTTTGCACGGCGGAGGCTTCCCTGACGCTCCTTCTCTCCTCCGCGCGCGGGTACTGGTCCGAAGGCGCCTTCGTGGAGGTGAGTCGTCTGGTGGACGCGTCCTGCAAGGACGTGTTGCTGTACCGCTCCTACGACTCGCTCCACTTCGGCGTGGCGTCGTCCTACACGATCGCGCTCATGGTGGCGGTGCCGCTGCAGGCGACGTGGTTCTACCTCATGAGTTCCGTCCCCGAGAACTGGTACGCGTCCTCCACAGCGGGGTGGAAGTCGGCGGTGGCGGGACAGTTCGGCACGCCGGTCACCACAGTGGAGCTGTACAAGACGCGCTTCACGGTGACGGAGGCGGAGCTGGTGCGAGCGTCGGGCGTCGCGCTGTCCGTTCGCTACCACTCGGGAATCCTCGTCTATCTGAACGCCATCGAGGTGTTCCGCTACCGCGTGGTGGGCGAGCTGACGGCGTCGTCGCAAGCCACGGACAGCTTCGACTCGACCGACTTCCACTTCGTGGCCATCCCCTTCCGCACCGCGGCGGAGGGCGAGGCGTCGCAGTCGCTGGTGTCCGAGGGCACGAACATGATCGCCATCGCGCTGGTGAGCGGAACGACCATCATTTCCGCCTCCACCTTCGACGCGACGCTGCGTCTGATGAAGAACGAGGAGCTGCGCAGCTTCGAGGTGACGGCGACGAGCGTGGGACTGGACGACGAAACGCCCGACTTCGAGAAGGCGGGAAATCTCTTCGAGCTGTACTACGAGCGTTACGCGAGCTCGTCGCGGTGCGACAGTTCGATCGACATCGAGTTCAAAGACGGAAGGAAGGAGTGGATCTCGTCCGTCATGCTCGTCTCCAGGTACACCGTGTTCCATCAAGGACCCCTGTCGATCACTGTGCGTGCACGTGTGGACGCGGACAGTGAGTGGGTGACGATCTCGTCGCTGGAGAACATGGTGTGGTGGGAGGCGACGCAGATGAAGCAGGTGCACCTGCTCAACTCGAAGCCGTACGGCATGTACCGCATCGAGGGGCTCGGCGGCTCGGGCTCCTCGTGCTCGTGGGAGATGAACTACATCGGGTTGCTCGCCACGCGCATCGAGTCCACCGTGCCGTCGCTGGCGTACCCCGAGCAGATCACGGTGTATCGTGGAGTGGAGATGGCAGAAGTGTACCCCGGCTCCTCGTTGTTCACGCGCTTCACTGTCACGCCGTCTCTGCCCGAGGGGCTCCTTCTCGACACTGCAAGCGGTATGATTGTCGGCGTGACGAACGTCGCTGCGTCGTCCGCTTCCTACACCATCTCCGCTATGGCGAACAACGGACAGTCGGCGTCGGCGAGCGTTCTCATTCGCGTGACGACGTGCGACGACGCGAAGAATCTCATCACCGCCGTGTTCTACCTCACGGAGCCGCTCGCGGACGTGGCGTACGTGCTGAAGGACGAGGCGGGCTCCGTCGTCTCCAGCGCCTCCGCCTTCCCGTACAGTTATCGCCATATCTACCAAGACTTCTGTTTGTCGGACTCCGTGTACACGCTGTCGGTGACCTCGCCCTCGAAGCCCTCCTTCCCCGCGGGAGTGATGCTCTACACGGGCGCGATGGACAACGTCTTCGACCTCGCGCCGCTGGCCTCCACCGCCGTCTCTCTCCAGTTCAGCTCCGCCCTCCCCCTTCGCAGCGGTCGCACGCAGTGGAGCGTGTACGTGAACGGCGCGCTGGACGCTCCGTGGAAGGACGGCGACAAGCGGAGTTGGCAGCCGCTCTCCGCGTCGACGACGTTCGTGCACAACACGGTGTATCTGAGAACGACGCTGAGCGTGGCCTCGCTAGCGACGCACCGCATTCTCAACGTATTCGTGCAGTACAAGGGCGGAGTCGCCGCTTACTTCAACGGGCGGCTGGTGGCGCGGTTCAACCTGCGCGATCACTTCTCCTTCAACACGCTGGCGACGACGCCGATGGAGAACGCGACGCGCGACCGCTTCCACGTGGTCCTGGAGCTGAAGGGCGCGGTGGCGGGCGCGAACACGATGGTGTTCGAGCTGCACCGCGGCTCTGCGGAAGACAGCGAGGTGGTGTTCGACGCGACGGGCGTGTTCGGCATCAACGACTGCTCGATCGCCATGGACTCGCTGGCGTTCCTGGGGAACGGCAGGAAGGAGTTCTTCGACCTCGACGTCGCCACGTACGCGTCCTTCTCGTCCTCCATCGACACGCTGGAGTGGCGCGTGACGAACGGCGAGGGCTCCGTGTGGAACACGTTCGGCATGCTGCTGCAGAACGAGATTTCGTGTTCGTTCTCGCTGTACGGCAAGCAGACGGAGGAGGACGAGTGGTCGCGCATTCTCCAGACGGCGAAGACGATGAAGCCGCAGAACCGCAACCCCACGCTCGCCTCCGTCGCCAACGCAGGCTTCCAGTTCTTCCGACTGCAGTTCAACGAGGCGCTGTCGTCGCCGCTGGTGATCCAGTCCTTGTTGTTCATGACGTGCGCCAAGAGCACCGTGGCCTGTGCCGCCATTGAGGGTTATGAGAGCGTGGGCGAGGGCGAGATCGCGTACGCGCCCTGCGAGGACGGCTACGAGGGCTACGCGTATCGCAAGTGCTCCCAGGGCCAGTGGGGGAGCGTGGAGACGGAACACTGCACGTTGCGCAAGCCGAGCCAGCTGGCGTTCACGAGCGATGGCTTCGTGTTCGTCATGAACACGGCGGTGAGCACGGGCGCGCCCGATGTGAGCGGCGTGGTGGACCACTTCGAGCTGTCGAGCGAGCAGGCGCTGCCCGACGGCTTGGCGTTCGACGCCGCCTCTGGCGCGATTGAGGGAACGCCCGTGGCGGAGATGGAGGAGTCTGTGTACTCGGTGACGGCGGTGAACAACCGAGGAACCACGGTGGGCGTGGTGCGCATCCGCGTGCGCGTGGGCTCGTGTCCTTCGACCGAGCTCTTCTCGGCTGCGGACCTGGACGTGAAGCAGACGGTGAGCTGCTCCAAGAAGGGCAGTTACATGGGCAGCGTGACGGGAACGTGTGTGCTGGGCAAGGAGGACGGCGAGTGGCGAGTGAGCGGGTTGTGCTGGCCGAGGGCGATCATGTTTATTCTCATTCTGCTGGTGCTCGTGATCGTCTTCGTGTTGGTGGTCGTTCTCTTCGCGAAGAAGTACTCCGCGCTGAAGCGCAACCAGCACGTCCTCAAGAAGCAGATCGAGGCGGAGAACGGCAAGCCCAACTCGGTGACCACCAACGGCAACTACTTGAGTCTGGAGAACCGCAGTCCGGGTCACTCCGTCTCGCGACTCTCACAGGTGGAGAGCGTGACGGGAGCGGGTTCGCGAAAGAGTCGCCAGTTGCGCAGTTCGATGGCGGTGAGTCAGGCGGAGATCGAGATGGCGTCGTTGCCAGCGGCGAGTCGGATGTCCTTGGATGTTCCGAACCCGATGGTGGCGACGGGGCTGCCGCAGGAGCTGATCCAGCCTGTTCTCATTCACACGATGGCGGGAAACGCCACTCCGAGGGTGTCGCTGCCGGCGAACCTGTCCGTGAACACGCAGCCTGGTTTGTCCATCAACACGCAATCCAATATGTCCATCAACACGCAGATGCAACCTGGACTGTCCATCAACACGCAAGCGGGCTCCGTGTCGCCCACAGCACGAGTGTCCACGCCTCATCACTCCGTGCCGGGATCCATCGCCGGACTGCGGTCTGGCTCGATGCGCAGTCTCTCTGCGCGCTCGTTGACGCCCCACAACATGCACGCGCCCGTGATGCGAACTCCGCGTCATGTTGTGAATGAGGGCGTTGCATTGACTCCGCGTCACGTCGTTACTGACGGCGTTGCGTTGACTCCTCGTCATGTTATGACTGAGAGTGTTTCGCTGACTCCGCGTCATGTTATGACTGAGAGTGTTTCACTGACTCCTCGCCACGTCGCAACAGACCAACCCCTAACTCCACGAAGCATGGCGGCTTCCCGCGTGGTCTCGGCGCGGTTATCAACGCCGCTGCACCGCTCCTCCATGCCTCGTGCGCTGTCCTCGTCCCAGCTCTATCAAGTGAACACGGGTGTGGAGAATGAAGCGCCTTCTGTATCCACTCCGCGTGGTTCCATCTCTCCTCGATCCTTCAATCGCTCTTGAGCTCTCTGTACTACTGTGGCGTGTTTGTTACAGGAAACAGACGTATCATTACACCAGTAATGACTGCTGCTGGATGTCACCAGCACGCTTCGACAACCGCTTCAAGTCTCCCTTCTTGGTGCGAGTAGCGAAGTACGCGGCCAACAGTACAATCAGAATCACAGCGATCACGGACAGCAGGATCACAAGGAACCAGTTCACGTACTCGCGGAGCGTCACCTCGTCAATGCTACCCGACAATCCCGCTCCCATGTTCTTCGTAACCAACTCGCTGAAGCTAGGCGCGATCTCCTCCAAATCCATGCGAATCACCTTGCCCATCAGCTTGCGAATCGTGCAGCGAGAGAGTCCCTTCAACACGGTGTTCTCTCCCTCAACAACGAAATCGACGTACAGGAACGCAATGTCGCCCGTGCGCAAGTACGTGTTCTCCGTCAGCAGCGTCACCAACGCCGTCTTCATGTTCTTCTCCCACATCGCCTTCGTCATGCCCTTGATCGTGAACGACCAGTCCACGAACGCCGCCTCCTTGTTCGGGTTCGCCGCGAAGCACTGCTCCCGGCTCTCCTCCCAGTGAACACTGCCGCCCTCGCCGACGCACGAGCGCCCTCGTCTGCCCGTGTAGCCCAGTGGACAGCGTGTGTACATCGTCTGGTCCGCGTACACGCCAGAATAGCCCCACTTCTTGGGACACGTGTACAGCGAGCGTCCGTAGAAGCGAATGCCCGTCATCTGGACCGCACAGTCCTCGGCGGTGCTGTCGAACACGAGGTGTATCGACGAGAACGCGCGGAGGTTGTTGAAGGTAAGGAACACCGCCTCCGTTCCGGAAGCGCCCTGCGCGATGGAGTCGCGGTTGAAGGAAGCGAGAAGCACGCGCTCGTCGCCGTTCACGCCGACGACCTGCATGGAGAAGGGCTGGCGCGTGACGGAGTTCATCATGTGCACGCGATTCACCACCTGCTGGGTGTTGTTGAAGGTGAACACCAGCTCGGACGGGAACGTCGTGGCGAGCCAGTAGTGGCTGAACACGTCGTCGTCGAGGAAGGCGTCTCCCGCGGGGTGCGACGGGCTTGGCTTGGCTTGAATGGCTGACGCAACTCCTTCGGTCAGGCGGAGCTGAGGCGTGGTGTTCAGCTCCACGGAGAGCGCGAAGGAGATGGTGGAGGACGCTCCCTTTGCCAGCGAGACGGCGATCACGTTGTCTCCACTCGTCAGGAAGGAGAACGGAATCACCACACGACACGCGGCGGGCTCGAGCGTCGCCTTGCCGAAGCTGGCGCCGTTGACGAAGATGCTGGCCGTGCCCTCGCCGCGCAGAAGAAGAAGGGCGTAGGTATAACCTTGGTCGTTGCTGACCTTGAAGCCAGCGCGGAACGCGGCGGTGGAAGAGGAGTCGTAGGAACCCCATGTGCCTTCGCTGGCCGTTTTCCAATCCTTCTCGTTGAAGTCCACATCGCTCCAGCGCTTCTTTGGCTGGCCCACGAAATAGGAGAGCTTCGAGGAGAAGACGACGGGCTTCTCCCACTGGACGGTGAGCGGGTAGAAAGAAAGAAAGAAAGAAAATTAGACCACAAACCTTGGCGTAGGCGGATCTGGTTATGCCCCAGCGAGTATCTCGTTGTTGGGCCCCTCCAACGGAGTCGAACCCCATAGGAAAAATTGGGTGTAGCTGCACCCGAAGATTGCTGTCTTGGAACCTACGCTGGGTTCCGCTGACTGAAGTAGCTCCCTACCGGCCGCCGTACCGGCTCGTTCCCGTTCTGTTCTGGTGACAATGAGAGGCGTGGAAAAGTCAAGCCCAACAGGCCCTAAAAACCACTCTCCCACCGTCAGTTGCCGAGGCGTGGAAAACGATCTCCAATTCGCAAAAACCACTCTCAGTAACTATCGAAGCTCCAAAACCTGTGTCATTGGAGTGAGGGAGAAACCCGACACACCCATCCACTGCTCCCTGGGTGGACTAGGAAACCCTGCCCCTGACACTCGTCCGCGATCATGGAAAACAGTCTTCTAGATTCCTTCCGGGTCTTTCGTTCCAGTTCCAGTTCCAGTTCCAGTTCCTCCCGTCCCCGTCCAGTCTCCGTCCAACACAAAAACCACTTCTCTCGAACGTCGGCTCCAGTCGAGTGTCGCGCCTTCTCTCTCGTTGCCGATCGATCCAGCGTTCGCCCTTCCTTCGCCAGTCTCTTGTTCGCTCCCGGTCTTCTCGGTCTCTCGCGATCGATTCGCTCGATCCCTTCCAGAGATCCTTGGGTATAGTCGGTAGTCCAGGGTGTCCCTTCCGCTCCACCAAGCGTCCCCATGGGTCCCTTCGTCTCTCGACGAGTCTTCCAGAGTCTCTTCAGAGTCTCCTTCGAGTCTCCATAGATCCTCTCCAAAGTCTCCTTCGAGTCTCCATAGATCATCTTCAGAGTCTCCTTCGAGTCTCCATAGGTCCTCTCCAGAGTCTCTTCAGAGTCTCATTCCCGACAGTCCCCCTCCGATCCGTTCGCGCTCGCCAGACTATGTAGCTCCAAGTCACGCGCCATAGGATAAGGACAAAACCCGATCACCGTCTCGCAACAATGACCGATAAACCTCTTCCCTGACGCGAGTCCACCGATCATGGAAACCAGTCCTCCTTTGCGACCGACCTCGGAGTCCTGTAAAACCACTCTCGACAGACTGTGTCGCCCCAGAATCGCTCCGCCCTTAAAGGCGTGAAACCGGTACCCGCGATTAGGCAACCGTAAAAACACTCTTGACGAGAGCGATTGAATCTTCGTGACGGCAGTGCTCCCTTCATGTCACGCTCATCCGAGTCCGTCGTTAAAGGCGTGGAACAGGCGTCCGACTCGACCCCCCTCGAGCCCTCTGGCCCACCCAAAACCACTCTTGGCGAGACCCTTCGGTGTGAGTGGAAAAGCCGGTTCGGAGAATCGACTGAAAAACCACTCGTTTCCTCACAGTGTGCAACGTGCCACACCATGGAACCCCCCTCGACAGCCCGATTGCTCGTGCCATCTTTACAGCCACTCGTCCCTCTGTTCCTCCTCCCTCCTTCTTGGGATCAGTCTCGTCATTGATTTCTTTCTTCTTTCAATTCTTTCTTCGTTGTTCTTCAATTCTTTCTTTCGTTGCTCTTAGGGACGACACTTTTAGCACTGACCCGTTTTGGCTTTGCAGCCGATTGTCCTTCTTTGTGATCGCGACAGGGCCAGCAACCACCACACGACGAAGCGCATACAGCCGAACCAATCCCAGTGAGACCGACTCACTCCCAGCACAGTATCACAAATCCCAGTGAGACCGACTCACTCCCAGCACAATATCACAAATCCCAGTGAGACCGACTCACTCCCAGCCACTCGTCCCATTCTTCCAACGGTGTTGTCCGAACTTCTCTTCCAGCGTCCCCAGAGCCAGGGCCTTCCTCGCCTTCGAGGTTTCGTCACTGCCGTCTTCAGTCACGGGTACGACTATCCGTGCTGTCCCTTCTTGTATCGACCTCCTCCCGCCTCTTGGAGTCGTGCTCTCCTATAATTCTTGGGACTTCTTTCCTCTTAGCCACGACCCATTTTTGCTTTGCATCACACTTCTATCACGCATGCGGCTTTCACCTCCTCCCTCCTCTTCAAGTCAGGCTCTTTCTTTCTTCTCATTCTTTGTCTTTCCTCTTAGCCTGACCGCTTGTCGCGCATTCGGTCTCTCCACTGGTGTATCTACACGTTAGTCCATACTTACCTTCGTCTCGTATTGCCTTCGCTCCGCTCGCTGAGGGGTCTGTGTAGCTCTTGTTCGCGTCCAGCCATCAGCACTCTTCTCGCCGTCTTGAGACATCTTCACTCTTCTCATCGTCTTGAAACACCTCCACACTTCTCGCCGTCTTAAACACCTCCACTTTTCTCATCGTCTTGGAACCACCTCCACACTTCTCGTCGTCTTGAAACTCCTCCACACTCCTCCGCGAGTATCACCAACTGGGTTGTCAGGACCATTTCGCCATCTCAGTCTTCTCCGATGTAGTCCTCTGTTCTTGCGAGTCTCTGGTTATCTCGGGAGCACTCTGCCCTCTTCGTTTCTGGCTTCGCGAACCACCATGGTCTTCTCGCTCAACTGCTCACTGGCTCGGTTCTATCGCGGAATCATCCAGTCATCCTCCGATCTCTTGTATCCACATGTCTATTGTCGTCCCAGAAGTTCGCGTTGGTTGTCGTGCACTTCGCCGCGAATCACCGGCTCTTCGTCGATTTCTCGTTGGAGAGTTACCAGGGTGCCAATATCCAGTCTAGTATCTCCACCTCCTCATCACCGTCTCGTCTTTGTGTTCTCAAAGGGTCCTCGCTGTGTCCTCACTGTGTCCTCGGGAGGTCTTCAAGGTACCATCACGTGTTATCGCAACATCACCAAGCTTCAGTCATTCATTGTCCACTCTTCGTCAAATCACGTCCTGAACGCAATTCCAGTATCCTCACTGTATCCTCATCGTATCATCGATGTATCGCGTATTGGCCATCACCGTGCTGCCAGAACATCTTCAGAGCGTCATCACCGTGCTGCCAGAATAACTTCAGAACGTCATCACTGTACGGCCACCGCTTCATCACAGCATCGTCCAGACCACTAAACCCGTTGTCAGATCCGTGTCAGAGTTACCTCCACGCGCAGCTGAAGCGTTGCCAAGACATCACCAGCCAGTCGTTAGTGTATCACGGACTCCTCGTCAACGCCTCATGTCCTCGTATTACCCAACCACTGTTACGCTATCTCTTCTCTCCACCATGTCACCAGTACATCTCCAATGTCTCGCCAGAGCGTGTTGGGCGTATCCCCAATTCACTACCTCTGTGTTCTCCAGCACCATGTCAGCGCGGCTATCGTCTCGCCAGTATGTCACCGACTCCTCGTTGAAGCCTCCACTCGATCTCGGAATCTTGTCAAACCTCGCCAAAACACTGTCAGAGCACTGTCAGAGCACTGTCAGAGTACTGTCAGAGCACTCCCAGGGAGTCATCCACACCAAGTCATGTATCGCCAAGTCGTCCTCAGCGTGTCCTCTAAAGTCATTCTCGGCGCGTCGTCAAATCGTCTCCGAGGCACTCCCCTTCCATTCTCCAGTCTTGTCACCGTCTCGTCCTCGCTCTTCCACCTCGTCCCGTTCGTGATGATGTCCTCCCATCATCATCGTTGTCTTCCTCCAAACGCCTTCAAATCTCCCTTCAAACCGCTCCTGAAGCTCCGCGCATTCCTTCTTCTCGTTCAGCGCTCGTTTCGCTCACTCTGAAGGCCATCTCGCCTTCTTCATCAATTCCATCTCGTCTCTTCATTCTTGTCTCCCTTCTTCAATCTTCACACTTCAAATCCTCTCATCGCTGATTCTCTCCTCATCGCTCCTCCTTTCGTCTCCATTTCCGTCGGTTTGTATTGTCCTCTATATCCTCTTCTCGGTACACATTTCTCTTTCTCCTCCTTTCGCGATGATCTCTCTGCATTACCTCTTCCTCTCTCTTTTCATTTCCTTTCTCTTCTCTACCTCTATGTTCATTTCCATATCTTCCTTTCCCGGTTTCTGCTCTTCCCTTCGTCTTCGTTCTTCTCCTTCTCTTCTCATCCTTCTCCTAGTCTGCCGTGTTCTTCTCTTCATCGTCACTCCACATTCTTTCTCCTATCCCTTCTTCTTCGTGCATTCATGATGCACCTCGTCCTTCCATCATTAGCCTTCTCTTCTCATCTGCTTCTCCTTCTCTTTCAGTCAGCCTTCATTTCCGCTGCAATCCGCTCTTCACGCCTCCAACGATACGCAATTTCTTACTCCAACGATATGCTATTCCTTCCTACATAGTGTTTAGGGTCAGCACTCGTATTCTTCCTTTTCCTCTTTCCTTGCACTCCTTTCTGTCGTAGAATGTATTCTCCTTCCTTGGTGAGAGTTTCGAGATCCATTCAAGATTCCGTCGAGAGTGCTTCTCCTTCGAGATTCTGATCTCTTCAGAGATTATTCATTCTTTGGACAAACAAACAGTAACACGATGATGTTAATTACTTTCTTCTCTTGCTCGCGCTTCCTTCACTCACATTCCTTCTCTTCATCGCGCCTCCTTCACTCGCGTTTCTTCTCTTCATCGCGCTTCCTTCACTCGCGTTTCTTCTCTTCATCGCGCTTCCTTCACTCACATTCCTCCTCTTCCTCGCGCCTCCTTCACTCGCGTTTCTTCTCTTCATCGCGCCTCCTTCACTCGCGTTTCTTCTCTTCATCGCGCCTCCTTCACTCGCGTTTCTTCTCTTCATCGCGCCTCGTCTCGTTGTTCTTCTTCCTCTCTCTACAGTCTTGTCGCCAGCACTCTCGTCCTTGTCACCATCATCATCAGCACCAGCACCACCCGCACTCCCATCAGCACTCCCCTTCTTCTGGTAGGTGCTGTCTTGTGCCCACGCTGCCACCAACTGCTTGCGTGGATTGAGGGTGGCGTTCAGAAAGGTCGCCAAGGCAAAAGCAGCCCTCATCCTCTCATCCCTCTCTCTCACCTCCTCTGCCCCCTCACCAACCCGTACATCGATATTCACTCCCTTGGCGCAGCGCATCACCATGGCTAGGCCCTGACTACACCGCTTCGCGTGTACGGACTTCACCAGCATGGGCGCAGACAACTGCCGGTCAATGACCGCCTCTGGAGTGTTCTGCGACACGGCACTCCAGTCCATGATGCCGATCACCTTCTCCAGCATCTCGGTGAGCTTGTCCTGGTCCACGACTACTTGGGCAGTAGCGTCCTCCCCGGAACCCAGGTACACTCTCACCATCTCCTCTCGCTCCTTCTTCCACTGTGAGCACTCCACCACATAGTGCCACAGGGTCTCCTGGCCCGGAGTACTACAACACGGGCACGTGAGTCTTTTCTTCTGGCTTTCCTCCGCCTCCTGGAGAGCTTCTTCCTCCGAGATTCTCTTCTCCTTCTGGAGTTTTACAGCCGTCTCGGCAACCATTGCCTTCCGGATCCTCTCCCCCGAACGCCAGGCACCCACTCTCATCTGCATGATCACGGCAAACCCCCTTCCCACCTCCGGGTGCTCAAACCAGGAATCCATGTACGACCAGTTCCACACCCTCCCCTGCCGAACCAACTGCTCGTTCGCTTGCGTCCCGGATTTCCGGGCCATCTTCTCCCAAGCGTTCACCAGCACCCCACGGGCATCATCGAGGCGGAAGTTCTTCCTGAAGTACGCCCAGTTATAGCGTTTCTTTCCGGTCTTTCCAGTCCCACCAGCCTCTCCGCCAGTCCCTCCGGCTTCTCCGGCCTCTCCATCAGCCTCTCTGGCTTCTCCGGCCTCTCCGCCAGTCCCTCCGGCTTCTCCGGCCTCTCCATCAGCCTCTCTGGCTTCTCCGGCCTCTCCACCAGCTTCTTTGGCAGCCTGCTGCGCCTCCTCTGTGTTCAGATAGCTACTTCCCATCCTCTCCGTAACTATCAGGAAGGTCTGCCTCGTACCTTTGAGACTCTCCCTCGTCTCCAACAGGTCACTCAGCACGCAGCTCGTCCGCTTGCCCTGCACCCATCCCTTCAGCCGGTTCTGCAGACAGATGGCATGTATCGGGGGAATATCCAGCTCCATCGCCAGCGCCATGGAAGAGAGGGTGCGTCGTGACCATCCTTGCACAATACAGTGCATGGCGTCGTTGACCACTCCCTGCATATTCCTGTCCAATTCGATAACTCCGCCCCACACCTCCGACCCATAGGTGCACACGGGCAGCAACATCGTCTTCAGCACCCTGACTCGGATACTGGACGGCACAGCGCAGTTCACCAAGAACCGCTTCAACATTCCCAGGGTCTTGCGCGCAATCGCCACGCGATCCATGACCATCGCCTCGTAATCGAGGGTGTTCGTAATCTTCAGACCCAGGTACTTGTAACTGGAGACGACGGCGATCTCCTTGCCTTGGAGGAACCAATTGCTCGCAGGAGGCGGTGCCACGTCTCTCGCATCCACCTCCACTCCTTCCAGTTCGTTCAAAGGAGTTCCCTCGTCCAGCTCGTCCAGCTCGTCCTCCATTGGCTCCAGCCGGGGCGGCTGTAATTGCAGCGCAATGCACACCCGGCTGGCCACATAGCTTTCCGCCCGGTACAGCGGCTGCAGGTAGATGTATTCCTTCTCCCCCACGGCATAGGCCGCCAGGGTGTTGTCTTCTATCAGTGTTGCCAGGGTATTCTCCAGTCCCTCCGGCGCCGCCTGCAAAAATTCCGTGGCAAGAGAAAGCAGCTTTCCTTTGGGCAGACAGGTGTGGCCGCTGCGGCTATTGACCCGCAGGATGTACTGCAAGCCCGCCCCCAGGCGGCAGGGGTCCTCCCCCGCCACACCAAAGTGCGCCGCCATGCGGTCCGCCTCCTCAAATTCCACCCCGATCTCCTCGCAGCAGAGGGCATAAGGGTCACTTTTCAGCACATCGGCGGTATTGGCGCCCCAGCGCCGCCAGGCTTTTATCGCCGTCGCGGCCGGCAGCCCCAGGGAAGCCAGCAGGCTCATCACGCTGCGGATGCCGAACTGCCGCTGGTATTCCTCCCCTATTTTTCGGGCCTTTTCAGCCGAGATGCCCCGCACCTCAGTCAGCCGTTCCGGTTCCTTTTCTATGATGGTGAGGGTATCATCACCGAAGCGTGCCACAATGCGCCCCGCCAGCGCGGGGCCCAGCCCCTTTACCGCCCCGGAGGATAAGTACTTGCGGATGGCCCCGGCCGTTGCGGGCAGGGTACGCTCTATAAGCTCCGCGCGGAACTGCACCCCGTAGGTGCCGTGCACCTTATAGCTGCCAGTCGCGGTAATTTCTTCCCCCTCGGCGATCTCCGGTACCTCGCCCACCACTGTCACAGGGTCACCGTCCACATCCACCAGCAGCACGGTAAAGCCGCTTTCTTCGTTGTGGTAGGTCACATCCTCCACCGTCCCGGAGATCTTTTCCAGCTCCTGTTCCATTGCTTTGCGGCTCACCGTCCTTTCCTTTTGGTATGCGCAAATCCGCTTTTGGCGGCTAAAATCGGCGCTGGCTGCGTCGCCGCCCCTTGACAGGCATCAGCCCGTCTGCGCCGGGCATCAGCCTGCCTGCGGGCGCCTTCTTGCCATCATCCGGTTTTCCCCGCCAAAAAGCATCCCTGCGCTTATCAATCATTTTCCTTTATCATACACCATTTTTCTGCCTGGGGCAAATCCAAAGTATCAATATTCCGGTCCCGGCAGTACCGCCGGCAGATCTCCCGTGCCTCCGTCTCCTCCGGCAGCAGCACGGTGCAGGGCAGCCCGCCCGTTTCTCCGCGGTGCAGCAGGCGGCAGCAGCCTATCAAGCTGCTTTCGGTATAGTCGGCATCCTCCGGCACCCGCAGGTACAGTCGGCAGCCCTGTGGCGCTTTGGGCGGGGCGATCAGATCCACCAGCACCGCCACCACCCGCACCAGCCCGATGATTGCCAAATATCCTGCCAACAGCCATAAAATTTCCTTCAGCACAATGGATCACCTCCCGCCATCCTATGCCCGCGGTTGATTTTTGCCCCGATTGCGGGTATAATAAAAGAACTATTCTGCATTTTATCCTATAAAAAGACAGGAGCTTACGCTATGGCCAGTAATAAATACAAAAAACGCCGGATCGGGTTCGTCATCCTGCTGCTCCTCCTGCTGCTCATTGCGGTGGGGGTCATCACGGTGACGGGCGAGATAAACGGCGGCAAAAAAACCGGCGAGACCGTTACCGTTTCCATTGCGCAGGGCAGCGGTACCTCCGCCATCGCCCAAGAGCTGAAGGACGCCGGCCTTATCGGCAATACCACCCTCTTTAAGCTGTACAGCCGCACCCACGGTGCGGACGGCAGCTACCAGTACGGCGACTTCACGCTGGAAAAGGGCAGCAGCTACGAGGAACTGATCGCCGCCCTTTGCTCCACCGTCAGCTACCGCGAAACGGTAAAGCTCACCCTGCCGGAGGGCTGGAACTCCTTCCAGATGGCAAAGGCGGCAGCCGCAGCGGGCTTATGCACCGAGGAGGAATATCTGGCGGCGGCCAACGCCCTCGATTATGACTTTGACTGGATGAAGGACATCAGCACCGATGAAAATAAGCTGACGGTGCTGGAGGGCTTCCTCTATCCGGAAACCTACTCCTTCTACACCGATGCCACCGCACGGGATATCGTCACTACCCAGCTGCGGGAATTCCAGAAGAAGGTGCTGACCGAGGAAAACAAAGCAGCCCTAAAGGACAGCGGCTTTACGCTGGAGGAATGGGTCGTCTTTGCCTCCATCGTGCAGAAGGAAAGCGCCAGCGTGGAGGAGATGTACAATGTTTCCTCGGTATTCCACAACCGCCTTTCCAATGCCAGCGAATACCCCATGCTGCAAAGCTGCACCACCAACAATTTCATCTGGGACTATGTGGAGCCCTACTACAATGACAATGTGCCACAGGCGGTGCTGGATGCCTACGATACCTATGACCGCAACGGTCTGCCCATCGGCGCCATCGCCAATGCGGGCCTCGATGCCTTCGATGCCTCCCTGCACCCCAATGACACCCCCTATTACTTCTTTGTCACCGATGTGGAATACACCCACTACTACGCCGTCACCTATCAGCAGCACCTTGCCAATATCGAAAAGGCCAAGGCCGTGAATGCCAAGCATGGCATCAATGGGCTGGTAACCGGCTAATAAAATAATTTGCGACATTTCTATCTTTTCTTGCAATCCTTGCAGGGAATTCACAGAAATGCCGCACTTTATTTACAGAACCTTGTTCTACTGCTTTTCCCGCCCCTGTTATAATGATGATGCCGGGCTTTCTCTTGCAGGGGAAGGCCCCCGACAGCAAAGTGCCCGAAAAGAGCCGACCCCGCCGGCCGGAAAAACCGCGGGCTGCCGTTTCTCTTTCGGGCAGCAAAAAAGAAGGAGGACCCCATGAAAAAATCACTTCGTTCCCTGCTGGCCTTTCTCATTGCGGCCACAGTGCTGTGCTGCATCGCCATGGCGGATACCGGCCCCAAGCCCAGCGCCTCATTCACCTTTACCGGGATGCCGGATGAGGACTACTACGTCACCATGCTGTCCCGGGTGGACACTTACGGCCCCCACCGGGTTCATCAGCCGGGAAGCGAGATCCCTAGCTATGTGCTGGAGCAGGGCGAGCAGGACCCCGCCTACCCCGCATGGCAGAAATTCGTGGACTACAAGGACCCCGACGGCTACTATTTCCTCGAGGATCTGTTCGAGCAGTGCCACGGCGATGACGAAGCCGGATGGCGCTATTTCCCCCCGGAGCAGTTCAAGCTGCTGCTCTACTTCCCCGAAAGCGATACCTTCCTTTGCAGCCCCGTCACCGCACGCTACGCCTTCGATAGCGTCTACCGTTTGGATCTGGGCGGCAAATCCCCCGCCGAGATCGCCGCACTGACCCTCACCGGCCCCGACGGCGACCCTCTCCCCACCGGCACCGTCACGCTGGATAAAGCCGACGGCACGCATCAGCAGATCGTCGGTTTCTTCGGGCGGCTGGGCATCACCCTCGTCATCGAGCTGGCGCTGGCGTGGGGCTGGAAATACCGCAAGGGCAGCCAGCTTTTGTTCATCGGCGTCGCCAATCTCGTCACCCAGTGCCTGCTGAACGCCTCCCTGCTGTACTGGGGCGCCCGGGAGACCAGCCGCGGGGCCATCATCTTCTGGTACATCCTGCTGGAGCTGGCCGTCACCGGCATTGAGGCTGCCGCCTATGCCTACCTGCTGCCCGGCACCGACCGCAAGGACCCTGCCGTGCGCCGCCATGCCGCCCTTTACGCCCTCTCTGCCAATCTGCTTTCCTTCCTCGGCGGGCTGGCCCTCTCCGAGGTCTTCCCCATCCTGTTCTGACCGCGTTTTTTCGCATCCCCGCCCC
>ENA-UEQW01001759-UEQW01001759.1-human-gut-metagenome-genome-assembly--contig:-NODE-1759-length-17262-cov-5.538551_pt1 | contig 17262 bp, 10 predicted proteins | sample MGYA00242947_ERZ507947 | MGnify/ENA primary metagenome ERZ507947 (study PRJEB26167, sample SAMN06115421) | human gut metagenome | host: Homo sapiens | place: China:Guizhou | collected 2015-03-17... | reverse complement strand
ATAAGTGTCATTTATTTTTTATGTATAAATCAATATTTTAATATAATAATTATGACAAAGAAGGTATCTTATGTAACCAAAGAAGGGCTGAAAAAATTGCAGGATGAACTGGACAATTTGCAGAATGTAGAGCGCCCTAAGATTTCCAAAGCAATAGGGGAAGCCATTGAAAAAGGAGATATCTCCGAGAATGCAGAGTATGACGCGGCGAAAGATGCCCAGGGATTACTGGAAGCTAAAATCGCTCAGCTACAAGATATAATATCCAATTGTCGGATCATTGACGAGTCTCAGATCGATACGTCAAAAGTTCAGATATTGAATAAGGTGACGATCAAAAACACTAAAACCAAGGCGACAATGACCTACACGTTGGTGTCAGAGAGTGAAGCTGATTTCAAGGCTGGCAAATTATCCATCACGACCCCAATCGCTAAAGCGTTGATCGGTAAAAAACTAGGAGACAAGGTGGAAGTGCAAGTTCCGGCAGGCACGATGGAGTTTGAGATCATGGACATTTCAATTTAATTGAAAATTGAAAATGGAGAATTGAAAATGAAGGCCAGCGGAGCTGGCAATCTAAAATCTAAAATTTTAAATCTTAAATAGATCATGGCTTCAATTTTCACGATGATTATTAACGGGGAGATTCCATCTTACAAGGTGGCCGAGGATGAGCATTATTACGCATTCTTGGATATTAACCCCCTGCAAAAGGGACACACGCTGGTGGTTCCGAAGCGAGAGGAAGACTATTTGTTTGACCTGACGGATGAAGAATTAGCCGGGATGATGCTGTTTGCCAAAAAGGTGGCCAAAGCAATAAAGAAGAGTATCCCCTGTCAACGAGTAGGGGTAGCCGTGGTAGGATTGGATGTCCCGCACGCTCATATTCATTTGGTTCCTTTGGTTGAAGGCAACGAGTTGAACTTCTCTAACCCGAAAAAACAGTTCCCGAAAGAGGAAATGGAAGCTTGCGCTAAGCTGATTAATAGCAATCTGTAAAAATATTGGACAATTTATCATGAGGGACGCGATCACGTCCCTTTTTTTATCAGAAGATGGAAAGAAAAAAATTATATAACGCCTACGAACAACACGAGGGATATAATTGCTTCGGTTGTGCATCCGGAAATGAACATGGCTTACGCTGTGAATTCTACGAAGAAGGGGAATATATTACTTGCCATTGGATGCCCCGGCCAGAGTTTCAAGGATTTTTTCACGTGTTACATGGAGGGATACAGGCAACGTTGATAGATGAAATCGCATGTTGGAATGTTTTCGCGAAGGTGAAAAGCGCGGGTGTCACGGTTGAATTGACCACGAAATATCGTGCTACAGTCTATTCCGACCGGGGAGAACTATTCCTGCGTTCCCGCATCGTGGAACAAACTTCGCGTCTGGCGAAAATGCACGTGGAACTATTCAATGCCGATGGAACGCTGGGGAGTGAGGCAGATGTGGTTTATCGTATATTCCCTGAAAATGTGGCCCGTCAACGATTAGGATGGACGGGGATCGAGGCGTTTTATCGTGACGAAAAATAATCTTGTTTAGTAGGAATATATAAAAGAGAGGGAATAAAAACTTGTTTTTCAAATAAACTCCTTCGTCGGCTTTGTTGCCACCTTCTCTATAAATAGAGGAACTCTTAGCAACGACGGGTAGTATTTTTCACCTCTCCCTCTGTTTATAGAGGGTGGGCCCCGAAGGGGAGGGAGTTTGAATGTAGGAGTCTTGATTCACTCTCTTGTTTGTAAGCACATGAGATAAATGTCTTTATTTTGAGCTAATCTTTTTAAGAAAATCATTCCATCGTTTTTTCTGGGCAGAAGTTGCATTATTTCCAACACCTTCCATGTTATAAAGAACTTTTTTATTAAATTCTTTCGAATACTCTTTTTCGCATACCGAAATGAAATGATCAATATCGTTGCTTAGTTTAGCTTTAGCTATTTTTATATAAGCTTGGTATACTTGATTATTTTTTAAATGTAAAGCTGTGATTTGGCGACTTATTTTGTCTAAATTTTCTGGACTTGTTTGTATCATTTTGCCATAAAGAATCATCATTACTTCTTTCATGTAGCTATTAAGCAAACGGTTGTTAACTTCTTCTTCTCCGATCGTTTGGAAAAATTTAGCTCTGTTCTCTAAGACATATTTCCCAATTTCAGAATCTTTTGGGGCTATATCAATGTTACCAGTAAGAAACCAATAATTCTTGGATAATTTTTCTTCTTCATTTAACTGCTGAAAAAGATCGAGGGCAACTTGAATGGCTTGGGGAGAGTATAACTCGGTTAGTTTATTCAGATATAGAGTTAGAAATTCTTTATCACGACACCCGTTGTTGTATTTATGGTTTAGTGCTGATAAGGATTGGCGATCATCTAGCCCATCTTTAACTTTTTGTAAGAACTTACTGGAATTACCTCCCCCGACAAACTGATGACGTAAAGAGCCGTCCGGATTTAAAATGATAAATGTTGGATAAACTTGTACGTTATATTGTTTTTGGATAATACTTCCTTTCTCTGTCTCCAGATCATATTTTACACAAATGAATTGTTTGTTCATAAAATCTCCAAGAGCTTCTTCTTTAAAAATAGTATTGGTCATGTACATACACGGTCCACACCACCTGGTATAACAATCGATGAAAAGCATTTTATTCTCTTTTTGAGCTTTTTGCTTAGCCTCATCGAAAGACAAGTCATGAAAAAAAATTCCTTGATAAGCTAGAATTTTGAATGATTCTGCATAATGTGACAGTTTGGTTTTCATATTTTTATCTTGCGTTTTGAGGGCAAGAGAATCCAATAAATTAGCAGCCTCGTAGAATTGTTTTTTATTTCCTTTTTTATCCATCCAGTTCAAATAGGGCGATAAAATGAACCAGAGGTCATCATTACTAAAAGGTTGAATAGACATTTTTTGAGTCAAAGTGATGATGCTGTCAATATTTTCTTGTGCACAAGCTTCTGCAAAGAGTAATTTATTGATAAGATTTTCTTTACTTTTAAATTCGACTAGGGATAACTCTTGGCGTATCTTTTCCAATTGTTGTTGAGTGGCCTCTCCTTGTTTGGTTCTACATTGGCTGATAGGAACAAGGAATCGAGATTGTAAATAATGATCAAGTGTCTCTTCACCTATATTTTTTTGAAGAACGCTTAGATGATTTAATACAAATTGAAATTCTGGATCTCCGTAATTTTTGCTTTCTATCAATGGCCAAAACTCTTTTTTTACCCGGTCTTTATAAGTTAATCGAGTTTCTAACTCTTGACTTATTTGTTTGCTTTTCTCGTAGTTTTGGTTTTGATTTAATATCGTGATGTATTCCATCATCTGTTTCTTACTTAGTTTTCCTTTTTTGTATTGCTTTTGTAGGTAATCAAGAGATGTTTTAACGTGTACTCCTTTTTCCACCCGGTCAATAAATATATCTAAAGGCCCACCACCTACGATCGTGTGTTGAATGCTTCCATCTGGGCGAATAATAAAAAATGTCGGGTAAGCGGAGATAGGAAATCGTTTGGCTAATATCTTTCCTTCCCCTTTTTCCATATCGAATTTCACGGAAATGAAACGAGGATTAAAATATGTCCCGGCCTCTTTGCGTGTGAACACCTGCTCTGTCATGTATTTACATGGACCGCACCACGAAGTGTAACAGTCCATAAATATTAGTTTTTTTTCTGCTTTGGCTTTTGCTTTTGCTTGCTCAAAAGTCAATGGTTCAAAATGAATCCCTTCTTGACAGAAACTGGATGTGTATAAGAAGAGTAAACACGTGAAAAGTATAAAATTCTTCATATGATTTAATGTTTAAATACAACAACACGGTTTTATCTTTTTCTCCTTCTGATTCCAATAATGAGGGCTGTCAGTAGAAGAATACTTGGAAGACACCAAACGAATCCGATACGGGCAATTTTCATTCCTTGCTCTTGAATGTAGATTTTGTTATCGGTTTTAGAGGGTCTGCTTGTATCAATAGGAGCTTTGTTGTAGGATAACCAATTGAAAGAAGCATAAATCAAAGAAAAGTTATAAGCATCTATATTTTTCCGGGCTCTACCGAGCTCGTCATTACTGAAACAATCAGCATCTCCTAAAATGATAATTCTCTGTTCTTTCCCTCCCACTGGTTTTGTCAGTGCAAGGGTGGTCGGGTAAACCTGTTGATGTTCTCCCTTTTCTGGGTTAAGTTCCGGTTTGTCTTCAATAAAATCCGTTGTTTCCGTTTCATTCCACACCTCGTTGTTGTCTGTTACGGTAATCGGGATCATCTGATAATCTAGATCGGGAGTGTAAGTTAACCCTAGGCACCCAGGCATGGTAACAGGAATACCATGAATAAAAGAGGGTGCAATTTTTGGGGCATCCTGTGTGATTTTGGAAAGGATTAGATCCGGAGAGCTTAGTTGTGATGGGCGTACGAGTTGTCCGGGCATAAATGTTATACCGAACATTTTCACTAGGGGATTCATCGTTTTTTGTCGATTAACTTCTCCAGCGATGAGTACATTACCCCCCCGCTCCGTGTATTCTTTATAGTGAGCAAATTCTTCCGGAGACAATGGATGGCGGAGATCTGCCAACACGAGGATATCCACTTTGCTGGAAACCTTTTCTCGAAGATCTACCTCTGTGAAATCGAAACCTTGATTCACTAAAGCGTTACGAAAAGGTCGGTTATCCGTGAATAGGCTATAATCTCTAGCATTTTCTCCCAGATAATTACGTTCTCCATGCCCGGTTACAAATCCAACCAGAGGCATCTTGGTAATCAAATGTTTTAGTGAGGCAGAAATCTCGGATTCACTGGGAAATTTCATAACGTCATTGAATGTTCGTAATATTGCTTTATTCCCGTTCTCCCATTCGATGATACGAGTTAATCTATTATGCTCTCCTGAAAGGTCAATTAGCGCCCTAATTTTTTGAGGAGGAAGAAAACGATTCGTGTCTTCCCTATAGGTTTTGGCAATGTCAATCATGCATTGGTGGTCGGTCATGCCGGGATATCTGCTTTCGATGGATGGATCTGGAGATTGGTCGTAATAATAAACGTATTCAAACTCCATTTCCGGCTTGAAACGAGTGTAGTGTCTGAAACGTTGCAGGTCTGTATTCTTATCTCGGGGAAAAAGGAAACCAAAGTTTGGATCGAGAATGTTAATGTAAGTTGTAACTTTTAGTTTGCCCTCTAGTTGAGAGATAATTTCTTGACTGCTTTGAGTTAACGAGTTATGCTTGGTGGCTGTCGTATCATAAAAAAACATGGTTTTCGGACGGGACGTGGCGTAGCCAATTAATGCCACGAGTACAAATGTTCCGGCATATTTACTCCATGTTATACACCATGAGGCTTTTTGACGTTTTGCTTGTAGCCGAATAATGGCAAACACCAGAAATAAAGCGGTGACGATAAGAAAGTAAATAATATCCTCACTACAAATCAACCCCTTGATCAATTCATTAACACGTCCAGACATGGATAGCCACCAGGTAATATCTCTGATGAAATCAATGTGTTGCCATAAGCCTTTAACGAAGTTTAGAGTTCCCAACACAAACAAAGTCGAAATGGCTGCAACAACTTGATAGGAGGTGAGACTTGACATGAATATTCCTACTGCAGAATAGAGGCAAATTAGCAGATAAATACCCAATAATCCAGTAAGTGTCGGGGCTAGGTCGAAATCTTTTACGTTAATAGTGGCAAAAGCAATAAATAGTGAAATAATTATAACTAGGATAATTCCGAAAATCATCATGGCAAAAAATTTACCGAGAATGATTTGGGTATTAGTCACTGGAGATGAGTAGAGCATTTTTATCGTGCCGCTTCCTAATTCTCGGCTCACTAGCCCCATCGTGAGTAAAGGAATGTAAAGATACAGGTAATTCAGTACAGTCAGATACAACCCTCCGAATGGAGAAACGAAAAGATGCTCTGTTAATCCGGCAGGTAGACCGAGATTCATGGATTCGTTCCATACCAGACCTCCGAATGTGGAGGTAAATCGTAGAGCGACTTGTACGGTAAATATGATAATAATTAACCAAGCTATAGGAGAATAGAACATAATTTTCAATTCGGCCCTTGCTATGTCATATATTGTTTTCATGCTATGTTCATTTATTTTTTAGATAATTCGGAAAATATAGAATCTAAAGAGCTTTTTTCTGGATAAATTTCTATTAACCCCCAATGATTAGAAACACTGCTTTCTACAACTTGTTCTAGGGCTTCTTGTACGTTAGCAGATTGCAAACGGTATTGAGAATTACCAAGATTTTCCACGGAAAGGATTCCCGGTATTGCTTGTAAATCTTCCGGTGAAAGTTGTTTGGCCAATGCCACGAATAGGGTAGAGGGGCGAATGTAATTATCAAATTCGTTTACGCTCCCATCAAAAACCATATGGCCTTTTTCAATCATATAAATGTGTTCACAGGTTGCTTGAACTTCTGATAGAATATGCGTGGAAAGTAAGACTGTGCGTTCTTCCGCTATTTCTTTAATTAGATGGCGAACTTCTAGAATCTGATTCGGGTCCAAACCATTCGTGGGCTCATCTAGTACCACAAAATCTGGGTGGTGTATGATTGCTTGTGCAATACCAACACGTTGTTGGTATCCACCGGATAGATTCCTGAGTAACCTTTTTCTGAAATGAGAAATATTACAGCGTTCTAACACCTCGTGAATCGCTTTGTTTATCTCTTTTGCTGGAATATAATGCAGTTTTGCGCAGTAAGATAGAAATTCTTCTACGGTTAGATCCAAATGTAGAGGTGCCTTTTGCGGAAGGAAACCTATACGACATTTTGCTTCTTCCGGTTGTTTTTTTGTGTCAATACCTTGGATAAAAACGTTTCCTTCCGTCTGTTGCAAAACTCCGCACAGGATGTTCATCGTTGTTGATTTTCCGGCTCCGTTGGAACCGAGTAAACCGTAAATTCCATTTTTTCGTATTTCGAGGTTAATATCCCGAATTGCCCATTGAGCAGAATAGCGATGGGATAGTTTCTGTATGCTTATAATAGATTCTTGCATTGTCATAAATTACATGAATTTCGAATTGTTATATTTATTTCCCTCGTCTTCGGATCCAAATAAATAGTCCCATTAGAAATAATAATCCTGGAATAATCCATTGAAAAACTATTTTGATGAGAGGTAATTCGTCCGCATCAAGAAATACTTTATTGTCTTGACTTAGGGGACGGCGGACATCCAATGGAGCTTGTCCGTCTGACATCCAATGAAAAATTCCTCCAACCAGTGAATGATTGCGAGTGGGTAAATTGGCTCGCCAACGTCCGATTTCACCATTACTGATGCAATCGGCATCTCCCAAAATCACTATTTTTTGTTCTTTATTGTTGACTCTTCGGGATAAAGCGAGTGCTGTTACATGATTCTGTATGGTTTCACCGATTGTTGTATTTAAACGAATAGTGTCATCGATGAAATTGGAGGGTTCCAGTTTATTCCAGCTGGAATCACAAGTAAAAAGAGGAGTAACACGATAACCTTTCTTCGAAGAATAAGCGAGAGCCGTACAACCAGGCATGACAATCTGCATACCCGTGTAAAAATAGGGAGCGGAAAGTAAATGGGCCTCAGGGCCGGCTTGGGAAATAATCACGTCTGCTGTTGAATATCGTGATGGTTTTACCAATTGCCCCGCTAGGAACGTAACACCAAGAGACTCTGTGATCGGATTCATGTATTCTTGTCGATTGACATCTCCGGCAATAACAAGGTTACCTCCTTTAGCAATGTAATTATTCAAGTGTACCATTTCGCTACTTTCCAATGATGTTCTTACATCTGCGATAACTAAAATATCAATGCTATCGGGAACCTCTTTGTCTAGTTGAACCCCTGTGATATCAAATCCGTTATTTATCAAGGCATGACGATTCTGTATGTCTCCAGAGAAACGGCTGTAGCCCCTTTCACTCGGATCGGTATAATCCCGGGTTTCGTGGCCCTGGAAAAAGCCAATAATAGGAGTTTCCATTACCAAACGTTGGAGTGCAGCAGATATTTCATTTTCTGTAGGGATGGAATGATTATCGTCAAACGTACGAAGAATCGCTTTTTTGCCATTTTCCCGTTCAAGGACTCGCAGAAAGCGATTCCCTTCGTGGGAGAGGTCTATTATTTTTCGTATTTCTTCCGGGCACAAAAACAGGCTAGTGTCTATTTGAGAGTATTTTGCCATTTTAATCATTTTCTCTCGGTCGGATAAACCTGGGTATTGCTGTTCTAATGCAATATTATCCACTTTATCGTAATAATGGATATATTGAAACTTAATCTCCGGTTTAAAACGCCAGTATTGACGGAATCGGTATTTGTCGAAAGTTCGTGCCTTTGGTAAAGTTAAATAATAATTCCGATCCAGAATATTATTATAGGCCGTAATGGTCAGGCCGCCGTCTAATTTTGATAAGATTTTTTGACTGGCAGGAGTTAATGTATTTGATTTTTGGTGAGTTGCATCGTGAAAACTCATTAGATACGGGCGAGTAGTCAGAAAGCCAAGAAGCATGGCAAGAGCAAATATCCCGATATATCGGCTCCAGGCAACGGGCCATGCAATTTTTTGGCGGATCACTCGTAGACGTGCGATAGTAAGGCTTAAGAATAGTGAAGAAACAATGATAAAATAAAGAATATCCTCACTGCATATTAACCCTCTAAATAGTTCGGTTGTCCGATTACTGATAGACAACCAGTACGTAATATCCTGCACGAACTCCATGTCCTGCCACATGGTTCCTGCCACTTGTAATACTCCGAGAGTCGTTACGGTACAAATCACGGCGATAATCTGGTAAGAACTGATACTTGACATGAAAAGTCCGATTGCGGAATATGTGCATATGAGTAGGTAGATCCCTGTTAACCCGGCAAGTACTGCTCCTAGTTCAAAATGCTCCACGGTGAAGTTACAAAAAATAATATATATTAATGGTATACTGATAATTGTTAAACCGAAAATCATCATGGCGAGGTACTTCCCCAGTACGATTTGAGCATTATTTACGGGTGCAGAGTATAGTAATTTTATGGAACCACTGCTTAATTCTCGACTAATTAATCCCATCGTGAGTAAAGGGATATATAGGTATAGGTTATTTTGTAGCATAAAGAGTAACCCTTGAGGTCCAAAAAGTCGGAGTGATATACCTGTATTAGAATATCCTGAAGCTTGACTTTCGACAATACTCCCAAAATTGTCCGTGAATGTCATGCCGGTCTGGATGGCAATGATTACGAGAACCAACCAGGCGATAGGTGAATAGAAAAGTGTTTGTAACTCTGTTTTAGCAATATGTCCTATCATTATAAACTTCTTAACCTTGTTCATTTTTCTTGGATTTAGGATTGTTTGTATCTTGATAGTTCTGCAAATATGGAATCCAGAGAGCTTTTTTCCAGTCTCAGTTCATTGAGACGCCAACCTCTGGCAACGCTTGTTTCGGCTATTCGCGTAGTAATGTCTTGCCGTTCTGAGAATCGTAAGCGATATCGTGTTCCTCCTATTTCTTCTACACTTGTAACTCCTGGTATTGTACGTAATTCTTCCATGGGAGGAGCTGAAATCAAAGAAATGATGAGTGAATTAGGCTCAATGTAATTGTAAAATTTTTCAATGGTTCCGGAAAAAACTAGTGTTCCTTGTTCTATCATATAAATGTAGTTACAGATAGATTGAACTTCTCGTAAAATGTGGGTCGAAAGGATAACTGTCTTATCTCGTGCAATTTCTTGAATCAGGTGGCGGACTTCAATGATTTGATTCGGGTCCAAGCCGTTAGTGGGTTCGTCAAAAATAACAACGCTGGGATTATGAACGATGGCTTGGGCAATCCCTACACGTTGTTGGTAACCTCCTGATAGGTTGCGTATCACGCGTTTTTCGAAATGAGTAATATCACAATAGGTCATAACCCTTCGTACGGCTTCTGAAATATTTTTAGGGGGAATGTGTCGCATTCTTGCACAATGTGTCAAGTATTCGTTTACGGTCATATCCATGTATAAAGGGGCTTGTTGAGGTAAAAAACCAATTTGGCTTTTGGCTGCGATCGGATGATCCTGCAAGCTGATGTCGTTAATGTACACGTTGCCTTCCGTTGGCTTCAATACCCCGCACATAATATTCATAGTGGTTGACTTCCCGGCTCCATTTGAACCGAGTAACCCATAGACCCCGTTTCGGGTGATCTCGAAGTTGATATCTCGGATCGCCCATTGGATGTTGTAACGGTGCGACAAGTTCTCCACTTTCACAATAGGTGTTTCCATAAAAAGTAATGTTTTGTTATATTCTGAGCTATTGGTGATCCCTTTTTTAGGCACAACAGTGACTTTCGCCTCTATTCTCAAAGCGATACCTTATAAATGATCAGAATCTTTAAGTAATTTAATAAATACGTTTTCTATCCCTTTATATTTCTGCCCGGTATGAATCCGGCGTATTCATACCGGGGCAGGTTTGCTATGTTAATGTGAACTCCCTAAATATGCTCCTATGATGTAGGGAATTAGCCAAAAAGCCCATACGAAAACACTGAATTTACTGAAATTTTGTTTTGCTTTTTCAGATCCGCGCCAGTATGTCCAAATGGCCCATATCGCGTGAACTGCCATGAGGATTAACGCAAGCAGTCCGGTTATTGCGTGTAAAACTTCTTCTCCACCAGATTCATTAACGATTCGTGACATGATACTGGTTCCGAGGGTATCGGCTGTAAGTCCGAGAAGAAAAAAAACAACATGCCAGATTTTGAGTGTCTTTTGTAGGCGTTCCGCCCAAGTTCCGATCGTGTAGAAAATCAAGGCTAACGTAATACTAACGATAGCCGTCTCTAAAAATGATATGGTTTGCATGAAATTTTTTTTAATTTGAAATTTAAATTTTTGATAAAAAGTTATTCGAACGAAAAACCAAAATCTTCAAAAGCTTTTTTCACCAATTCGTATTTCTCGAGAACAACAGGAAATGAAGCATATTTTGCCCTGAATTCCGTTGGAGTATACTCGAAAAGAGCTTGGCAGAAATCATTGTAATCTGTTTGTTGTGTAGGGATTAGCCACAAATATTTCGGTTCTTCCGGTCGGGGCGCTCTCATGGGGTGGAGAATTCCGAATGTTTCCGGGCATAAATCTTCCGGTAAATTCAGATAATCCAAATCGGTGATTTTCTGAGGAGGCCATGTATTGGTTTCCAATCTTACTCCGGCGTATATTTCAGCTACATTGAGTGCAAAAGGAAATCCATATGAAATTTCTTCTTCACTTCCATTGCCCAGCGGGTAGAAATACTTAGAAGTGCTACCTGCGGAATAAGCTGCACCAAATCGATCTGTTGAAAGTTTTGCAAACTGAGTAGAGAGTGCGGTATTGTTGTTTTGCACGAGATTGATGAGCAAATTAATCCCGTATTTTTTCATTTCCTCCTCGTCCATTTCTGCGATTTTGAAAATATCCCCGATTATCCAAGTATTGAATCCCTTATAATTTGTCGCGGGAGAACCTATCCCGATCCCGGTAGTGGACACAAGCAACGTATCAACTAAAAGGATACTAGTAATATACATTTTTTTGGAAATTTGTGGAATAATCGTTTTTTCCAGCATACTCAGAGCCGGAAGGAGTTGATTTTTCTTTTCCGGGGGACAAAGAGAAAAATGTCCGCTGTACACTTTACCCTCCAAAGAACTTGGAATGTAGAAAGTTTGTAAAATTTCGTAATGAGTGTATGTTCCTCCATGCGGATGAACGATTTCAGCCTCTCCAATCGTGTCGTTATAGAAAATTGGAAGACGATATTCCTGATACAATAGATAACGCTGATGATCGACTTGATCATTAGGATTATCTTCAATAATGAACCAATCCCGATCTATGTTTGACGGACTTAATGAATCTTCATTGTCCCCACAACCTAATAATAAAATGGGAATTATAACGGTATAGAGTAATTTGTATTTCATATCACAATTTCTTTTTAAATTCTACGCGTAATTCAACTAATCCAACGGGAGTAAAGACCTCTCCGGGCGTGCCGGATTTTGCTCTAAAACGCCTTCATTAAATAATACGGCATAATCCGGCAGGGGCATCACGTATGCGGCTTTATCTTCCGGGTAGGGTTTTAAAACATATTTACCAATTTCTCGGAAATTCCCTTCCGTATCTGAGATTTTGATATATTTATATGCCTTATGCTCGATAGCCTTTGTAAAAGGAAATTTGCTATTTACTGCATAACGGCGAAGATCAAACCAACGATGTCCCTCGTAACAAAGTTCACGACGGCGCTCTTCTCGGATGTAATTTACTAAGGCGGCTCCGCTTTCAGTGAGTTCCGGTATGTCTGTTGGAGCGTAACGTTTTTCTAGTAATATCCTTAATGTTGAACGAGCTTCTCCATCTTGTCCGAGAGCAGCTTGTGCTTCTGCTTTATTAAGATAGGCCTCCGCGAGCCGAATGACGTGATCTTCTCCTACTACATCATCATTTAACTCTCTAACTTTTAGACAACGAAATGTCGATTTATCGATATGATGAGGGACGAAAAAGACCTCTTTTCTCAAATCGGTATCATCGTAACTTGCGAGTAAATTTTCAGAAGTCGTATATCCGTTAGATGTTTGTATGGCCGTGGGGCGTGCGAAGGAACCACCCTGTAAAGAATCGTTTGCATGAATATATGCCATGAACGTTCCTCTTTGAGAAAATAGAGTTTCAGGAGAACTTAACGAGCAAAAACTTTTATCCTTTGGATGTGTATTCAAATCCAGAAGACTGAAAGCGGGATGCTTGATAGCCTCATCTGCGTAAGTAATAGCCTTATCATATTCCTCCATATAAAGATATACCCGGCTTAGCAAAGTTGCTGCTGCCGCGTAATTAGCTCGGACAGGTCTTGGGAATAGGGCAACTTCTTTTAAGCAAACAACGGCACGTTCCAAGTCATTCACGATCTGTTTGTACACTTCTGCCACGGAATTACGAGCAAAGAAACGGTCTTCAACGGTTTCCGATGTTTTTAATGGAACTCCCGGTTCCGTGGCAGCGGTCTCTTTATTGTAAGGTTGTGCATAAGTATTCACGAGCATAAAATAATAAGCAGCTCGTAGAAATCGGGCTTCACCTTCCACGCGGGGTGCTAGCGTATCCTTCTTTTCAGTACTCACTTCGTTTAATTGAAATAGGATGGAATTTGCCGCGGCAATTCGTTTGTAATAATCGGTCCAGCTACTTACTTTATAAGGAACCCCCTCGTGATCTTTATATGGATTGGGCTGCCAGTAGAACGTTGCGGCTGCGGAATAACGAATCCACGCTTCGGTAGAGCCTAGTGTATAATGCTCAATTCCAGCAACTAACTCTTCAATATCATCATCCATCAAGAAATGGGATATAAATCGGGAAGAGGCCGTGCTTGCCCAGCCCAGTTGAAGGGGGGCAGATTTAGGATCGAACCCGTAATTTACATCTTTTTTGAAATAAACCTCTCCAACTAGTAATTCATCCAGGTCATCAATGGTTTCCACGTAAGCCATGTTTTGGGAATTCTCTTCCAAAAAGCCAGAACACGCTGTCAAGCTACTGATGGCCACTAAAATGATGTATATGATTTTAGTTCTCATGATCGTGTCGTGTTAAAAAGTTACATTAAAAGAGATCGAGTAATTGGGGCGTACCGACAAGTTAATGGTCGGAGAACTTCCGGATTGGGTAACATCTTGTCCTTTCAAAGCCTTGTTGGCGATTGTGAACAAATTGGTCCCCGTTATGCTCAAATATGCCGATTGAATACCAATTTTCTTGCAAAATGACTCGTGTACATTGTAACGGAATGATAGGGATTGTAATTTCAGGTAATCCCCTTTTACAACACGAATATCCGAATAGTCGTACATCCGGTAAGGCGATACATCAGCAAATTCATAATCTCCGTTGTAATAATACTGTCCCCACCATCCCTGTGGTAATGTATTCTGTGTAACCAAACTTGGTATATTAGTGTAAGCTTCGTCACCTGGTTGCCGCCACCGGTTTACCATTTCCCGGCGTACATTCTGTACAGGATAGGGACGTATTGTCATATCATCACATAATTTTAGCAAACGGATCTTGTTGCCCAAACTATACGTGAAATTGAAAGATAGACCGAATTGACGATAACCGAAATAATTAGAGAAACCTCCTTGCAACACAGGAACCCGCGTTCCCGATTCTTCCATCACTTCCATACAAATTTCCTCGTTACTCATGAGTTGGAAACGGGCATTCAGCTCTTCTTCCCTCTCTTTCTCTAAACCGTAATAAATAGGAGATCCATCCTCGTGACTTAACCCCTTGAAACGATAGGAATAGAACGTGTGGAGCGGTTTTCCGGAAAATTGAACCGTCCCGTTCAGGAAATCGCTGTACGTGATTTTGTCTAGCACCGTATTGGTCTTATTATTGATCGCCTTATTTACTAATGAATTGACAACTTGCCCTATCTGAGGATCAAATCTCCAAACAAACCCTCGCTTCCCTCGAGAATCAACGGTTTGATTGATTGGGGTAAAACTTAGTGATACCTCCACGCCTTGGTTCGTGAGCGTACCTTTATTAATCACGTAATTGGTGATTCCATTCACCTCGGAGATCGTTTTATTCAAGAAGGCATCTTTCGTTTTCTTGTAAAAATACCCGACAGTTCCGCTAATCTTATTTTGTAATAGGGAGAACGTGATTTCTGCATTGTATGAAGTGGTCGTTTCCCATTTCAAGTCCGGGTTCGGGTAATGTGCGATAGTGGATTGAAAACTATCGAACCATCCGTCATAAGCGCCTTTTTGGATGATCATCTTGGAGGTTTGATTGTCCAGCATATTTCCCTGTTTCCCGTAAGAAAGCTTTAGAGCCAATTCGTTCACATTTGCGTTGTCTTTCCAGAATTCATTACCAATATCCCAGCGACCGGATATAGACCAGATCGGGAGTAGTTTTTCATTGCTGCGGCTGCCAAATTGATTTGAACCATCCATGCGGGTATTGAAATTAAGAGTATATCGATTGTCATAACTATAAGTTGCCGTAAAGTAACCGGAGAGTAAGTTGGTCAAGTTATCTTGGATTCCAGGGAAATTGCTGGATAACCAGCTTAGATATTTGCTATATTCATCGGACTTTAGCATATCGGGTGTAAACTGTGCAAATGTCCTTCCCCGTTTTTCGTAGTAACCGCGCTCAACAAGACTGAGGTTATTGTACTTCGAGGAAGAAATTTCACCACCGAGCGACAGGTTCAGAAAATGCTTCCCTTCCCGGTCCAAAGTTTTGTGGAAATTCAATTGCATTCTTCCCGTGTACGAACGTTGACGGGTATCCACATTTCTCCATTCCCCTCCTAATGGACAGAGACTTCCGTCAAAATTTCCATCCAATTGCTTGATATAATATGTTTTCTCGTTGAATGTTGTTTCTTGATTGGTTCGGCTACTTTGGTAGGATATCGTTCCTTCCACGTTAAGATAATCCAGGGCTTGCCAACGTAAATTTCCAGTTAATGTGACCGAGTTCGAACTTATATGGTTTTTGGAGTTCCGCATCTCTTCTTCCATGTTGAAAAGATTGACGTTTGCTGTACTTCTCAAATTTCCCAGCGTGTAATAATAAGGAGTTCCGTCTGGATTATATGCAGGAATGGCCCGGCTTGTTTCGTAAGCATATTGCACAATGTTCTTTCCTGTGGCATCATTCGGTACGTGATCGGCCTCCGACGTGTTGAATTGAACTCCAAATAGAAAGGAAAAACGTTTGTAAGTTCCATTCAGCTTTAACGCCGATGTGAACGTTTCCTTGCCTTCTTTACGGATGACCCCTTTTTCGTCATGATACCCAAAGGATGCGTAATAACGGAATTCAGGTGTACCTCCACTTAAACTGATCGTATGTTTATTGCTGAATGAATTTTTGCATAATATATCAAACCAGTCCGTGTTGATCGTTTCGTAGTAATCCGCCTGTTGTTTGTACTCATCATAACCAATTCGTCCTGACTTATAATCCGTGTAGGCTTTTTCAAAACCACTCCATTCCAAAATATTGGAAAAAAACATATTTCGTTGAAACTGTTCTCTCGACACATCAACCCGTTGTTTGGAATTCATCAGATATACTTCCTTGTCTGAATAATAGGGACGGCGATTGAAAGTTCCTGTCAATGAATAATTAACCGTAGGTTTTCCAACTTTTCCCTTTTTGGTCGTGATCACGATGACTCCATTAGCAGCACGGGCTCCATAAATAGCCGTGGAAGCGGCATCTTTCAACACGTCGATCTGCTCTATGTCATCCGGGTTCAAACCTGTGATGGCATTTCCCAACAGATTCACGAAATCCAAATCATTTAATTGGGCGGGATCCACGTTGACGGGGTCTTGTTGCACGATGCCATCAACCACCCACAACGGTTCCTGATTCCCGATAATCGTGGAAGTACCTCGAATACGGACTTTGGGCGTGGCTCCAACTTGCCCCGAGTTTTGCATGAAAGTCATACCCGGTATCCGACCTTCCAACATTTGCGTAACCGTACTTAATCCGGCCGTTTGAATATCATCCATTTTTATGCTAACAACCGAACTCGTTAACTTCCGTTTATCAATATCTTGATAACCGGTTGAGACAACTGTAACTTCCTCCAGTGCGGTGTGATCCTCTTCCATGATCACGTTAATCGTATTTTGTCCCGTGTATTTCTTGTACACGGTTTTCATCCCGATAAAAGAAAACATAAGAATGTCGGTAGAGTCGGTCATTAATATTTTATAATTACCGTCTATATCGGTAGCCGTACCGACACGCATCCCTTTGAAATACACCGAGACTCCCGGCAGGGGGAGCTTTTTATTGTCCGTGACTTTTCCCGTGATGAAACGTTGTTTTTCTTCGGTGACGGGAAGTACTTTCTGTTTCTTTATAATGACCGCTCCATTTTGATACGTGAACGTCAAACCCTGTTTTCCTAAAATATCGGTTAGGAGCTCATCCAAGTACTTATCCTTTACTTGCACGGAAATCCGGTCAGCATCCTCTAGCAGGGAGTAGTTATAAAGAAAACTAATTCCTGTTTCTTGTTTGATAGCTTTGAAAAATTCTTGCATGCTCACCTCTTTTAGATCCAGCGAAACCTTCACGTGTTGTGAAAATAC
>ENA-UEQW01001750-UEQW01001750.1-human-gut-metagenome-genome-assembly--contig:-NODE-1750-length-17328-cov-165.732537_pt1 | contig 17328 bp, 19 predicted proteins | sample MGYA00242947_ERZ507947 | MGnify/ENA primary metagenome ERZ507947 (study PRJEB26167, sample SAMN06115421) | human gut metagenome | host: Homo sapiens | place: China:Guizhou | collected 2015-03-17... | reverse complement strand
GCAATTCCACAGATTTTGGCAGAACTGGATCCACATTCCGTATATATCAGTGCTAAAGACGCAGCTCAGGCTACCGACGATCTGAAAGGCTCGTTCTCGGGTGTAGGCGTAGAGTTTGTCATCCGCCAAGATACAATACATATACAGAATGTGATACAGAATGGACCTGCCGAGAAAGCAGGACTTTTGGCAGGAGATAAGATTGTAGCCGTAGACGGCAAACCTTTTGTTGGCAAGATTGTAACCAATCAGGAGGCAATGCATCGCCTGAAGGGTCCAAAGGATACCAAGGTGAAAATCGGAGTTATACGATATGGAAGCAAGAAGGTTCAGACCTTTACCGTAACCCGAGGTGAAATACCGACAAAGAGTGTTACTGCAGCTTACATGCTTAACGACAAAACTGGCTATATCCGTATCAAGAACTTTGGCGAGAACACCTATCCGGAAATGCTGATTGCTCTGGCCAAACTCTCACAGCAGGGATTCACCAACCTCTGTATTGACCTTCGGGATAACTCAGGTGGTTACCTGACGGCTGCAGTAAACATGGCAAACGAATTCTTGCCAGACAAGAAGCTCATCGTTTACACACAGGGACGCAAATCGCCTAGACATAACTATATGAGTGACGGTAAGGGTGCCTACCAGAAGATTCCGATGGTAGTTCTCATCAATGAAGGTTCAGCATCATCTGCTGAAATCTTTGCGGGTGCCATGCAGGATAATGACCGTGCTACCATCATCGGACGACGCTCGTTTGGTAAGGGACTGGTTCAGCAACAGATAGAATTCCCTGACCACAGCCTCATCCGTCTGACTATTGCGCGCTACTATACTCCTTCAGGAAGATGCATCCAGAAGCCATATACGCTGGGCGATGACAAGGATTATGAGCAAGACTTGCTTGACAGATACCAGCACGGAGAGTTCTTCTCACAGGATAGCATCAAGCATACAGGACCGGCTTATCATACAGGTAACGGCCGTATTGTCTATGGCGGAGGTGGCATCACCCCAGACATCTTTGTTCCTGAAGATACGCTCGGCATGACATCCTATTTCAAGGAGGCTAGTCTGAGTGGTCTCATCTTGCAGTTTGCCTTCACTTATACAGACGATAACCGTCCGAAGTTGAACAACTTCAAGGAGATGATGGAACTTGCCGATTATCTTGACAGTCAGGACATGGTTGAAAAGTTTGCCAGCTATGCTGATAAACGTGGTTTGAAACGTAGAAATCTTTTAATCAAGAAATCACACAAACTGTTAGACCGTGTCATCGACAGCCGTATCATCTACAATATGTTGGACGAGCAGGCATGGACCCAGTACATCAATCTTGATGATCCAGTCATCAAAAAGACGCTGGATGTATTTGAGAACCATGCAGCATTTCCAAAGAAACCAGAGCCAGCCAAAAAACGCGCTGCGAAGAAAGAAAAGATAGCTATGGCGAATACGCCCTACAACTATTCTTCCTTACACCATAATAATTGTATGATAGCAAATGCTTAAGGCATGGACAAGAAAGAATTAAGAAAAATCATAAAAGACAGAAAGCGACAGTATTCCTCAAGACAACTTGAGGAACTGTCGCTTTCTGTATTATCACGTTTAGATTCCAACCCGCATCTTCAGAATGCCCAAACCATACTGATGTACTATTCGCTTCCTGATGAAGTGGACACCCATCATTATATAGACCAACTTGTTTCCAGGGGAAAACGGGTGATACTGCCCGTTGTGCTGGACGATACGAATATGGAACTGAGAGAATATTCCGGAGTTCAAGACCTGAAGGAAGGAGCCTATCATATACTTGAACCGAAAGGCAAGATTTATCCGGAAGAGAAATATCCTGAGATAGAACTTGCCGTAATCCCAGGTATGAGTTTCGATATGAAAGGCAACCGGTTAGGAAGAGGAAAAGGCTATTACGACAGATTTCTTGCCCAGATTCCACATGCATATAAAATAGGAATCTGTTTCGACTTCCAAAAAATCAAAGAGGAAGGACTCCTTCCTGTTACCCCTACAGATATATGCATGGACGAAATCATATAGCATATAGAGCGGGGAATATTAATAAAAGCGTATATCTGCAATAACCTGTGCACCAACCTGTTCATTCAAACGGTGAACAAGGTTAGCACGGCTCATCGTGAGGTCTGCCCTCAATGCAGCATTCTCTATCTTTACATAGAGAGTCTGGTTCTTGATAAACTTCTCACCACAATATGCAGCAATATTTTCCCCTACCACAGAATCCCAACTCATGATCAGGCGTTTCTGCTGTAAAGGTGTCTCCAAGCCTTCCTTTCTCAGAAATTCGGGCAAGAGTTCTGCTATTGACTTAACTTTTCTTTTAAACATATTCTTACTTCATTATTTCCCCATTCTCTACATAGAATATCGTATGATCTCCCTGCATGTTCTGGAGAATCTTATCCAAATGATCACGGTTCGTATCCGTGATAAAGATCTGTCCGAAATGGTCACCGGCAACCAGTTTCACAATAGCCTCAACCCGCTGTGCATCCAACTTATCGAAAATATCATCTAAGAGGAGCAAAGGGAGCGTATTGGAACTCGTGCGCTGCAGGAAAGTAAATTGAGCCAGTTTCAGGGCAATCACGAAAGTTTTGTTCTGCCCCTGACTTCCCTCTCTCTTCATCGGATAATCACCCAGCAAAAACTCCAGATCATCACGGTGAACACCATGCAGAGAATACCCTACAGCACGGTCCTTAAACCGGTCGCGCTGGATAACATCCAACAAAGAACCTCTCTGGCAATGAGAAACATAGTGAAGACGGACCTGCTCCTTATCACCCGAAATCTGCTGATAAATCTGCTGAAACAGCGGAACCAGTTCGTCAACGAAAGCCTGCCGTTTCCGGTACAGCAATTCACCATTACTCGCCATCTGCTGTTCCCAAAGTTCCAGCAGCGTAATATCAGGCTCCTCCTCCATTTTCAGCAAAGCATTTCTCTGTTGCAAAGCCTTATTATAGTTGGACAAAGCCTCTATATAAGAGTAATCATACTGAGAGATGACCACATCCATCAGTTTTCTGCGCTCTTCACTCCCACCTTCTATCAGAGAAACATCAGATGGAGAAACCAGAATCAGAGGGATAAGCCCAATATGTTGCGAAAGACGCTTATACTCCTTCTTGTTTCTCTTGAAATGCTTCTTGGTACCCCGTTTCATGCCACAGTAAACATTCTCTATCTCCCCCTTATCATTATCATAATTTCCCTCCAGCATAAAGAAAGGCTCATCATGAGTAATAATCTGGGAATCGATAGAATTATAGGCACTCCTACAGAAAGAGAGATAGTAGATGGCATCAAGGAAATTAGTCTTTCCCATGCCATTATGTCCTATCAGACAATTGATTTTGGGCGACAACTCCAGATTGGCGCTCTTTATATTTTTAAAGTTAATAATGGAAATATTCTTTAAAATCATAGTCTCTTTTCTGCTTTTATAGTGCAAAGTTAGCAGAAAAAGAGGAAAAAACAAAAAAAATAGGCTAGAAATTTCAATAATTGAATAAAATTGAGTAAATTTGCAGAAGTTTAGCGGCATTCCACAATTTGAAAGCTAACTTTCTATTGAACAGATTGCCACAAAACCAGAAACGAAAAAGTATAGAATAATAAAAAAGCAAAATAAAAATGGCAAACAACAACGTACAGGCTCAGGAAACAGAGAGCCTAAACATTCGTGAGGCCTTCTTCTTGAAGTACAAGAAGGCAATTATCATTGCAGTAGTAGCTATCATTGTTATCATTGCAGGTGTATTCGGTTATGTATCTCAGATCTCAGGTCCTCGTGAGGACAAGGCTAGCACTATGCTTGCTAAGGGTCAGACCTACTTTGCTAACCAGATGTATGAGCAGGCATTGAAGGGTGATGGCGCTGGCTATGTAGGTTTTACTAAGATTGCTGACGAATACAGCAGCACAGATGCAGGTAACCTGGCAAACCTCTATGCTGGTCTTTGCTATGCAAACCTCGGCAAATGGGCAGAAGCTCAGAAGAGTCTGGAAGCTTTCTCTTCAGAAGACGACCAGATGATCAGTCCTGCTGCTGAAGCTGCCTTAGGTGATGCTTATGCGCATCTCAACCAGCTCGACAAGGCTGTAGATGCTTTCAAGAAGGCTGCTTCTATGGCTGACAGCAAGGCCGACGAAGGTACAAACAACAGTCTTTCTCCTACATTCATTATCAAGGCTGGCGAGATTCTCGAAAGCCAGGGTAAGAAAGATGAAGCTTTGAAGCTTTATCAGGATGCAAAGAAGAAGTATGTTAACGCTATGCTCGTACAGAGTGGCGAAATCGACAAGTACATCGAGCGCGCTTCTAACTAATCTGTACTGATAACTATTCGAAATCAATATGGCAACAGCACTTCATAATTTATCTGAATACGACTTTACTAAAATACCAGACGCCAGTAACATGTGCTTCGGTATCGTTGTAGCAGAATGGAATCCTGAGATAACGGGCGCTTTGCTCGACGGAGCAGTAAAAACACTCGAAAAACATGGAGCTCTCACTGAGAACATCCATGTGAAAACTGTTCCAGGCAGCTTTGAACTTATCTACGGAGCCCATCAAATGGTTTTGAATGGCGGCTATGATGCAGTCATCATTTTAGGTAGCGTGATACGTGGTGAAACTCCTCACTTCGATTACATCTGCGAGGGTGTTACCTACGGAATTGCCCGTCTGAATGCTACTCAGGAAATTCCTGTTATCTATGGTCTCTTGACTACCAACGATCTGCAGCAGGCTAAGGATCGTAGCGGCGGCAAGTTGGGTAACAAGGGTGATGAGTGTGCTATAGATGCTATCAAGATGGCTAAGTTCTAGTCTTCACAACGAGAGTTGATAAACTGAATGTTATATATATAATAAGGTATAAGCATATGAAACTCTACCAGCTATTGCAGTCGTTTGAATTTGAAGAGATATTTCCAACAGTCAATGTGATGTTTCCAAATGCACAGTTGCATCGCGATATTTTTGAAAAAGCATTCGATATGCTTTGCAATATCCAACCTATCACATCCAAAAAGGTTATCAAGTTTGAACTGATGGAAGATCCTGACTCAAATGATATGTTTGTTGGAGCAAATGATAGCTGTTTCCAGTCCACATGGGATGTATGCCTGGGAAAGGAAGTCAAAAAAGGCAAAGGCGCTGATCTCAATGATGTAGAACTGGCAGCCAACTGCTTACTCAATGTTCTTTTCATCGGACGTCATCCTCAAGGATTTGACAAGGACTACAAAAAGTTATTGAAATAAACTATCTTTAAAAGGTAAAAGGGTAAAAAGGTAAAAAGGTAAAAAAGCCTACCCCCCTTCGTGCCCCCGTCCCCAGCGATTCCATCGCTGGTCCCCTAAAAAAAAGGTAAAAAGAGCACCCTAGCTTAACATTCCGCTAGGCTCTTTTTACCTTTTTACTTTTTTACCTTTTTACCTTTTCAACATTCTCTTTACGCCCCCGGCTCGCCCAGATATTCGAAGATGGTGGATACCTGGCGGGGAGGGAAATACTGGCTACGATTCTGGTAGCCTAGGCGCTGCAGCTCGTTCCAGAGAGGCTCGCAACGCTTGATCCATTCCATGATATGACGGCGCGCTGTCGCCCCGTCGGTTGTGTCGGGAAAGTAGAGCAGACCGAGTTCGGTCTTGCTGTACATACGTTGGGGATAATTCATAAGCTTTATTTTTTTTACAATCCTTCTACACCATGATCCTTAAAGAAACCTACCATGGCTGTGGTCATATAGCCACCCGTGTTCATCTTTTTGTTCGAACGCCTGCAGTTGGCTATGTAATAATCCTTTCGCTGGAAGAAGTCTTCCAGGTCGCCAATCATATCTAACCTGAGATAGCCGCTCAACTGCTCAGCCTTCTTCTCGCTCACATCATAATTGCATTGCAGCCGGAGTTTCAGTTTGCTCCGCTGCCCTCTCAGTTCGCTGCTCACTTCTCCACCCTCTGCAGTTTCGCCTGAAGTGCGACGGTCGTGCAGGGTAAACGTGATGTGTTCGGGCAGGTGATGCTTCTCTTTTTCACCCTCCTCCAGAAAGAAAGGCTTATAGGTAAGATACTGGTCGATGACGTGGTTCCGGTAAAGGCGCTTGAGGTCTTTGCAGGCGAAAGCCAGACATTTTCTGTCCAGTTCCGACCAGGTCTTGTAGTAATCTTCCCTGCCATGCATCAGTTGCTGGATATGCGCCGTTTTGCTGATGGTGAATCCCTTTACAGCCCAGCAGTTCATGATGAGATATAACTTGATGCTCGATGCACTGCGGCATTGGTTGATGGCATTGAGGTCGATACGGCTGACTCCCTTGTCGTAATTGTAGAAAAACCGCATCACGTTGTTGTCGAAGCGGAATTTTACCAACCAGTTCTTGTGCCGGTCTTGGTATATCTCACTCTTGAACAGGCATGAAAATTTCCGGTAGTAGGTCTGGTCGCCCTGCTTGAACGGCAGCTGGATGGGCTTGGATTCTATACGCTGGATGGCATCGCGCAATTGCGCATAATGGGGAGCTCCATAAGAAAACTCAGACAGTTTCATGGTGACATCCGTGTGGCCTGCAGCTCTCTGTTCTACCGTGAAATTACTAAAGGTCTGGGGAGTTACGTGATAAGGGATAACATAGCCCAAGATGGCTTTCTGGGCATGCTTGATAATCTGTAGAACGATTTTGAGTTCTACCACAGAATAGTTCTGGTAAGACAATCCCTGTACGCCAAGGATGGTTATCAGTTGTTTCTCTTGTTGATTTGTCTGAGGGAAGGACTGCTGTCCGCCCGGAGGCTGTTGATTTCGTTGTTCCATATTCGTTTTTCTGTTTAAATCGTTAGTGGCCTACCGATTGGGGCAAGTCTTGGTTAATGTTTATTGAAAACCGGCATGGAATTGGAGTAAGGAAAACAAATAAGATAAAACGATCTATCCGCATGGGTAGATTTCTGCCGTTCATTCTTACTTACAAACGTTCCTTACTTCGCATCCATGCCGATAAATCATAATCAAATTTATCAGGCATAGAATGCCCTGTAAGGATTACCGTTTGTTCACTCACCTTTCGGGGCAGAAAATCCTACTCAATGAGCTATGTTCTAATCCTTAACCGAAAGCATATCCCGGTGTCCTTCATCGGGAGGAGAATCGCATTCTCCGCGCTTTCATGTTGCAAAAGTAATATTAATTTCAGACTTATGCAAATTTTTGAAGAGAAAAAATGCATTTTAATAGCTGATTTGTTGAAAAAAAAATCTTTTACCTCCCGTATTACGTATAGTGTAAAAGATGTAAATGTATATATATAATATACTTGGTATAGTGTAGGGAAGAAAAAATAGCTCCTAACTATCTGATATTCAATATCTTCTATTTTTAGGATTCGCCCTGGTAGTCATTCGGGCATCTCTGAAGGCATATTATTCGCCCTGATGGTACCTATTATTGGCTCTGGTAGTCATTAAAAAAGGTTAATTCGCCCTGGTAGTTATTGAGCACTCAAATGAGGTAAACAAACGATGTTCTTCCGTTTACCAACTGATGTGGCTGAGCTGGGTTAAGGATATGGCTGCACTGGGTTACGCAGACGGCTGGACAAGGTTAAGGATTCGACTGCATCGGGTTAAGGATTCGACAACGTAGGCTAACGGAGTCGTATCCGTCGATTTATCGAGACGTCTTGACTCGCTGACAGAACCATCTGGAGTAGCTGACAGAACCATATCAGTATTCTGCTGCATACGCTTGCGTGTAAAAGTATACATAATTGAGCCAAATAGTGCACAACTGGTACTTATCGTACCAAAGTGGACAAGTGGGGCACCGCCGATGTTGTATCTTTGTATCAGCATTCGGGAAGAGACCGGTGCACAACATGATTATTCACAATTTTAAAATTTTATGTATTATGGCAATTAATTACAGTTTAGTAAAGCTTGCGTCAAAATTTGGTGACAAAGCAGGAGTTCCTAAGTTCTACGCCCGTGCTCAGATGAACGAGTCTATTTCGCTCAAGAAGTTTGCGAAGTTGATCGCTATGCAGACCACTGTATCCTATGCGGATGTAACAGCCGTTCTGGTCAGTATGCAGGAGAACATGATCATCGAGTTGCAGCGAGGCAACCAGATTGATTTCGGCGAGTTGGGCAAGTTCCGCCTCCAGCTTACCAGTGAGGGTGCGGCAACCGCAGCCGAATTCAAGAGCGACATCAACATCAAGGGTGTGAACATCCAGTTTATCCCGGGCAGCGATCTTGCCAACATCTTCGTAGGTATGGAGTTTGAGCAGGTTGCATCACGTGCCGTACAGAAGGCTGCCCTCAAGGCTGAGAAGGAGGGTGCCAAGACCCTCGACATCGAGGAGGCTAAGAAAAAGCCTGCCAAGGACAATACTTCTTCTGGCGGCGATACCACGGGTGGCAACACCTCAGGCGAGCAGACCGGTGGAACAGGCAGCACTGGCAATGGTGACACTGGAGACGGATTAGAATAATTAACCTTTTAAAACAGAATAGATTATGACAGAAAAGAACAAGCAGAAATGGAATGAGATTATCAAGTTTGCAGTAACCGTACTGACTGCTCTCCTCGGGGCGTTGGGCGTTTCGGCAGGTGGACTTTAGAGTGATGCCTATGAGAGACATCGATATGATAGTGGTGCATTGCAGCGGTAGCCGCTGCGATCACCGTTATACGATGAAGATGCTGCGCTACGACCATGTTCATAACAACGGCTGGACTGACATCGGCTACCATTTCTACATCACGCTGGATGGAGTGGTTCATGCCTGTCGCCCGGTAGAGCGTATGGGCTCTCATGCCCTCGGTTACAATGCGCACAGCATAGGCATCTGTTACGAGGGTGGTCTTTCACCATCGGGCTGCATCAGCGACACCCGCACTCCTAAGCAGAAGGAGTCGATGAAGCATCTGATTCAGGAACTTCACCACCGTTTTCCGGGCATCCGTACCATCCTGGGGCATCGCGATTTGCCTGGCGTTCAGAAAGCCTGTCCGTGTTTTGATGCCACGAAGCTCCAGTACCTCCTGGATGCTTCCTGATACTCTTCCATTAAGAGGGTTTTTCATGAGCAGAATCCCTCCGAATTTATTTAACAAGTTAGGGCGCATCCCAATCCGATGCGCCCTTTTTCTTTGTCGTCATATTTTTTTCATTCAACACTCAACATTCAACATTCTCTTTACGCCTCCTGTTCATCGTGACATATAGACCCTTGCTGTTTCCCGTGAGAAAATGGTAAAAGCCCCCGATGCGTATAGCACCGGGGGCTTCTTGTATTTTGCCGTTAGGCGTTATAATGACTGTTACTCACCCCAATACCAGTTGTCTTCCATATCTGGTTTATCATTGCCATTGCCTCCTTGACCCATAGTAGATGCTGCGAGGAGGGTGCAAGAGGTGATGTTTACCACCTGCATCTCTGGCTTTGTATATTCTTTCTTTTTCATATCCTTTTGATTTTAAAATTCTTTACTTAACCATGATTTTATAAGTCTTGCTGCCACGCTTCACGATGTTCAGACCCTTCTGCAGACCATTGGTACGACGACCATTCGCATCATAGTATTCTGCATTGGCATCGTTGCTGATAGCGTTGAGGTTGTCAATGGCAGTAGTGCCTTCACCCTTTCCGATGCTCAGCATGGCTGCTCTTGCCAGATATTCATAGGCAGGATGGATGTATGCACGCATCGGTTTGATGCCCACGCCCTTGCCATCATCCAAGTCAGAGACACGCCAGAACTTATCCTTACCAATGATGTAGTCGTTTTTATCAAGACCCTTATTGTCTTTGCCGCCAATCTTGGTGAATGAACCTACGAGGTTGACATCTGAGGCAGTTTCTGCTTCTGGCTTAGTAACGTTTGTTCCAGCTACTGGCTCTTTAACGATGCCTGCATTTTGTACAGAAATGCTGAGTGTCTGCTCGTTCTCATTCATCTTGAAGAGCACCGGAGTGCCGGCAGGGATTATGCCCTCTTCGCAACTCTCAAGGGTGATGCAATCATTATCATTATCAATACCTGTAAGACGATAGAATTTACATTCTGTTTCCTTGCTCTGGTCAATGGCGAAAGGCAAGCAGAGCGTTCCCCATTTAGAACCTTCAGGGATAACTCGGCTGTAAGATGCCTTCTTGGCTGCGAACTGGTAATAAGCCACGAAATCCTTGCCGTCGTCAAGAACAAGATTCTCCGTAGTAAGAGTTTCTCCCGCTGCACCTATCTTCTTCTCACCATTCTTACCTACCAGCTTGGTGAAATAGCCAGTCTTATAGTTAGCGTATTTGTTATCGTCCTTGTCTTCGTCTGTGTTATTGATATAATCTATAAAACCTTTAAGGTTTGTGCAACCATAGAACATATCAGCTCCTGAACTTACTTTTGTTGTAACAAACTTGTCGCTGACATAGATGGTTGTAAGAGCAGAGCTATTCTGGAACATATTGCTCATATTTGTCACTTTCTGAGTATCAAACTTAGAGAGATCGAGAGAATTAAGACCTTCGCACCAACTAAACATAAAGCTCATTTTCTCCACGTTCTGAGTATTGAAGTTAGAGACGTCGAGCGAGGTAAGACTATTGCAATTATGGAACATTTGGGTCATATCTTTCACTTTCTGAGTATTGAAATTAGAGACATTGAGCGATTTAAGTTTCCCACAGGAAGCAAACATGTTTCTCATATATTCCACCTTCTGAGTATTGAAGTTAGAGACGTCGAGCGTGGTAAGATCGTAGCAACCCCAGAACATAAAGCCCATGTTTGTTACTTCCTCTGTGTTAAGATTTTCGATGCCTTCTATCTGGGTCAGATTAGTGCAACCATCGAACCAATGACAACAGCTCGTTGGTCTTGCATTAGCAAACGAAGCATCAAATACTACCTTACTAATATTAATCTTCTCACCAGGAACAAAAGATCCATCTTCGGGCTCTTTCTCTTTCCTCCACTCAGGTGTATTATCACCCACATTCAAATCATAAGCACCTTCGGGCTTGGAAAGGCCGCGTCTGAATGTAAGCGTTCCAGTAGCATTGTCAAACTCGGCATAATCAAATACAGGAGTAAAATAACCATCCGGGCCGCAGTTGGCATAGGTGTGGTCGGTCTTGCTATCGCTATAATCTTTGAGACTTTTGCAACCAGTGAACATATCAGAACCGTTACTAACATTGTCCGTTACAAACTTGTTGCTGACGTAGATGGTTGTGAGAGCGGAGCAGCCTTCGAACATATTGTTCATATACGTCACCTTCGCTGTGTTGAAGTTAGTGAGGTCGAGAGATTTGAGAGCGGAGCAGCCTTCGAACATATGGTCCATAAACTCCACATTCGCTGTATTCAAATATTCAAGGCCTGAAATTGTTTCCAAGGTTTCGCAGCCTCCAAAGAATCCCCTCAACGATGTAGGAGCGTAAGTCTTGAAACTCTCATCGAAAACGATATTCTTGATACTACTGTAATTAGTGCACACATTTTGCACCATATCGATGTTATATACCACAGCCATACGGCTTAAATCAAGACCTTCCAGATTGTCCGAAGTGATTTTTTTGAAAGTCAATGTAGAGTTCGTAGCAACGTAGTCTGCAACATATTCAGAAAAAGTGGTTGCTGTTTTCAGATCGTATATGCATGTGCGGTCGGCATTTTCATTATCTGAGACGTCTTTTGTGTAAGACAACTTCAAAGAATGCTTGCCAACAGATAATAATTCTTTAATCTCTATTTGATTTATTTTGCTAATCGTCCAAGACTTTTTGTTATCTATAGTAATAGTGGCTTTATCCCAATATTCTGAAGAAACGAGATACTTAAACATCAATAACATAGGCTTTTCTACTGTGAAATTGACTACAGTCTCTGAAGAACTTCCGTCCACATGATAATTACTTGACATCAGTCCCTTGCTTCCTTTTGGAATTTCGAAGCCAAGATTTGTCATTCCCTCTGCGTTCAAGTCCAGCATCTGCCAAGGATAACTGCCATTGTCAGTAATGGTAACATCGGTTATACCATCCAAATTAAACAAAGCATAGCGTGGGTCTTCTGTTGTAGTCTGCGCCACCATACGTGTAGACACAAACAGCAACATCAACAACATCAATGGGAACAGAGCAAATCTATAGAACTTTGCCCCCCCCATAGTTCATACGGTCGACATACGACCCATAGGATTGATTGTTAAGCTTTTTCATAATTTAATATTATATTTGTTATTAATATTTGTCTGCTTATTGCCGAAACTCACTCCAGGAAATACAGGAGGTTTAACGACATGATGAATATCGATACCAGAAATAGAAAGATATAAAACTGTTCCTGCTTGAAGAAATCACGAAAGCTGATGCGAGCCTTCCGATGTTCCTCAAGATACATCCTGTACTCATGTATCATGGCATATACGAAGATGATACCTAATATGAGTGCAAACACCCCGATGATGATCAGAGCCAATTCTATCCTTGGCATGGTTTCTAATATTTCCTTCATGGTGCAAATATAGTGTTTTTCTTTCAAAAAAGGTGTCTATTTCCCCTGTCAATGTGTCTACTTCCTATGTTTTAGGTGTCTACTTCCTAGCAAGTAGACACCCTTTTTAACGTATTTTTTCATTTCGCAATGCGTTTTCCTGGTATTTATCGAAAAATGGTTAGTCCTGCTTTTTATCCTCTGCGGCTACATTTTCAGCCATTTTCCCCCGTCATTTGGTAGGAGCACAGCCTTCCTTTAACTTGAAAATGCGGTACAGATAGGGGCAGGCGGAGAAGCTGCACTCGGCAGAAATGATGTCAGTCTCCGAGAAATATCGGGACCGCTCCGCCTTAGGGATATCCAACGAATGCGACAGGATAACCATGACTCAATATAGTATCCCCCCGCCGGCACACCAGTCTTCCAGCTTCTCTCACTTCTCTTTCCGGAGTCTTTCAGGAAGTTTCGGGTGTAAAGTCTTTTCCTTGTCAATATATTCAAGTAACTTGCGAAACTTTAGTCACCATATAACCAAGGGTCTATACGCCACCTTTTCATCGTGGCATATAGACCCTTGGTGTTTTTTATTCATTTTATCCATCGTATTGAATAAAATCAGTACTTTTTTATTCAATACGAATGATTTTCAGCCATTTTCTCCCGCCATTCGGTAGGAGTACAACCTTCCTTTAATTTGAAAATGCGGTACAGATAGGTGCGGGCAGAGAAACCGCATTCGGCTGAAATGATGTCATTACTATAGTCTGGATATTCCTGCATCATCTTCTTTGCCGCATTGAAACGTATGTCACCGAGCCATATTCTGAATGTGGTTTTCAGATACTGGTCGAAGTATGCAGATAACTCACCCTTAGGGATGGAAAGTGTGCGGGAGAGGGTAAGCATGTTCACAGTACAGTCCTTATAGCCCGAATTGGCGCATCATGCATCAAGACTCTTCTGGATGAAATCTCTGTGTTCATCGGATAGCGGCTGTAAAGACTCTGTACTGTAATCAGCAGGACTCTGAGCTCTGTCAGAATGTGCTTTTCCATATCTGTATCCAGTCCCAGCCAAGTAATTGTCTTCCTCTTCTTTATCCAGGAGTTCTTCGGTAGGGATATAGCTGCCGCCGAGAGCAATAAACGTAAGATTGAAGAACAGCAGGGCAAACAATACCAACGGACCTATGATAAACAATAAGGTGGTGGAAAAGATAGCTACCGGCATGATGGGAAACGAAAGGCACAGAATGAAGACACTGGCACGCGAATATCTCACGTAGGGCAACATATCGGTAGCTGCCATTGTCTCCAGCATCTTCTTGCGTCTGACCATCTCACGCACTATCATGGATATGCTGTAGGCTACACTCATGCAGAACAGGGCAAGCATCATATAAAGTCCTTCCTTGATATACAGGCTGTGATGGAGACTGATACCCACCCAGAAGACCACGAGGATGGCTGCATAAATGCCGCCACATACAAGGTTCATCTTCCTGCGGTTGGCACGTGTAGTCTCGATGTTATAGATGGCTATAGCGATGAGCGAGCAGCAGGGGGTATAGATGAGGATATTGACGACCGCCCCCAGAATGTCGTCGGCAGCACGGAAGCCGAAAACCATCTGCGTTATATATTGTATCGCCAGTCCTATCAGTGCGACAACAATCATCCATCGTGACCGCTCATACCGCTTGTTCTCCCATCTTACATGCAGATGAGAGACAGCCACGATGAAGGCATTGATGAGCATGAATATGAAACATGCAAACTGAAGTAGAAATAATGAATCCATACGCTTCTTATCTTATGTTTACTTTCTTTGCTATACATTATTATAATTATAATGTATACGCTTGCAAAATTACAATAATAATTTCAGAAAAAGGGAAAAAGTTCTTAAAATATTAATAAAAAAACAAATGATAAAGTGTTTCGCAAGATTTTCAACTGAACTTTCATGAGTAATAAAAGCGTTCTTTGTATATATGCAACAAGGCGCAACCTTCTCACGAAGACTGCGCCTCTAATAGTTTTCTTTTTTTGTTTAATTTTTAAGAGAGTATTAACATATATATATTTGTAAGTGTAAGTTTCTTACTTCTTTATTTCTTTTGCTCTGAGCTTTATGGCTCGAAGAACTTAATCTGTGTTCCATTTGACAACTGGGTTCCTGCCATATTAAAGTTGAATGCTGTAGGATTTGGTTTCTTCTCATCCTTTGGATCAACTTCGTAACCATAAACAACCAAGTAGGCTTCAACCTTGTTTTTATCCTGGGTAACTTGTCCGAAAGTATATCGGCTGTTTCCGCTAGAATAGCAATAGAACTTAACCTTATGTGTAGCACCACCATATTCCAGATTTACAGTAATAGCATCTGGGAAGAGCATGAACTGGATAACAGGTGTAACTGAATAGTAGTATACAACACTCTTGAAGTTAACCGGCATCCCATATTTCTTCAATGCTTCCTTCAGGTCTTTCGTTTCAGCATTTTCAGGAATGTAACGGGCGAGAATCTTTACAGGGAAGTTGTTTACAGTCATTACAGTGTCTTTGCCATCTCCGTGGATAGATGTAGCGACATTTAATGTGTCGTAATATTCCTTTTTGCCGTCTTTTTCTGTAACATGCTCGTCGCTCATATAAGCGAGTTTGCTCATGCGGTTACCTGCTGTCTTGAAATAGCAGGTCTGCTTTTCTGCTTGTGTGAGCGGCTGATAATAGCTGTTGTTATCATCGCCTGTATTACAAGAAGTGAATGCGAAAGCTGCAACGAAGGCAGCTACAATTGAGAATAATTTGATTTTTTTCATTTTGCTATTATGTTTTGATTCTTATTGTCTCATATTTCTCAGCCTAAATGTACCCCGATATGGTTGGTCGAGGCTCTTCAGTCCTTGTATAAAACAAGAAAAGGCGGGAAACTTGCATCACTTTTTGTTAATCTCTGTTAATGCTCTTCACTTGTCCATTTCATAGAGCACTTTTGCCAATGTATTGTAACCTTTGACTTTCAGTTCTTAGTTGTTTGAGCTTTTTACTGTGTTATGTCTAGGTTTGTCCTACATAGCGATGCAAAGTTAGTGTTTTATTTTGAAATGCGCAAGAAATTTATGATTTTCTTTCTCTTTTTCGCATAAAAATACTACTTTTGTGGAGATTTTAGGGATTATTCACCTAAAAGCGGAATGAATCGTGTAGACTCTGAGTCTCATGGAAAATGAAATAATGATGAATCTGATATGAAAAAGAAAGTAGGTACATTTAAGATTTGGCTGTTGGCGATTGCCGCAGTAGTGGCGTTTTCTGTCTTGCCGAAGGTTTCTTCGCTGGCAACAGAAGATCAGGCACTTGTTGTAAAGGAGAATATGCAGGAGGCTGCTGATGCTGCGGGCGATGAATCGTCTGCAGAGAACAAGCAGGAAACTGCTGGAGAGGGTGCGAATCTGGAGGCGCAGGGCCTGGAGATTCCGGTATCTAAGGTAAAGGTATCTGAAACCATCAAGCATCGGTTGGCTTATACGGTATCTTATAATCATGATACGCGACAGCCGAATTGGGTAGCCTGGGTGCTGACGGGGGAGCATGCATCTGGTAAGTTGCCGCGCGGTAAGTTTGCTGATGATGAGGAGATGCCGGCACCTGTGGGTACTTTGGCGGATTATTATAACAGTGGTTTGGACAGGGGACACATGTGTCCGGCTGGTGACAACAAATGGAGTCAGCAGGCGATGGATGAATGTTTCCTGATGACCAATATGTGTCCGCAGAACCACAGTCTGAATGCGGGGGTATGGAACACGATAGAGCAGCAGTGCCGCAACTGGGCGAAGCTGTATGGTAAGGTTTATATTGTCTGCGGACCGATATTTCTGAATAAGGAGCATCGCAAGTTGGGCAAGAACAAGGTGGTAGTGCCTGATGCCTTCTTCAAGGTGGTTCTTCATACGGGCAAGAATCCGCAAGCCGTCGGCTTTATCTGCCGTAACCAGTCGCAGAAAGGCAGAAAGAAGACGGAATTCGTAAATTCAGTAGATGAAGTGGAGCGTATCACCGGCTATGATTTCTTCCCTCAGCTTCCGGATGATGTTGAGAAAAGGGTAGAGGCTAAGGCTGAAATGTTTTAAAAAGGAATTTCTGCAGTATCTAGTAATAGGATATAACAAAAAAAGGCTTTCCGTAATGGAAAGCCTTTTTCTTGAAGATCTGTGACTCGCATGGGGCTCGAACCCATGACCCCAACATTAAAAGTGTTGTGCTCTACCAGCTGAGCTAGCGAGTCAATCTTCTGCTTTATGTTTCAAAAGCGAGTGCAAAGGTACGGCAAAAATCTGAAATAACCAAATATTTTGCCATATTTTTAATGATTTTCTTCATTTTTATCCGAAATCGGGACTTTTTCGCCCATTTCTTCATGATATTGCGGCTTCTCTTTCGTTACATACCGCTGCCAGTAGGCTATGATGAGCGTTGTGAGCGGAAGGGCTACAATCAATCCCAGGAAGCCCAGAAGTGCACCCCAAACCGAGAGACTCAAGAGGAGAATGGCTGGGTTCAATCCCATCGCCTTACCCATGATCTTCGGGGTAACTACCATGTCGGTGATGACCTGTACCACACAGAATACCAAAAAAGCCAGACCGAATACCAGCCAGAAGTTCTGACCTGTGTCGGCAGCCTTCAGCATGGCAAGGAATGCCGTAGGGATGAGGGCGAAGGTATGGAGATATGGAACCAGGTCCATGATGCCGA
>ENA-UEQW01001743-UEQW01001743.1-human-gut-metagenome-genome-assembly--contig:-NODE-1743-length-17377-cov-3.845202_pt1 | contig 17377 bp, 20 predicted proteins | sample MGYA00242947_ERZ507947 | MGnify/ENA primary metagenome ERZ507947 (study PRJEB26167, sample SAMN06115421) | human gut metagenome | host: Homo sapiens | place: China:Guizhou | collected 2015-03-17... | reverse complement strand
TCAAAAAGAAAGTGAGCGTCAATGAATGGCGCCCCTCAACTGAAACGCCAGGGCGTTTTCCCGCGAATAACCACGGGAAGAATGAAGACAATTCGTTCTTAGCTTCGGAGGAGGGATACAGCGAATTCTTACCATTTCCTTGTTGGGATGAGCTTGAGTTGCGTTTCTCGTTGTGATCTGAGAGAATCCATTGTTTTGGATTCGGATGAACAGGAGTTTGTAGTGACTGCACTGCAAACCACTACTCCCTCCAGATAGGAAAACAGAGACACCCCCAAATCCCAACAATTCGAGTATACGCTCTTCCAGAAGGAGTCCCAATTCATGAAACAGAAGATGCAACTCCTATCGAATCGTCTTTTTCGCATGCCGCAGGTATCACGGGGCATGGTGACGATCGGAAGAGCGATATCAGCACGATCCTTCTCGATTAGAGTAAAACTGCGAATGAGAAATTACTTTCAGCTCGTCCGTGGTGCCAAGAGCAACTATTCAAAAGGATCGATAAACAAGAGTCTGGTTTCGGACGATGCTCTGCTTTTCAAATCCTACGAGTTTGCCCTTCGAACTTACTTCACGTGTAGAATCTATTCGAATGGAGAAATTGTTCAGAAGATGTGTTCGATGCCGTCTTTGATGACGGAGTACGGTCTCCACGGCAGAGATTTCCTGGCCATCCATCCCGGCACGCACAGGACAACGCCGTGCATTTTGGCAAGACAGAAGGCGATTCTCGTGAATCTGAACTCCATTCGGAGTATTATATCTGACGAATCGATGATCATTTTCAATGTGATCGTTTCGGCACTATCAATGATCCGTAGATTGATAACCCGTTCATTTCAAAGATATCGCGAGATATCGCGGACTACATTCGGATAGAATCGCGGCGATTTGGAGGCAGCTTCCCGTTTGAACTCCAGGCTCTGGAGGGAGTGCTCATTCTCTACAGTGACCACTTGTACAATAAGCTCGACTCCTACCAGCACATGGCGCACAAGCTTCTCTATACCACTGATAACTACACCAACTTCGTCGTCTCCGTCCCCTTTCCTCATGCGTAGGATGTGTACCAGGAAATCCATCCCCTGAAGGTGCGGCTGGGTCATCTCCAGGACAACTCGGAGGCCATTGCGAAATGCATCCAGGTCGCACTGATTTCGCATCGTCATCCGTAGGACATCATCTCCTCCGACGAAGACATGCTCGAGTTGTTGCTCACACAGAAGAATAAGCTGGGGCATCTCCCGCCCATGGAGATGCATCTCTCTGTGCGCTGAGGCGTAGTATACAGATATCGCGAGACAGTGCGACATGCATCTGGAGGATATCGAGGGAAAACAGCAATTAGCCGCCATTTCAATGGATAACTACCGAAACAAGATTCTGAACCTGAATCTGAGTCTGGGCATTGCCGAAGTGTCGATTGCGCTCGGCACGTTCCTCACGAGCGTTTTCGGAATGAACCTTCATTCCGGTCTCGAGTCCGTGAACTATGTGTTTTATGGTGTCACGGGTCTGGCGTAAGGGATGGAGGCGGCAGTAAGAACTAGTGCGTGCTCGTGCGCCATGCTGTATTCCTTTTTCCAGCTTCGGAATCGAACAATGCGGAAATCGCCTCTAAAACGGGAAACGGCTGCGAAGTACCTGTCGAATCTCTTCCGTGGCATTGACAACTTCGACGTACGAGTGGTGGTCGTGTGATCATCGTAGACCATCTTCATGGATTACATGAGCAACACGTTTGCTTCGGACCAGGATAGCATTCGCATGACCGACTTATTTAAGATTGCGAGCAGCATTTTGAAACGAGAGCTCTCCCAAGAAGAGAAGGACAGGCTGTATCAACTCATCCCCAACAGCAGTAGGTGTGGAGAACGAGACTTAGGGGCAGATGGAATGGTGGAGAAGGTGAAGATTCTGTCGCTTATATATCGTGTGAGTGATCGTGTTTCATGAGTGGGCTTGTTTGTTCATCATTCTCTCCGTGTTCGTGGTTCTCCTCTCTCCTTTTGCGAAGATGGGGAGATGGAATCTTTTTATTGGCATTGCTGTTCTAGTACCGTTGTATGTGTGCTTTTTCCAGTTTTACAAGTAATTTACTATTTATCACTCCATTCATGCTATAGACGAGATGCAAATGGCATTTTCCTATCCTATTATTCCATGAAAGGAGAGTTTACCAAAAGCACGGTATGCGGTCCATTTCTGTGTTTCATGGGTAGTTTCCGTCTGAAGAGAATGTGACGTGCTGTGATGAACAGGAAGTTCCCTCGTTGGTGACAAAGACGATTACGGCTTCCTCCGTTTCCCCTGTGCCGGGTGGTTATCGCTTGTACTTCTCATGGTGTAGACACTCCACAAGAGAGCACGGACACTCCTGAACAGTCTCCATCCAAGGCAGCCATCCTCTCTCATTCGTTCACGCCTTTTGTGTCAACGAGTGAGAGTGACCAAGTGGAAAGAGAAGTTGCGAAAGAGACTCCTCGTCCTGTGATCGTTGAGCAGCCTTCTCATAAGCCGTCTGCAACGCCTCCTTCTACAGTTCCTTCGACGACTCTTTCCACAATTCCTCCAACGACTCCTTCAACAGTTCCTCCGACGCCTGTTCTCCGTTCTCGCAGAGAGCTGTTTCAGAACATTCGATATGTGAACACTCGTTCGTCGTCACGCAACACCCACATCCTCCACTCAACCCCGATATCTCGCTCTCAAGAGACCCAGTCGAGACACTCGCCCTCTCCTCCACTCCACTCTCCACAAGGAAACTCCCTTCCCTCAGTCGTCAACAGGGTCAAGCCCGATATCGAAGCGACCGTGAAGCCGGGCTTGCGAGAAGAAGACATCGACGAGCAGAACCGCCGCGCGTTCATGGAGGAGAACAAGAAGACGGAGGAGGAGCAGCGGCAGGAGGACGAGGAGGTGGCTCTGTTCCTGATGATGATGCGAAAGACCCGGGAGATGGAGCAGGCGTTCTTCAAGGAGAACGAGGAGGAGGAAGAGGCGGTGGTGGCGCCCACAGCCGACGTGATCTACGCGCTGAACGACACCGCGTTCACGATCAAGAACGAGCACCAGGAGATGAAGGAGAGCGAGGAGGAGGGCGTGGACTCGATCGTGATTCGCGACGAGACGAGCGGTGTGACGCGGACGGCGAACCAGACGGTGTTCCCGACCGACGCGCCCTCGCCCACGATGCTGGCGATGCTGAACTCGGAGGAGATGTCGGCGGTGGTGCGCGAGGTCTCGTCGCTGGCGAGCTACAAGAAGAAGCTGTCCGAGGACCTGAAGGGGAAGAAGAGATCGGGACAGTCCAAGGCGAAGAAGTCTGGCGCAGCGAAGAAGGCGAAGAAGGCTTCAGAGGAACAGAAAACGAAGAAAGCCTCAGAAGAACAGAAAACGAAGAAAGCCTCAGAAGAACAGAAAGGAAAGAGGGCTTCGGAAGAACAGAAAGGAAAGAAGCAGAAGGCAGTATTCCAGCCGAATCAAGCACAGTCCATCTTCCTGAGTCAGCAGAAGGGACAGAGTGAGACCACGTGATCTCGGTAACCCCCAGGCAACGCCGTTCTCGCCAAGAAGCTGTTCGAGCCCTTCGAGCAGGACAAGTCGCAACTCGCAGAGTGTCGCAAGTGCCGGCTGTTCGTCGGCTCCACCGAAGTGCCGTACACAGCGCACTACCCCTGTTTCACCTCACTCTTCTCCTCATCGGTAGTTCACTATCCCGTGGATGCAGTGTTCGGCGTGACGATCATCGCCACCGCCACGTAAGGTCGAATGCTTGGGATCACCCACAGCGTGGACAGACTCGGCTTCATTCCCTTCTTCCTGGAACGCTGGCAGGGGTGATTCCGCGAGGAGAGAATGAGTCGTAGAAGCATCTGCATCACGCTGTACGTCAAGAAGAACGACGTGCCCGACGCCGTCCGTACCATCCACCACTTCCAGCTCCCCGACCGCGTCCGCGTCGTTCTCTACGTCCCGCTGGCGAGCCGCGACATCCCCGGCGTGTACCCCGTGAACAAGCTGCGTAACATCGCCATCGTGAACGTGGTGACGACGCACTTCCTCGTGCTGGACATGGACATGTGGCCCAGCCGTACCTGTTTGTTAAGGAAATGACGCCGATAGACAACCTGTACGCGGAGATCAAGCGCCTCCCGCTGAGGCTGCTGGACTCGACGCGGTCTGCCGTGATCGTGCCCGCGTTCTTCTTAAAGCGCGAGAAGATCCTGGCGTCGTGCAACACGATTATGAGTTGTGCGCGTCTGTAGGCGAGAAGGAGTTGGGTGAGGGGTAGGAGCAACCGCGCATTCCCGCGGAACAAAACGGAGCTGGTGAACTGTCTCCGAAGGGGAGCGTGCTCGTCCACCAAGCTGACTGCGGTCACGCACGTAGAGGTGGGAGGGGAGTTTCATCGTAGTTGTACGTGAATCAACAGTGGAGAGTGATTCCTTCGCGTCTCCGGTTCGCCAAGCTCACCTGCTTCTACAACCGTTTCCAGGAGCCGTGTGCGACATGGGCTGAGGTGACGCGTAGGTACGTGATGGTGCGGTACACAAACAGCACGATTCTGTTTGACGAGCGATTCGTTGATTACGGGTGCAACAAGGTGCAGTACATCGACTACTTGAGAAACATGGGGTACCGGTTCTACATCCTTACGCAGGCCTTTGCCATGGATGTCGCGCATCATGAGTGCATTTGGGTGGGAGGTCTGATCGCTAGCTCGAAACTGCGAAGGAAGTATATGGGTGACATTCGGACAGTGGAAAAGCCGTTGATGCAGTTAGCGTGCTACGAATTCATGTCGAAGCTGGACACACTGTACGAAGACGTGAACAAGATGGGCATTTGCTACAAGAACCAGAGAGTTATTTATTCCTTTCCTCATATCGCTAGTTTGAGTGTTTGTTGGAAGAATCACAGCAGACAGTAAATGAACATAAACTACACAGACTCCTCTTCCGCACTCTGTTTCTGGAGGTTCCTCCGATGCTGAAGACTCCGTGAACGAATGAGCCGAATCACAAGAACCAAGAAAACGAGGACGACTAGCGCAATCACAATCTCTCCGATCGTCCACAGCACGGCGGACATCGAGCGTTCCACCGCGATGGTCAATTCCGCCCTCACCTCGCCAGCTCGATTCGCCGCTACAAACGTGTACGTGATGTCTCCCTGCCCTTGCTTTGGCACGCCCGAAAGAGACCCTCTCGCGATGTCCACCGAAACGCCCTCCGGAAGCGAGGGAACGACCATCACATTGAAGTTCCAGGCGCCGATTAACGGCTCGATTTCCGGAATCGCCTGATTGACGACGAACACGTAGCGATTCTGCGGAAACACGAAGTACTCGGGCTTTGTCGGAGAGCAGTTGTTGACGGCGACGGAGAAGCCGGTAGCACGGCAGAACACGGAACGCATGCCGGTCGAAAACGGGGGGCACTCGAGGTAGGAGGTTTCTCCGAGCAGCGAGGGCGGGAATTCGTCCATGAAGCAGTACGGCTGGTCGAAGTGGGCGAAGAGGAGAAGATCCGCCAGAGCCAATGCGCCGCTTCCGCAGGAGGAGGAGCTGAACTCGCAGGCGGTGACGCGCAGACGGTACAAGGAGAAGGGCTGTGTGTTGAAGAAGTGGAAAGAGCGTTCGGCCCCCGAGAAGGAGACGCCGGTTTTGATCTGAAGAGTGGTCCAGACGGAGTTCGACGCCTCGAAGACCCAGGCGGAGGGCGCGTGGTCGGCGCAGACAGCCGAGGGTCGAATGACGTACTTGGTGACGACTTCATGGAAGGACCCGAAGTTCCACGTGAGGACCGTGTCCGCGCAGCTCGGTGCGGTGAAGTCGGTGAGCGGGTTGTTGTCGAAAGCGGCGCTGGCGACGCCCTGGAGAGAGAAGCCTTGTCCGTTGACGGTCAGCAGAGAGTCGTCCGCCAGCAGCAGCGCGCTGGCGTCGAAGCTCATCGTCTCCTCGTAGCGGTTGTGGCAGTGCAGCTCCACGCTGAAGCGGTTGTCGCCCTCCTGCACGATCCCGCGCAGCAGCGACACGCTGACGAAGCACCAGGTGGGTTTGGAGAAGCTGTTGCTCGCCGTCGTTTCGCTCGTGACCACACCTCGGCCCATGTTCACGCGGTGCACCTCCACGCCGTTGAGATAGAACACGGCGCCGGCGTATACCACCGCGCCGAGACGGAGGGAGACGAAGGAGGCGAGGCTGTACACGGAAAAGACAGTGGTGAAGTACTGAGTGATGCTCGCCGCCTTCGCGAAGGCGCCGGGGAGTCCGAACTGCCATGAGGAGTGGGAAGAGGAGAGCAGGGTCCACTGGGACGAGGGCTGGGGAGCGTAGGTGTAATGCCAAGAGGAGGATGTGGGAGGGACGGGAAACAACAGACTGAACACGAATTCCTCTTCTTCCAGACCCTGACACAGCGACGCCTTCAAGACAGTAGAGGAATCGGCAAGCTTCACTCGGACGTAGTTGTCTTGCCACCCCGACTTGTCCTTCTTCTTGAGCGTGAGAACGTACACTCCGAGTTCCTGGCAGTACGCTTGTTTCGTGAACCCACCCGACAATGACGAGACGCGAATCCCGCTGTCACTCCCCTTCTCGCGCAGATCGAACGAGCACAACTCTGCATCACTGTTCATGCTAAACTCCAGTGTGACGGCGGTTTGACCCTTTTCGCACACTTCCTCGCTCCCATTACCGAATTCAGTGTTCCATCTCCCATTCTGATCATTCATAACTCCATAACCTGAGGAGGGGAGAGAATACCGCGATTGCGAGCCAGAGTCGTTATCCCTCTCAGACTCGAGTGGCATGGAGCGGACATCGAGTGAACAAACGATTCCTAGTCATGAACGCGAGAGGACGCAAGTACCCAACAGAACAAGAGACAGCGCAAACGATATCAGCGAACGCATTCACTACGTGTCAAGCACTCCGGATACACTCAGGAGTGGGAAGCCACAAATGATTCTCCGTTATACAAAAGACGGGTGATCTCAAAAACAGGGAAATAGAATACATTATGTACAGCTCTGCGGTTTCTTTCCCTCCCACGCCTTGCAAATCGTGTCCTTCAGGTTGGAAGTCGCCGGAACAACCTCTCCCTTATTGATTCGCATCGAGGGGACAAAGGCAAGATTGCGCGGCGTCTTGTCGTAAGCCTTCTGGAGCAGGTACTTGCCCTCCCTCTTGATGCAGTTCATAACGGGCGTCTTCACGTCGCCGCTCTCGAGGCTCTTCGAGCACGCAGCTATGGACGATTCGTCAAACGATCGGCGATCATGCAAGCAAACCAGCATGTCGATGGCGTCTCCAGGACTCACGTACTTCAGAACGCAGTTCTCCACCAGATTACCGTAGCACTCGGCCGGACCATGTTGACACGAAAACTGCTGGGGCTCCACAGAAGTCTGGAAGCCCTTGCCAAACGCGTAGATGTGGAGATCCGTGATGCGCATTATGTCCGGATCATGAGCCACCTTGCTCAGCGCTCCCTTCACAAAACGGTGCGTATCGGGACAGAAACTCTCGATAAAGAGCTCCACCCTCACAGGATGGTGGTACTCCTTGGAAGGCGCTTCGGTGAGAACTGGTTGCGGTTTCGCGGTTCCCTCTCCCATGCTCACGATGATGCTATCCTGATAGAGAGTGTCCTTCGTCTTGCTACGAAGATTCTTCTTCTCCTTGACGGGGTCGGGACCCTCTTGCGCAATCACGATGCCGTCGTCGAGGTCGTACTGCTGGGGATTCTCCTGCGCCTGGAACTTCATCCAACGCGTAATGAGGTTGGGACGGACCGGACCCATGCTCTCCATCGTGGTTTGGCTGCGAAACTCCGCTTCCGACAGATCGGTGTACTGCAATTTCGGTAACAACTAGCGGTCAGCGACACAGCACACTCGCTACAAAGGCCATCTGCATTCCTGCGTACATGATACCCATGAGGAAAAAGCAGAAAATGCAAGCAAACACCTTATTGGACATCATCTTGGCGTTTATTTGAACGACCCCTGGAAATACCCCCGATTTTTGGAGTCTGATAACAACGTTTCTTTCGTGTTTTGTGCGAAGAGATGCTCGGACTACGTGGAGCCACGCATGATACCCGAAACAGGAGAAGAATGAGGGTGATGTGTCACGTCTCGCGTTTCGGCCTCCAAAGTCCCTTCCAAGTGATGAAGCGCCGTCTGCGGAAGACGACTACGCATTCCGTCCTCCGCTTCCGACGCTGTTCTGTTGCCGCGGGAATCGTTGCATTTCCCCTCCTCCGAATTGGGGAATGCGCAGGGCACACAATTCGCATTATTTCTTTATTTCGTGATGTCTTTCAGTGAACAGCTTTGGAACAAGTATTATACGGACGCGCTGGCGTCATTATACAACCCCTTCGTCCTGGGTCTGGCCAACGGCAATCTCTCCAAGGAGGCGTTTGTGGAGTACATCCAGCAGGATTCCTTCTATCTCGACGTGTACGAGAAGGCGTACCTGAAGGCGATTGAGCTGTGCCACAACGCCGGTCTGGCGGACTACGAGAAGTGCTTCACGGAGCTCATCAAGGGCATCGTGGACGAGAAGGAGAAGCACTTGAAGCGCGCTGCGGAGAGAGGGGAGAAGATCGAGCAGCCGCAGATTCTCCGCGCGACGAAGGGCTACACCGACCTATTGACGAAGGCGTATACCGAGGGTTCCCTTGGCGATATCGTGGCCGCGATTTTGCCTTGCACGAAGCTGTACGACTTCATCGGACATCAGATCAAGAAGGCGATTCCTGATCATCACCACACCTATTCCGAGTGGATCGACGTCTATTCTTCTGACGACATTTCGGCCTCCACCGCCTCGCTGGAGGAGATGCTGAACACGCTGTCTGCGACGGACGACAAGAAGCAGAACGAGTTCTACTACGCGGAGGCGATGCGTCTGGAGTTCGAGTTCTTCAACCAGCAGAACCACGTGTTCGCGGCGCCCACGACCGGCATTTTCTCTGTCGCTGCCGGCAGTGTTTGCAAGGGCAAGGAGGTGGTGTGCGACCACCAGAGCGCCGTTGCCGACCGCGAGGGTCTGTCCTCCTTCGTGAGCTCGCTGCCCGCGACTGCGAGCGAGACGTGCGAGTGCTGCAAGAAGTGGGACGAGAGGATTCGCGAGATGGGCAAGGACTACGGCAAGACGGTGGTGGCGCTCGCGGACTTCGAGAAGAAGGACGAGGTGACGCTGGGCTACGGCTCGTTCATGGAGCTGCCCCAGCTGCTGAAGACGGATCTGCCCGTGCTCGTGGCTCCCTCTGCAAGCGAAATTCACGCTGTAGAGAGCTACGGCTTGAAGGCGAGACGTCTGCTGACGGCGATGGTGTATTCGATCGATGCTCTCCCTAAGGATACTGTATTCTTTGTTGAGCATGTCTTCGAGGTTGGCATGGCGCTGATGGGTGGCGCGTTCTACCCGAACCAGCACTTCGACACGCTGCCAACGACGCTGATCATTGCCGGAAGCGACTCGGGCGGTGGCGCGGGTCTCCAGGCCGATATGAAGGCTTGTTGTGCGTTGGGTGCGTATTCGACTACTGTATTGACGGCACTGACTGCGCAGAACACGCAGGGTGCCCAGCACATTTTCTCCATTCCTGTGGATTGGATCGAGAAGCAGATTGATTCTGTGTTGCAAGACATTCACGTTGACTGCGTGAAGACGGGTATGCTGGGAACGAAGGAGGCGGCTCATCTGGTGGCGGAGAAGATGAAGGAGTACAAGATCAAGACGCTGGTGGTGGATCCGTGCATGATTTGCCGCAGCGGCAACAAGATCATGGCTCCCGACGCGGTGCCGGTGGTGAAGGAGGAGCTGATTCCGCTGGCGCTGATCATCACGCCGAACTACTTCGAGGCGTGTACGCTTCTGGGTCATCCGATTCCCCATACGGTGGAGGGTTTGAAGGCGGCTGCGAAGGAACTGCTCTCGCTGGGATGCAAGAACGTGTATCTGAAGGGCGGTCGCGTGGACGGGAGCGACGAGGCGTGCGACGTCCTCTGCTACGGTGACAACGGAGATATTGAACTTTTCAAGGTGTCCTATGTTCAGACTCGTAACACTCACGGCACTGGATGCACACTCGCGTCATCCATCGCTGCTGAGCTCGCTAGAGGACTGCCCGTTCTTGAGGCAGTGAAGGCTGCAAAGGAGTACGTAAATCAGGGCGTGATTGCGAGCCGCTTCCTCCACGTGGGGAAGGGCAAGCAGGGTCCTCTGAATCACCTCTACCGTACGTTCCCCTGTGAACAGCATTAACTTGCCTTGTGTTTGTTTCAGATAGTTTCACGAAGTGTCTACGACGTCCTGGTGGAGATCTGAGGGCTTCTGGTCCTATGAAGCTCTAACGAATCTCACGCCATTCCAACAAACAGACCAAGCGTTGTGGACGGGAGTATTCTCCACCACATATCTTACACCGTCAATGATCACGTACTGTTTCCCGCTGGATTCGGACGGGTTCGGTCCATTCTGCACTGCCACACGCGAGGTGTCGTCAAGAGAAGAGGCAGGAACAACGGGAGCCATCGTGGACGAAAAGAGAGTTTGCTGGTTTGGGATGTCAGACGGGACAATGTACAGAGGCGTTTTGGTTCCGGGCTACGGCTCACGTGTATCACCTTCACCTACCGCGGCTGCCTGCAGGTCGGAGTAGAACACGGCGGGACTACGCGTGAGAAGGACGACGAGCAGCTACACGAAGTGTCGCTCGTTCTGGAAGGAACCCACTCCCGCCATTCTGGGAATGGGCTCCGACGCCGTCGTGGTGTTGCTCATCGTTACAGGAGCGTTGGGATCGGGGACGTAAATGATGTGGTGGTGCGGATTCACCGTGACGATGTCATTCGGAGCAATGCCCTCCGGGAGGTCGATATTCTTCTCACCGCAGCAGGAAATGCAGCAGTCCACACAGCACGTGCAGCAGCCGTTGCAGCAGCACGAGTTGTTGATGCGCTCTCGATTCGGATCCACGTCGTAGTCTATGCAGCAGCGGTGGCAGTTGCTGCAGCACTCCTTCTCTCCTCTCGTATGACAGCAACAGCAGCACGACTTTCCCTCCTCTTCCAGCAACGGCTCGGTTTCCTTTTTCATTCGCTTCTGTCTGCATTTGTACACGACGAGACCTAGGGTTGAGAGCAGGAAACCGGTGGGAACAGACGAGGACGACGATGAGTAATGACGCGAGAAAGGACCAGCTGATCACCATGTATATGAGATAGGTCACCTTCAGACGAGGGATGGGAGGCTGGGTCCACGTTTTGAAGAATGCACTCCCGACGACCATAGACGCTGTTTGCATAGCGAGAAGGAAGAAGAAGGACACGGTTGTGCACACGGTTAGTCCCCTACGGTCAAAGACGAGAACCCAATCAGTACGTTCGCGACACATTGTTCTTAAACCGACGGAATGTGAACGTGATCATGACGAAAAACTGGATTATGTCGAGCCAGCTGTTGCACTACGTCTCAAGGCACGAATTCGCTCCGTACGAAGATCCAAATGGGCCCCGGCTTCTTCAGATGAAACTTGAACTTCATAAAGCATATCCAGAGAAAAGCGATCGGAGAACAGAGGTTCACGACGGCATTGAACGTAATCATCAACGAAATCAGGCAGGAGTTGCCCCGAATCGTCTCCGATGAGTTGTCGTCCATCATCCGCACAGTTCTGAATGAAGTCTGTCGACACAAACAGTGTGGGAAAACGGATCGATTTTTGGAAAACAAACAGGACGTGTTCCACAGGTAGGGTCTCGATGCATCTGGAATGTTGTAGTAAAGTGGAGTCTGCAGGGAAGGTTGGGATAGGGGGTTGGAGGCATTAGGATATATGACTGATGGGTGGGGAGAATACATGGAGAGAGGAGAGTGTGGGTTGAGGAGGTGCGTATGTAGCTTCTTGTTGAGGAGGTGACATGACTGCAGGTTGAGGCGACACACCAGACAGTTCTCTGCAAATGAACGAAACACAGCTAAACTACCCGGAAGGAACGACGAGCGGAATGGGGTTCATAGGAGCTGACTGCACGTGTGCGACGGAAGCCAAGGGAATTGATTGCTCCGAATGGGTGTATATCGCCCGTTCATTACCAGGACCATAGACAGTATCATTCTCCGTAATATCAGGGGGCAGAGGACGAAGTCTCACCACAGCAATACACACAGCAATCAATGCAGCAGCCACAGCACCACCTAGAGACCGAAACTGGTGAAATAGCTCCACTTGTAGAGACGAGTGCTCTATGGCTGACATGCATGACCCTTCTGTACCTTTCCCTTAGCGAATGGATATAGTTCGTGATCGCATACAATGCAAACGAGACAATTCCAAGCAGGGAGCAAACCCAGGAATGACTACGTGGATGGAGGAATACAGCTGACCACAAGATACCACTGTTTGAGACCTGGAAGTAGAACAGAAAGACGACGAGACAGAGAAAGGTCACGTTGAAAGAGAGATTGAGCAGTATATTTCCCACGATGAGGAACAGAATCAGTAACGTAGCTCCCTTGATTCCTGCCACTACTGCATAACAAACAACGGAGCAATTATGACACTACTAGAGACAACCGAAAAGGGACTTATTCCTCGTCCTTGTTATCATCGATATCGACCTCAGCCTCCACATCCGCCTCGGGTTCCTCGTCCTCACCCTCCTCCTCGCCAAGCGTTTTCACGAACTCGCGAGCCTTCTGCGCAGCCTTTCGCACACCCGTGTCGTTCTCAATGATAAACTCCTTCGCCTTCTCGGCCTTCTTCTGGCGGATCTCCTCCTTCGCCAACAGAATCTATCCGTCACCGGCAAAAACCAGAACCACCTCCTCGGGAGAAGGATACTCGCCGGCCCAGCTGCGACCGCACTCATGGAGACGGGAGATCAGCTCGGCTTCTCTATCCTTCACGTTTGCGATGTTATTCAGGCCGCGGAAGCAGCGGGGACTAGCGCATCAACTCCACACGCTTCACATACCCGAGCTTCAAGGCGGATGTGTAAGAACGAAGAGCCTTCATTCCGGCAGGCTCGTTTGCGGTCACGTTGCGAGCTCTCACAGGCTTCTTCACGACGACAACCTTTCTTCTCTTGGAACGTCCATACTCCTCATCATCCTCGTCGTCGTCATCATACGCGCCCCTTCTGCCGCGTCTCTTGGGCTACCCGTCAAAACGCGTGCAAACTCTCACGGCCAAGTCGTCACTAGAAACCCACTCCTCTTCGTCGTCCATAGGTTCCTCCTCCTCTTCTTCGTCCTCTTCTTCGATTCTCTTCTCCTTCTTTTGGGGAGCTGGCTTCTACCGCTCATCCTTTTCAACAACGGAAGCTACAGGCTCTTCTTCCACGGGAGCCTCCTCTTTCTTCTTGGGAACCTCGGCCTCCTTGGTCTCGGGAACGGGAGCGGCGGGAGCTTCAGCAGCGGGAGCGGCCACTTCGGGAGCGGGCTGTTCACTGCAGATGAGCCATTTTCCGATAATCACCCACGCGGCGACGGGAGCGGGAGCGACAGGAGCTTCGACAACGGCCGTCTGATTCTCTACGGGAGTAGCCTCCATTCTTCAAATATGAGATTTCCAAACTATGCATTATCGGTGGGAAATGCGACTCGCACGTGCTAACGAATACTGGGGAAGTGCTTGAATTTGAATACCCCGACCGAAATCTGCCCCATTTCTGGAGTCTTCTCTTCTCAAGCGCGGCAATTTCCAAAGCTACCGGTTTTCTCTCTTTCCAAAGTTGCCGGTTTTCTCTCTTTCCAAAGTTGCCGGATTTCTCTCTCCACACAGGACACGCGATGAGAAAGCATCTGACAATGCAGGAGAGGGAAGCGGCGCCATTACCCTCTTCAACAAACAGGCTTACGATTTCATAATATACTTTATCCCCTGTTTATCCAGCACAGCCTGGACCGTCTGCGGGGTGACTGAAGGGAGGACCTTCTTCACCTACGCGTCATCCACAGCGCCATCACCAACGCAGGACGCAACACGGTCGAACACCATTGTCTGCTTGGCTCCCAGCTGATATGCGAGGTTCGTATCCTTCTTTATGGCCGCCATGACTTGCTTCGTCAATTCGTCCGTAATCTCAGGAAACAGTCCCTTCTGCGCAGCGCCTGTTCCATCCTGGTCCTTCGCCAGCTCCGAAGCCACATCGCCTACAATGCGCAGAAGGAATCCGAACAGCTCTTTCTTCTCCCCAGTCGCCGTCTGCTCCTGCTCCACAAGACTCTCCTTCGTCTGCTGGATCTCCTCGGCGGACTGTCCGAGGATGGAGCGGATCCACTGCTGGATCTCGCTCGTCTTCATGCCCTTCAGCGTTGGCGGAATCTAGTCCTCACACACCCTTCGCAACACTACCTGCTTCACGTAGAACGCGTAGCGTTGGCTTCGCTCCTGCACGGTGAAACGCCCCTGGCGAGCAGTCTTGGAGGGAGACACGAGGATGCTGGAGCGTCGGGGCGTGACGCGCGCGATGCCCTTGGAGGGAGACGTGGGGAGGGAGAGACGACTTCTCTTCACGGGCGTTTGGGGCGAGAGGATGCTGTCGTTGCTCGAGTCGGAGTCGGCTCCAAGCACGGAGGCTCGCTTCTTGGCGGGAGATTGGAGCGGGCTGAGCAGCGCGGGAAGCGGCAGTGTTGCTAGTGGTGAAGCAGGCGAAGAAGACAAACCTCCAGTGAGTTTAGACTGGACAGGAGATATCGTTGCGGGGATCTGCGAGGCGTCGTCGTCATCTTGGGAGAACATGACATTGATGGCTTGGGAAGGATCGCGCTGCGTTTGCATTGTTTTCCGTCTGTCGGAAGGCTGAACCCCGAATTCGGAGTGTCTCTCTGTTTGTTGCAGCATTTCCGCAGAACGCTTCCGGTAGTACGCAGACTGCACCTTCTGCAGCTCGATCTATTAATGACGCGAAGGAAGCGAGCACACTTCCAGCTTCGTCTTCACTCCCTCCAATCGCTGCTTCAGCGAGGACAGCTGGGGAAGCGTCATCGCACTACCACTTACGTTGCCACGATACACTCACTCGTAGGACTGGCTCTTTGTCATTTGCAGTGCCTTGGTCAGTATGGGAGGCTCATTCGTCGGGAGACAGTTGTTGACGTGCTGCGTCCTCCCCGTTTCCGTCATTTGATTCAGGTCCTTGAAACAGACGGGGCAGTACACATCAGTCTGGGAAACCGCCGTTGTCTCTTCCGAATCGTCCTTCTTTTCTTTGACCGTAATAATGAACTTTGATTTTCCGGCGAGAAGCGAGCTCCCGCTCGTTACGTCGTAGAACTTGCCCTTCTCCAAGATTTTAAAATCAAGCGCTGTTCCGTTGAAGCTCCCCTCGTCCCGTATCTGTAGGCAGTCTCTTTCCATGCTCCATCGGAATAGCGCGTGCTTCCCGCTGATTTCCGGATCCAGGTCAAGTCGGAACTCTTCTATTCCCATGATACGCGAACAAGCGCTCACTACCTTCCGGAACGGTCCTTCCGAAGAGACATTTGTAGTCTGGAGCTTTCAACAGAACGACTCTACTCTTCCCGCTGTAGGGTCCCTCCACCGCTTTCAGTTCAACAAACATGGACTACGATATCGAAAATGTGTCTTTCCAGCGCCCCTCACATGATCTTCAGCTTCTTCTTTCGCAGAGTCGACGTCGCTGTCGCGCCCGTTCGAATTCCGTTGCCCTCCTTTGTGTTGTTCGCCCCATTCTCGTTCAGCACTCGCGTCGCCGTGAGGACGAAGCCTCCGTTGTTGAACATGTTCATGTACGGGTGCGTTCTCATCGGAAGCACCTGGTACTTCCTCATGAAGTTCTCGCTCAAGGTGATGTTGATCCACTGCCCACTCCGCTTCAGTCCGGCAAACACCTCCGCCAGCACCGCCTGGTACTGGGAGTACACCACCAGCACGCCCGAGGGCGCGAGGTAGGGGAGGAGCGGCGGCAGGTCCTCCAGCGGGTTGTTCGACGCCACCACCAAACTCTTCACGCCTCTCTGCAGCATCGTTGTCTGCGCCTCCAGCGAGGGCTGCCACGCCTCGCGCAGCTTCTTGTCCAGCCTCTTCCTGAAGATGGTGATCAGCTCCGTGTCGGAGATCTGCGTGCCGTCTCGGTGCTTCATCGGCAGGTCCGAGTTGGTGTGATAGAGTGTCTCGGGCACCACCACCTTCGTCGGCTCGGGCTGCGGAATGGGCAGCGGCAACGGGGTGTCGTCCTCCACCGCTGTCTCTGCGTGGTTGATCGGCGTGATCTTCAGCAGGTCGGTCATGTGCCAAATCAAGAGGGTATTTCGGATGTTCAGCCAGTAGTCGGAGGGCGTCAGGGGACGGTCGGGCGGGTCGATGACGGTGGGCTGGAGCGTTCCCGTGTGGTCCACGGCGTACTCGTTGCGGTCGCTGTTGACGTTGAAGTTCAGGCGGTTCACGCAGTCGTAGGCGGGGATGCGGTTCTCGTTCTTGTTCACCGCGAACACCAGACCGTAGCCGCCCAGTCGCTCCATGATGCTGGCGACGACGATGCCCATGCAATCATCGAACACCATCACCTTCGATCCCGGGTACACGTTGGCCACGGACAGCATATAGGCGAGGGTGTCGAATCGCATGTAACTACGGTTGAGGAGGGCGAGTTCGCCGACTTCAGCTTGATGGGGTTCTTCATGTACTGCTGCTCGCAGACCGTCTGGGAGTTGGCCTCGACCAGCATGCAGCGCACGATGTACTTCTCCGCCTTCTTCTTGAGGTATTTCTTCTTGGAGAAATCGGTCTTGCCGTCGAACGTCACGCTGCTCGACGCCAGCTCCTGGATGATGGCGTGGCCGCTCACGCCCTCCTTGCGCATCTTCAGGATGTCGTCCTGGTCCAGCGTCTGGTTCAGGCGATTGTCCACCAATTCGCGGTTGTCGTTGTCGTCGTTCACATCCACTACGCGTGATTCAGCGCAGACGAAATCACCATCGGCCACATCAACCGCGATCAGGGGCTGATCGACGGGAACGAGGTGTCTCCCTTTGATTTCGAATACCGTGCCGAACGGATGTCCGACCAGATCGGAGATGGGGTAGTGTTTCCTCTGGATTTTGATTTCCCTATTTCGTAACCATCTCTTCGTTTCGACGCACCCGTTCTTCAGCGCATAACCGTAGCGGCGCGTTCCGTCGTTGACGTACAGAAAGAACTGGTATCCCTCCTGAAGCGTGTTCATGTCTCCTATGGGAATGCGAAAGGATACTAGCGATGAAGGGGATCAAAAAGAGAGTTACGGAGCGAAAGAGTGGAGGAGAGAGAGGAAAAGAAAAATGCACGCTGTGGGATTTGAACCCACGAGTACTCCTGTACAGTAGAACTTGAGTCTACCCCCTTAG
>ENA-UEQW01001740-UEQW01001740.1-human-gut-metagenome-genome-assembly--contig:-NODE-1740-length-17403-cov-6.837239_pt1 | contig 17403 bp, 10 predicted proteins | sample MGYA00242947_ERZ507947 | MGnify/ENA primary metagenome ERZ507947 (study PRJEB26167, sample SAMN06115421) | human gut metagenome | host: Homo sapiens | place: China:Guizhou | collected 2015-03-17... | reverse complement strand
ATACTTTACAAATATAAATATTACTTTTTTATTCCATTTACTTTTCATGATACAAAGCTAAGGTTACACAGGGGGAGCGTTGATTACCAAGCGGTACGCACTCCTGTGTAAAAGGGTATCGGAGGGGGTAGTTTGTTGATACAAGATAAGGCTCGTTTCCGAACTCTCACATTTCACCCTTATTCTGCCCAAAGCTGAATCAAGTTCAAAATCGTCTGTTGTGCACGTCTCATCGTGTCCAAAGAACAATATTCGAACTTACCGTGGAAGTTCATCCCCCCGGTGAATAAATTCGGGCAAGGCAATCCCATGTATGAAAGACGAGCCCCGTCGGTACCCCCGCGGATAGGACGGACAATCGGGGTTACCCCGGCCTGTTCCATCGCCTTGAATGCCTTGTCGATCACTTCCGGATGCGGTTCAACCATCTCACGCATATTGTAATATTGATCCTTCAAGGTCAACGTTAACACTCCTTCGCCATATTTCCGGGTTAAAAGTTCCACCACTTGGGTCATGAATTGCTTTTTAGCTTCAAATTTCTCCCGGATATGATCACGAATGATATAACTGATTTCTGCATTCTCCACGGAACCGTTCAATCCTACCAAATGATAGAAGCCCTCGTATCCATCGGTGTGTTCCGGACGTTCCCATGCCGGCAACAGGCTATTCACCTCGGCAGCAACCTGCAACGCATTAATCATTTTATCTTTGGCATAACCCGGGTGCACGTTTCGTCCTTGAATCGCAACCCTGGCACTGGCAGCATTGAAGTTCTCGTACTCCAACTCTCCCTCGAAACCACCATCAATGGTGTAAGCGAATTTCGCACCGAATCTCTCCACGTTGAAATAGTCGACTCCCCGGCCCACTTCCTCGTCCGGCGTGAAACCGATACGGATTTTCCCATGTTTGATTTCGGGATGTGTCATCAGATACTCGGCAGCCGTCATGATCTCGGCAACACCCGCCTTATCGTCAGCTCCCAATAACGTTGTCCCGTCGGTCGTAATCAACGTGTGTCCCTTGAATGCAGACAATTCCGGAAAATCCTTTACCGTCATCATCAAATTCTCGTTCAAACGGATATCTTTTCCGTCGTAATTCTCGATAATCTGCGGTTTGACATTCACACCACTCATATCCGGGCTCGTGTCCACGTGAGAAATAAAACCAATCACCGGGCGATTCTCGTATCCCGGAGTAGCAGGAATCGTACCCATGGCATAGCTATGCTCGTCCATCTCCACCTCGGTTAATCCAAGAGATTTCATTTCTTCTACCAAGTATTTCAGCAACACTTTTTGCTTTTCGGTAGAAGGGAAAGTCTCGCTCGTTTCGTCACTCTGCGTGTCGAAACTCACGTCTTTCAAAAAACGATCTTTTAAATCCACCATTTTTATTTTAGATTTTAGATTTTAGATTTTAAATTAAAACGGCCTAATCATCATTTTAGATTGCAAATTTCAATTGCATTGTTCAATTTAAAATTTACAATCTAAAATTTAAAATTAATCTGCCAGTTTAGCTTTCATCGAATCGTAGATGAAATAAAGGATAATCAGTATATACATCACGACAGCCAACACTTCGGCACCACTCCAACTGATAAACCAGTCAGCACCACAATATTTTAAGATGGCACTAACCACACCCATTAACGCACCACCGGCAATAAATCCGGAAGCGATTAACGTACCGCGTTCACGGCGAGCTTTGTTCACATTTTCGTCTTTACTACGAGTACCCACGTACCAGCTAATCAAACCACCTATCAATAACGGGGTATTTAAATCCAACGGGATAAACATTCCCAAGGCAAAAGCCAACGCAGGAACTCCGATCATCGTCAGGATTAATGCCAATGCCGCTCCGGCAAAGTATAGTAACCAAGGAGTTGCCCCTCCTTCCATCAAAGGTTTGATCACGGCAGCCATCGCGTTTGCTTGCGGGGCTACCAATGCATTCTCACCCACGAAGCCGTAAGTCTGGTTCAACACCATCATAACACCGGCAATCGTGGCAGCAGAAACGGCCGTTCCCAAGAATTTCCATCCTTCCTGTCTGGCAGGAGTTGTACCCAACCAGTAACCGATTTTCAAGTCGGTAATGAAACCTCCAGCCATAGACAACGCGGTACAAACAACACCACCGATAATCATGGCAGCCATCATTCCGCTTGTTCCGCTCAACCCGGCACTAACCAATACCAATGAACTCAAAATCAATGTCATCAATGTCATTCCGGATACCGGATTCGAACCCACGATAGCAATAGCGTTTGCCGCCACGGTCGTAAACAAGAAGGAGATAACGAATACAATCAAAGTAGCGATGATCGTGTGAGTCAAATTACCCAACACGCCAAATTGGAAGAACACAAACGTTGCGATCAACACGGAGATAATCCCGGAAAGGATGAATTTCATGGAGATATCACGCTGTGTACGCTCCACCACGCTATTCCCTTTTTTCTTACCTCCTAATTCACTAACGGCCAAGCCTAAAGCTTGTTTGATAATACTAGAAGAACGGATAATACCGATCACACCAGCCATCGCAATACCACCGATACCGATATGGCGGGCATAATTTGAGAATATCTGTTCTGGGGTCATATCCCGCAACAATACCGTAATTCCCTCTCCGACAGCCAATGTCTGTCCATCAGCAAAATGGCTGATAAAAGGGATCAGCACGAACCAGACGGTGAAAGAACCGGCACAAATAATCGCCGCGTATTTCAAGCCGATAATATATCCCAATCCGAGTACAGCCGCCCCCGTGTTCACTTTAAACACCACTTTCATTTTGTCAGCAAGTACTTCTCCCCATCCCATGATACGGGTAGAGATTCCTTCTGCCCACCAACCGAAAGTGCTCACGCAGAAATCATACAGACCTCCGATCAGACCACTTACTGCCAGTAGTTTAGCCTGATTACCTTTCTTTTCTCCGGAAACCAGTACTTCCGTGGTTGCCGTTGCCTCCGGGAATGGATATTTTCCGTGCATGTCTTTCACGAAATATTTCCGGAAAGGAATCAATAACAAGATACCCAAAAAACCCCCGAACAGAGAAGAAAGGAATATCTGGTAAAATTGAGCCTCCAGTCCTAAAATGTAAAGAGCCGGAAGCGTAAAGATTGCCCCGGCCACGATCACACCGGAACTAGCCCCGATAGATTGGATAATCACGTTTTGTCCCAACATATTTTTCTTTCCCAACATATTGCCCACACCAACAGCAATAATAGCGATAGGAATTGCAGCCTCGAATACTTGGCCCACTTTCAGTCCAAGATAAGCTGCTGCCGCGGAAAAAATGACCGCCATGATAATACCGAATGTCACGGAATAAGGCGTAACTTCCTTGGGTTTTGCATTTGCCGGCATCATCGGCTTGTACTCCTCGCCCGGGGCGAGTTCCCGGTACGCGTTATCCGGGAGTGAATTCATTTGTTTGTTCTCTTGCTCCATTGTTTCTTTATAGTAAGTGATTTATTTTTAACAGCACCTCAAAGATAACGATTTTAGTGAAAAAATGGGATAACCAACATATTTTGTTTCATTTTCCAAAATAGATTAAAACGAGGAGACGAATAATAGAAAAGAGTTACATTTATAGATTAACAAAGGTACCCGCATAAAAAAATCGCCCGGAAATAATTCCGAGCGATCTTTTCTATTACTAATATGGAGTATTACTCGCCGTATTTCATTTCTGCACGACGTTTGTAACCTTCATAACGCCATTTAGCGTCTGACTGAGTCTTGGCAAACAATTTTTCAGCTTCCTCCGGAGCAGCTTTCAACAAGGAGTTGAAACGCACTTCACCCATCAGGTAGTCACGGAATTTGCTATAATCCGGTTCTTTAGAATCCAATTGGAACGGGTTTTTACCCTCTTCTTCCAATGCCGGGTTATAACGGTATAATTGCCAGTATCCACATTCAACAGCCTTCTTCTCTTCAGCTTGAGATTTACCCATGCTTGCTTTCAGACCGTGGTTAATACACGGAGCGTAAGCGATGATCAATGAAGGTCCGTCGTAAGCTTCAGCCTCTTTCAACGCTTTCAGGTATTGAGCCTGGTTGGATCCCATGGCGACTTGTGCTACATATACATAACCGTATGACATTGCCATTGCACCCAAATCTTTTTTGCGAACACGTTTACCGCTAGCAGCAAACTTAGCCACGGCACCAACAGGAGTTGATTTGGAAGATTGACCTCCGGTATTTGAATAAACCTCGGTATCAACTACCAACACGTTCACGTTATGACCGCTTGCTAACACGTGATCCAAACCACCGTAACCGATGTCATAAGCCCATCCGTCTCCACCGAAGATCCATTGAGATTTCTTCGTGAAGTAAGCCTTCAGTTCCAATATTTCTTTAGCGATAGCTGAATTTTCTTTAGCCAAAGCAGCAGACATGTTATCGCTAGCGACTAACGTTTTCTCTCCATCCTCGAAAGCAGCAAGCCATTCGTTAACGGCAGCCTGAGTATCAGCAGAGAAGCTTGATAAGTTCTCTTCCAATAATCTCTTAGCACGATCACGCAAACGGTTATTACCTTCTGCCATTCCAAGACCATACTCGGCGTTGTCCTCGAACAACGAGTTAGCCCAAGCCACACCGCGTCCTGACTGATAATTCTTGCAATACGGAGTTGAAGGAGCAGAACCTCCATAAATTGAGGTACATCCGGTAGCATTTGCCACCATCATTCTCTCTCCGAATAATTGAGTAATTAACTTGATATACGGTGTCTCACCACAACCGGCACAAGCTCCGGAGAACTCGAACAAAGGTTGTTGGAACTGAGAATTTTTCACGTTATTCGGCTCAACTACTTTCTTGTAGCCCACCTTTTGATCCATGTATTCGAAACGAGCGATTTCAGCTTCTTGTGATTCAAGCGGTTTCATGATCAATGCTTTTTCCTTAGCCGGACAAACATCAACACAGTTACCACATCCCGTACAATCCAACGGAGATACCTGAATCTTGAATTTCAATCCTGCAAGTTCCTTACCGATAGCTGGTTTAGCCTCCGTTCCCGCAGGAGCAGCAGCTAATTCTTCATCAGAAATCAAGAACGGACGAATAGCTGCGTGAGGACAAATGTAAGCACATTGATTACATTGAATACAGTTATTCACTTGCCATTCCGGAACACTGATCGCAATTCCGCGTTTCTCGAATCTAGAAGTTCCGGCAGGGAAAGTTCCGTCTTCACGTCCCGTAAATGCACTAACAGGAAGATCATCCCCTTTCTGGGCATTCATCACATCAACCACGTTACGGATAAATTCCGGACGGTTTTCATCACAAGTACAATTTTCATCTTTCAGATTTTTCCACTCGGCAGGAACAGAAACTTTCACCACGTTTTCAGCCAAACCACCGGCATCAACAGCAGCATAGTTCATTTTCACAACAGCCTCACCTTTCTTTCCGTATGACTTGTCGATAGCTTTTTTCATTTCGCTAACAGCCAAATCGTAAGGAATCACGTTCGTGATTTTGAAGAAAGCAGACTGCATGATCGTGTTCGTACGGTTACCCAAACCTAATTGCTGACCGATCTTCGTTCCGTTGATAATATAGAAATTAATTTCGTTTTCAGCCAAATAGCGTTTCATGGCATTCGGAAGGTGTTCTCCAATCTCTTTCTCATCCCAAAGAGAATTTAACAAGAAAGAACCACCTTTTTTCAAACCTTTCAACACGTCATACATGTGAATGTATGCAGGCACATGACAAGCCACGAAGTCAGGAGTGGTTACCAAATAGGTTGAACGGATAGGATCATCCCCGAAGCGAAGGTGAGAAGCCGTGAAACCTCCTGATTTCTTTGAGTCATAAGCGAAATAAGCTTGACAATATTTATTGGTTGCTCCACCGATAATCTTGATAGAGTTTTTATTGGCACCGACTGTACCATCAGAACCTAAACCATAGAACTTAGCCTCGTACATGTGATCGGAATTCACTTTCACCTCCGGTTCAACAGGAAGAGAACGGAATGTCACATCATCCACGATACCAATAGTAAATTGGTTTTTCGGCTCGTTCATAGCCAAATTCTTGTAAACAGCAATGATTTGTCCCGGGGTTACGTCCTTAGAACCTAATCCGTAACGTCCGCCAACGATCATCGGGGCATTCTTTTGTCCGTAGAACACGTCTTTCACGTCAAGGTACAACGGATCTCCGGTTGCTCCCGGCTCTTTCGTACGGTCAAGAACGGCAATACGTTTTACGGTAGCAGGAACTGCTTCCATGAAATATTTAGCAGAGAACGGACGATACAAATGAACGGCGATCATACCCACTTTTTCTCCCTGAGCAAGTTTATAATCGATCACCTCACGAATAGTCTCGGTCACGGACCCCATAGCAATGATGATATTCTCAGCATCTTTAGCTCCGTAATATACGAACGGACGATAAGTACGACCTGTAATCTTGGACATTTCATCCATATAGTCAGCCACGATATCAGGTACTGCATCATAGAATTTATTGGCAGCCTCTCTACCTTGGAAATAGACGTCCGGATTCTGTGCAGTTCCCTTTGTTACAGGGTTCTCAGAAGTTTGAGCCCGATCACGGAATTCCTGCAAAGCTTTCATATCAACCAATCCGCGAACGTCCTCCATGTCTAACTCTTCGATTTTCTGAATCTCGTGAGAGGTACGGAAACCATCAAAGAAATTAACGAAAGGAACTCTTGACTTAATAGCGGTCAAATGCGATACGGCAGAAAGGTCCATCACTTCTTGCACTGAACCGGAAGCCAACATGGCGAAACCGGTTTGGCGAGCAGCGTAAACGTCTGCATGATCACCGAAAATAGAAAGTGCATGAGCAGCCAAAGCACGAGCACTCACATGGAAAACGCAAGGAAGTAATTCACCTGCAATCTTATACATATTAGGAATCATTAATAATAATCCCTGAGAAGCCGTGTAAGTCGTGGTTAACGCACCAGCTTGCAAAGAACCGTGAACGGCTCCAGCAGCACCTGCTTCTGATTGCATTTCCATCACTTTTACAGTCTCCCCGAACAGGTTCTTTCTACCTTTAGCAGCCCATTCGTCTACATACTCTGCCATCGGAGATGACGGAGTAATAGGATAGATACACGAAACCTCGCTGAACATATAAGCTACATGAGCAGCAGCCGCGTTACCATCACATGTGATAAATTTCTTTTCTTTTGCCATTTTTTTAAACATTAACTAACAATAGTTGATCACTCTATTTAAGATTTTTATTTCTTTCAATACACAAAACCGGCAAGCCACAAGGGTATAACATTCTTTTTACCTCGTTCGATCATGTCGGTCATCAGAATTACCGAATCCCGGACTCGCCCTTTATCTCCTTGTTGCCGCACGGAAACCTCGTATTTCTGGTTCACGAACAAATCTTCATTCCCCGAAAAATTCAATTTCGCCACGGCACATAACTGACTTATTAAAAATGTTTTTCGAACCATTAGAGAATCCGTCTGATCCAAACAGACGGCATTCAACAAATTCGGATTATGCAAAAACACTTGATTCGGTTTTAACCCGTTCTCGTCATCACTCTCCCGGTCAAACAACAACGTCAACAACCTGGCATTCTTCATGTAATGCAGGTAGTTCAACACCGTTGCCCGGGACACACCGATCTGTGCACTCAACTTACTGATATTAATATTACTATTACCGTTTGCCACGATAAAAAGTAATTGCTTTAGTTTCGTCAAGTATTTCAGTTCGATTTGATTATTGTACGGGATATCAAACTCCAATGTTAAATTGATATTTTTCAATAAATAATCGATATGCGATTTTTCCTCTAAATATATGGGATAATAACCATATTTTAAATAGTTATTGAAAAAAGCTAATGGACGTACTTTTTCGAGGATATCATTCACGATCTCCTCGTGATGTTCGACGATCTCCTCGAAAGAATAAACAGGGAATTTATACCCTGTTTCTAACTCCAGAAACTCCCGGAATGACAAGCCACTCAAATTATACATCTCCACGATCCCATGTAGATATTTGTTTGATTTGACCCGCAAAATAGAAGATGCCGTGAAAACGATTTGCAGATCCGGAAAACGATCGTAGGCATCCCGTAATTCCCGATCCCAGTTTGGATACTTATGTATCTGATCCAACAACAAGACTTTCCCTCCCAACTTGTAGAAACGTTCCACGAAATTAAACAATCCTTCCATCGCAAAGAACAAGTTATTGATGTTCACGTAAAGACAAGAGGGATCATCCTTATAATGATCCTTACAAAAGTCGAGCAGAAAATTTGTCTTCCCCACACCACGACTTCCTTTTATCGCGATCAACCGGGCACGAGAATCTATCGTATCCAATAAACCGCGACGGATGGCCGACATCCTTTCTTTCATCAAGATTTTATGTGTGTTACGTAAACTCTCCATTTTTTATTCTTTGCAATGCAAAGGTAATAAAAAAAGCATCGTTTTGTAATCCACATGTTGCAAAACATACATTTCATACCTACCAATAAACTTGCATTTACATATAACCCGCTACACCATTGCGATATAAGCACGTACTTAAAATGATTCTATATTGGAGATACAAAAAAACGGGCCCACTTGGAACCCGCTTTTCCATATAAAAGCATACAATATTATTTATCATTCATCGAGATCAGGAATTCCTCGTTAGATTTTGTCTTTTCCAACCGATCTTTCACGAACTGCATTGCCTCCACGGAATTCATGTCCGTCAAATAGTTACGCAAGATCCAAATACGATTCAAGGTGTAGTCCTCTAACAACAGGTCGTCACGACGCGTACTTGAAGCCGTAATATCCACAGCCGGATAAATACGACGATTGGATAATTTGCGATCCAATTGCAATTCCATATTTCCAGTTCCCTTGAATTCCTCGAAAATCACATCGTCCATCTTTGACCCGGTTTCCGTCAAAGCTGTTGCCAGTATCGTCAATGAACCACCGTTTTCGATATTACGGGCTGCTCCAAAGAATCGTTTCGGCTTGTGCAATGCATTTGCATCCACACCACCCGAAAGTACTTTTCCCGATGCAGGTGATACCGTATTATAAGCACGTGCCAAACGAGTGATTGAATCCAACAGGATCACCACGTCGTGCCCACACTCTACCATACGTTTAGCTTTTTCCAGCACGATATTAGCCACCTTCACGTGACGCTCTGCCGGCTCATCGAAAGTAGAAGCAATCACCTCTGCATTCACACTACGAGCCATATCGGTCACCTCTTCCGGACGCTCGTCAATCAACAGAATAATCAGGTAAACCTCAGGATGATTAGCTGAAATAGCATTAGCAATTTCTTTCAGCAACATGGTTTTACCCGTTTTCGGTTGTGCCACGATCAAACCCCGCTGTCCTTTACCGATCGGGGCAAACATATCCACCACCCGGGTAGAAATGGTAGCCCGTCCATTCCCGGTAAGATTGAACTTCTCATTCGGGAAAAGTGGGGTCAGATGATCAAATGGGATACGGTCACGCACCGCTTCCGGTGACTTCCCATTAATCTTAGAAACCTTAATCAACGGGAAATATTTCTCTCCTTCTTTCGGTGGACGTACGGTTCCTTCTACCGTGTCACCCGTTGACAATCCGAATAACTTGATCTGACTTTGAGACACGTAAATATCATCCGGAGAATTCAAGTAATTATAATCAGAAGATCGCAAGAATCCATATCCGTCAGGCATGATTTCCAACACACCCGAGTTTAAAATAATTCCTTCGAACTCGTAATATTTATCACGTTTATCAAAACGCATCTTATTAGGACTCTCTCTTCTTTCTTCCAACTCAGAAGGTACGTTTTCATAATTATCATTTTCAATCTCGTCCTTAGCAACGACTTCACCCTCTACATCTTCGAAAGCTTCCTCTTCTACATCTTGACGGATCGTTTCCTCGTCTCTTTCAACACGTCTATTTCGCTTTACAAATTTAGGACGGTTTGTTTTCTCTACCGGTTGTTCTTCTTTATTAGCCTCTTCAGCTACTTTTTCCTCTTTTACGTTCTCTCTTACCTCTTCACTTTTAACAACCTTCGAAGCTAAGGGTTTCCGGCCACGCTTATCAAAGAATTTGCGTTCTTGTTTTTGTCCGGTTTGCTCGTACTTAGGCCTTTCAGAAGCTTCATTTTGAACCTCTGACTCCCGGGATTCAGAAACGACCTCGCTTTTTTTCTCCACGACAATACCGTTTTCCGTACGACTGAGAACTAGATCCTTATCCAAAATATCACTATGTACAACATTGATTGGCTGTAGTTCATTTACAGGCAATTCTGCATCTTTCTTTTCGGGAGTTTCTTTAACGGTCTCATTTGGGACATTCTCCTGTTTGGCGTCAGTCGTCTTGTCTTTATTCCGATTAAACTTGGCTAATCCACCTTTCGAATCTCCTACTTTTTCAGCACCACCTCTCATCACTCTCACGCGAGGTTTCTTCTCCTTCGGTTCAACGGGAGTCGTCTCCTCGGTAGCAATCATGGCTTGCTGATCTAAAATCTTGTATATTAATTCTTTCTTTTTAAAGGATTCAACCCTTTTAACATTCAGTTCTTTTGCAATTTGGCGCAAATCTGAAAGTAACTTTTCATTCAGTTCTAAAATATCGTACATATAGTCACGTTATATTTGGATAATTCTCATTACGTAAGTAAAATCACCCGGCATGAACCAGGTGGAAATGTAAACTGCGACAAATTTAAGAAGAATTCTTCTTATTCCCAAATCGTTAGTAGAAAATTATTTCAAATTTTTCATGTAAATTAATTTTTTCGTTTCAAAAAACTCTTCTTCGAAAAAATCAGGAATGTTGTAAATAGAAACTCTATTTCTGAAATCCTTTATCTCTTCCTCAAAATCTCCCCCCTTCAGATACAGGATTCCATTAGCCAAATCATTGAAACTACTTTCACGTATACGATTCCTTGTCAAGGAGACAAAAGCAGGGAAAGCCGTCACCGCACGACTCACGATAAAATCAAATTTTTCTTTCATCGTCTCTACCCTCACTTGTCTTGCCGTTACATTTTTCAATCCCAAAGCTCCAGCAACACCTTCCACCACCTTAATCTTCTTCCCGATAGAATCCACCAGAAAAAAATCAACCTCCGGAAACATAATCGCTAACGGGATACCCGGAAAACCTCCGCCAGTACCGACATCCAACACTTTAGTTCCCCCTTTGAAAGAAATCACCTTTGCTATCGCCAACGAATGTAAAACGTGGTGCACACTCAACGCATCTATATCCTTCCTCGAAATCACATTAATCTTTTCATTCCACTCCCGGTAAAGTCCCTCCAATTGTCGGAACTGTTCTACTTGCTTATCACTTAACCCCGTAAAATATTTTTCAACAATATCCATAAACATGAGATTCACTTCCGATTATATATTGGCAAAAATAACAAACACAACACACCGACCACAATATACAACAACGTCATCGTGCCGTGTGTCAATAAAGCAAACGTCTTCGACAGGCTGGCAATCTCCTCCGTATGCGGTAAATAAATCATCAGAGCGGCCACCACCATAAAATGCCATGCTCCCACCCCTCCCTGCACCGGAGCCACCATCCCGTAACTAGAAAGGACAAAGACGGTTAACCCAACCATCGGACCCAAGTGTGAAGTAAACTGAAAGCAGAAAAAACAAACGTATAGCATCAGAAAATACATCAGCCATATAAATACCGTATGTCCGATAAATAGCCATTTACGCTCCACGTTCTTTACGGTTAACAACCCCTCTTTCATTCCCGACAAGAAACGATGTAACCGGGTGAAGAAAACACTTTTCCGCACAAACCAAAAAAATCCCATTATTCCCACGATCAGCACCCCCAACGCCACGTAAGTCCAAGAAGAATGAACCATCGTGTATAATTTCTGTTTAATCTCTTCGTTACTATCTAGGAATATTCCCACCTGTTTAAATTGTGAGACAACAACAATCAAGGTAAGCAACAGCAACATGATCATGTCAAATACCCGCTCGGTAACGACTGTCCCCAATAACTTCGAGAAGGGCACGTTTTCATATTTACTCACCACACCACAACGGGTAAACTCTCCCATTCGGGGAATCGCCATATTAGCAAAATAACCAATCATCACCCCCATAAAACTATTCATGAAAGAGATCCGGTACCCCATAGATTTCGTCAACATCTGCCAACGCAGAGAGCGACTCACGTGGCTAAGTAAGCCGAAAACTATCGCTACCCATATCCATGTGTAGTCGACATCATCACACAAAACCTTCATCAAGTCATCGAAATTCTGATCCCGATATACCAGCCAGAACAAAAAAATTGTTACCAGCAAAAAAGCAAAAAACTTTATAACCTGTTTATAAAATGGCTTCATCCACAAAATTCGTCAAGATTGACACTCTAATAATTTTCACAAATCAAAATAAAAGCATTATTTTGTAAGTCGTTTGCAAAAGTAAATAAATAATTGGAAGTTTAACCCATAACACCCTGAATTCATACTATGAGTATCGTTCGAGCAAAAAAACATCTGGGGCAACATTTCTTGAAAGATCAAAACATCGCCTGCAAAATCACGGCGAGTTTATTACCTGTTACCAAAGGAGTACTGGAAATCGGACCGGGCATGGGTGTACTGACACGCCATTTATTAAGAGACACCAGGTTTTCCGTGCTTGCCATTGACATCGACCAGGAATCCATCGAGTATCTGCACGCAGAACTACCTGAACACAAAGAGCAAATTATATACGGGGATTTTCTTAAATCGGATATTCGAAATTTTTATACCGAACCTTTCTCGATTATCGGAAATCTTCCTTATAACATCTCGTCGCAAATCTTTTTCCGTATTTTGGAAAACCGGGATCTGATTCCCCAAGTTGTCTGCATGATACAAAAAGAAGTTGCCGAGCGCATCAGTGCCCCTCATGGGAGTAAAACGTATGGTATTCTAAGTGTCTTCCTGCAAACATACTACGACATCGAGTATCTTTTCACCGTGGGCGAACAAGTTTTCGACCCGCCACCAAAAGTAAAATCCGCAGTCATCCGACTCACCCGGAATAAAAGGGAAAAACTCGATTGTGATGAAAAGCTTTTTTTCAATATTGTAAAATCGGGCTTCAATCAACGACGAAAAACCCTACGAAACTCTTTAAAATCAATTATTCCTCCGGATTTTGCCTCAGAAACATTATCTTTGCGTCCGGAACAATTGAGTGTAGAAGATTTCATTACACTATGTAAAGAAATTGGGCAGGCCAACAAGTAATTGATGAACTATGCAACAGTTTGAACTCTCAGAAGAATTAGTTTCCCAAATTGAGGGACTGATTAAAGCTAATAACAAAGAGGATGTAGCCAAACTGGTAGAACCTCTTCATCCGGCAGATATTGCCGAAATCATGAATGAATTGGACACCAAAGAAGCCCAGTTCCTATTTCTGCTACTAGATGAAGAGAAAGCAGGAGACGTTCTAGCTGAAATCGAAGAAGACGAAAGACAACGATTTATCGATTCATTTCCCCCGGAAGTTATCGCCAAACGTTTCGTGAACAACATGGACACGGACGATGCTGCCGACCTCGTGGGTAGTATGCCTAACGAACAGCAGCAGGAAGTCCTTTCACACATGGAAGACCTCGAACAAGCGGGAGACATCGTCGATCTGTTGCATTACGATGAAGATACCGCCGGAGGACTTATGGGTAAAGAGTTGGTGAAAGTCAACGAGAATTGGACCGTCCTCACCTGCCTCCGTGAACTTAGCCGACAAGCAGAGAACCTAGATGAAATATTCTACATCTATGTTGTTGATGACGACAACATCTTGAAAGGAAGACTTTCATTGAAAAAGATGATTCTTTCCCCCACATCCACCAAAATACAAAGCATATACAACCCGGACGTAACCTACGTGACCACGGACGAACCAGCAGAATCCGTGGGACGCATCATGCAGAAGTACGACTTGGTTGCCATCCCCGTGGTTGACTCCATCGGACGGCTTGTCGGACGAATCACTATCGACGACGTGGTTGACGTGATCCGGGAAGAAGCCGAAAAAGACTACCAGATGATGTCCGGTATCTCGCAAGACGTGGAATCATCTGACACGATCTGGGATCAAACAAAGGCACGCCTTCCGTGGTTAATCATCGGTTTATTCGGTGGAATGCTCGCGGCTTATATGATTTCTTTCTACGAGGCGGACATCGCTCTATTTCCTGCAACGGCCATGTTCATTCCTGTTATCACCGCCATGGGGGGAAACGTGGGCATCCAATCTTCTGCTATCGTGGTGAAAGGACTTGCCTCTAACACGCTAACGTCAAAAAATATATTCCAGAGCATTTCAAAAGAAATTTCATGTGCGGTCATAAATGCCTGCATCTGTTCTTCGATCATTTTTATCTTATCACTTTGTTTCAACTTGACATCGCTTGCCATGCCTATCACGGTAACCACCTCCTTGTTTATCGTGATCATGTTCGCATCCTTGTTCGGGACTGCATTTCCTCTATTACTCAACAAATTAAAAATTGACCCAGCTCTCGCTACCGGTCCGTTTATCACCTTAACGAATGACATCATCGGCCTAAACATCTATCTTTTCACGGGCAAAGCTATCCTAGGCTGTTTAATGTAACAGGACTATTGGCACAATTTGAATGCGAATAATTACGGAAAAAATTGATTAATTAAAAGAGTGTTGCTAACTTGCACACCTCTTTTAAGAGATGAGCTAATAATAAAATCATAAGAAATCAAAACAAAATAACTTGCTATGTATCAAGGAATCAAAACAGTATCATTTGAAGAGGCTGTAAAGGTTGTAAAATCCGGAGACCGGATTCACATTCACAGTGTGGCTTGTGCCCCCCAAGGTCTAATTCAAGCTCTTTGCAACAGAGGACGTGCAGGAGAATTGAGAGACGTCAAGTTGCAACACTTGCACACGGAAGGTAGTGCCCCGTATGCAGAAGCAGAATTCGAAGGAATCTTCTTCCTAGAATCCTATTTCGTGGGCAGTAACGTGCGTAAACCGACTCAAGAAGGATATGCAGATTATGTACCCGTTCATTTGAGTGAAACCCAGAAACTGATCAGAAGCGGTATTCACCCGGTTGATGTTGCCATGATCCAAGTTTGTCCCCCGGACAAGCATGGTTTTGTATCCATGGGAACCTCTGTTGATGCCACGTTAGCTGCCGTACAGAATGCGAAAACAGTTATTGGTGTTATCAACCCGAACGTTCCTAGAGCATGGGGAGATGCTATCATCAAATTATCAGATATCGACATCTTCTGCGAGGACAATACCCCGCTTATCGAAGCTCATCCGGCAACATTAACAGAGCAAGATATTGCTATCGGTAAAAATGTAGCCTCTTTGATCGAAGACGGAGCTACCCTGCAAATGGGAATCGGAGCCATCCCCAATGCAGTACTTTCCCAATTAGGAAACCACAAAAACTTAGGTATTCACACGGAAATGTTTGCTGACGGAGTATTACCCTTGTATGAAAAAGGTGTTGTCAACAACATGAATAAGAAATTCGACAAAGGTAAGATCGTATCAACCTTCTTGATGGGATCAAAAAGAGTATATGACTTCATCGATGATAACCCGGGAGTAGCCATGATGGATGTAGGTTACACGAACGATCCGTTCATCATCGCACAACAACCGAAAATGACAGCTATCAACTCAGCCCTTTCCGTTGACATCACGGGTCAAGTCAACGCAGACTCTTTAGGTATTAAATTTTACAGTGGTAGTGGTGGTCAATTAGACTTCATCCGCGGTGCAGCAGCCAGCGAAGGTGGAAAACCGATTATTGCATTACCGGCAGTAACAAACAAAGGCGTGAGCAAAATTTGCCCGGTAAAACCCTTCAGGAAAGAGCAAAGACTTTAATTAATATTGCTCATCCCGATCACCGAGAAACGCTCGATAAAGCAGCATTCGAAAGATTTGGTAGTCACTACCACTTCATTTCAAAATAAAGATCGAAAGAGGAAGCAGTTTGCTTCCTCTTCTTTTTATTACTACATTTGTATAACCGTTACAGGTCTCCAATTGACATACTTTACTTAAACCTGTAACCTATAAATTTGTAATCTGAACTACCATGATGGACTGGAATAAATTATTATCATCGAGACGTTATCAACCGGGAAGTACTATCACCATGTTTCGTTCTCATGACCGATCACAATTTCAAAGAGACTACGATCGTTTAATCTTTTCCTCACCGTTTCGACGATTACAAAATAAAACTCAGGTATTCCCGTTACCGGGCAATATCTTTGTACATAACCGTCTAACTCATAGCCTAGAAGTAGCTAGCGTGGGACGTTCGCTAGGAAACAAAATTGCACAATTTGTTAAAACCAAAGAGGCATTAGAGCACCCAGAAATCCTCGAAGAAATCGGAACCATTGTTAGTACGGCCTGTTTAGCTCACGATTTGGGGAATCCTCCTTTCGGACATTCCGGCGAAGAGGCTATTTCTTATTTTTTCACGGAAGGAGAAGGGCAATACTTGAAAAAACTCCTAACGGACGAGGAATGGGCTGACATCAGTCATTTCGAAGGTAACGCAAATGCTTTTCGGTTATTAACCCATAGCTTTAACGGACGCAGGCCAGGTGGTTACACAATGACCTTTACCACTCTTGCATCCATTGTTAAATACCCATTTGAATCTAAAGCCTCCCTCAAAGGACATAAATACGGATTTTTTCAAAGTGAAAAAGAAATATACAAGGAAGTAGCCGAAGAACTTGGTATTATCCAACTCAACTCAAAACCTTTGCAATACGTCCGCCACCCACTCGTTTATCTGGTTGAAGCTGCTGACGATATTTGCTATCAGATCATGGATATTGAAGACTCTCATAAGCTGAAAATTCTATCCTATGATGAAACTACCCGGATACTTCTTAATTTCTACGACAAAGATACAGACAAGGAAGATTTAAAGACGATCTCCAGAACCTTCAGGATTGTCACGGACAAAAACGAATGTATCGCATTTCTACGTGCAGGTATTATTAATAAATTAATCAATGCCTGTGCAGACATCTTTTGCCAAAACTACGAGGCAATCATGAACGGAACCTTTCAAGGCAGCTTGATACATCACTTAACAGGCACCAATAAACAAGCCTATGAAACCTGTACCGAATTAGCCTATTCTCGGATTTATCACACAAATATCGTTACTCAAATACAGATTGCAGGGTTCAAAATCCTTGCCACCATATTAAAAGAATATATTGATGCTGTTCTGAAACCAGAAACCTATTAC
>ENA-UEQW01001720-UEQW01001720.1-human-gut-metagenome-genome-assembly--contig:-NODE-1720-length-17546-cov-3.443128_pt1 | contig 17546 bp, 41 predicted proteins | sample MGYA00242947_ERZ507947 | MGnify/ENA primary metagenome ERZ507947 (study PRJEB26167, sample SAMN06115421) | human gut metagenome | host: Homo sapiens | place: China:Guizhou | collected 2015-03-17... | reverse complement strand
CCTTTCTCGATTTAGAAGGAAATATCACAAGTGTGGATAGGATGTGTGAATCTCTCATTCTTTTGGGCTGATCGCAGTCATTCCGGGAGTCATCACTTTTCGCGCCATTCGCTGTCCAACGACTATTGCAAGCACTTTCTGTATTTCGGCAGCGTGGAAACTTGCATTGCGAACTTGAGAGAGACGGTAAAACCCCGATCACTTCGTTCTTCTGTCCTCATCAAATTGCACTGTGGGAAATGGATCATTCGTATTCCTTTTCGCTGACGACATTCAGTCCGTCAGGAAAGCTTCTTCAAATTGAATATGCCCTAAATGCCGTGAATCAAGGGAAAATGTCTGTCGGCGTTTCCGGTCGGTCTGGCGGTGCACGGATTACGCATAGCGACAAACGGAGTTGTCATCGCAACGGAGAAGAAGGTGCCCACCACTCTCATTGAAGAAGAGTCTATACAAAAGATCGTTCCTTTATCCGAAAACATTGGTATGCGTCACGAGAGGAATACGTCATTTCTAGCTGCTGTATACTCGGGCATGGGACCGGACTTCCGCATTATCACGAAGAAGGCGCAGAAGAAGGCAAACACATATTACGCAACTTTCCATGTGGGTGCGAGTGCTGCTGAATGACGCATAGGAGCAAATCCCTTGCACCATCCTCGTTCAGGAAATCGCCTCCGTCATGCAGGAATATACGCAGTCGGGAGGTGTGCGTCCCTTCGGTATATCATTGCTGGTCATCGGATACGACGAGGACAAGCCGCGCCTCTACCAAGTCGATCCTTCTGGCGCGTACTTCTCCTGGTATGCCACCGCCATCGGCAAGAACTATATCTCGGGCAAGTCCTTCCTGGAAAAGGTTGAAGTGAAGTAGACGACTGACGCGTAGCGCTGGAATGAGGAGATGGAGCTCGAGGACGCAGTGCACACGGCGATGCTTACACTAAAGGAGAACTTTGAGGGAGAGGTGAGCGTGCTCTTGGGGAGTGATGGGTAGATGAACGAGAAGAACATCCAGGTGGCGTACGTCTCCACGGAGTCGGACCGCAAGGTACACATCCTTTCTCCGTCGGAGATCAAGGACTATCTTGAAGAGATGGAGTGATTTGTTTGTTGAACAAAGCCAGGAGAACAGGGATCGGTTTTCGCCCAGCAGCGCTCGCGTATCTCTGAAATAGAGCTTCAGGAAGAGATAGGCGATCGCGAGAGCCACCAAGGCAATGGAAAGGATAATGACGCTACACTTCAGCAACAGAGCCTATTCTACTTTGTAACGTTAACCTCTGGTTCATAGGAGCCGGTGCACTCCGCTGAAATGCCTCCGTTCTCTGCAACGGTGATCACGACGCCTACGGAAGAGGGATCCTCGATTTCTTCCAAATTCAGCTGGAACTCGAATTCTCCCAGCTTCTGAACGGTGACGAAGGAAAACAAGCACTACCACATAATCATCACTCGCGGGGGTGGAGCGATAGATTTCCACGGTGAGCGACTTCTGGCCCTCCTCCTGCAGTTCGAACTCGACGGACTTGCGTGTCGGAATCGAAGAGCCCTTCGGAACGACAATCTCGAACCCGGAGTCCGTCTTCACGCAAATGTCGTGGGGAAGAAGGTCGATGTACATCAGGGACTGCAAATCCTTCATGGAGTACCCCATCCAGGCTGCGCACTAGAACTGACGACATCATCGCAGCGAAACCTGAACTGCCGCTCCGTTCACGATCACGCTCTCGTTCGCGTTGTTGTTTGGGTTATAAATGGTCAGAAGGTCGGGGAAGAACTAGGAGTGAAATGGGCTGAAGAAGCCAACCGCATTACGGAAGGTCCTCTGGATGTAGTCGTACACGTAGTTGCAATTCGCGACTCCTCCGGCAATGAGAACGTCGTCGAAGGAATCCTTGTCGATTTCGTTCTCCTTGAAGAATCGCTGTAAAGACGCGTCAAACCTTCACATCATCGAATTGGGCACAAGAATACGCATCGATGGCAGCGAGCGCAACTCGCTTGAACATGCCGGACGAAACGCCAAGATGCATGTCGACATCCTTCGACCGGTACACTTTATCGGACTTCTGCAACGCGATGATGTTCTTCGTGTGGTTGAGACACTGGTATGCGTTCATGTGCTTCTTGTTCTGGCAGACGTAATTCTCCTTCAGCAGTTGACAGTTCTCTTTGCTCTATCCGTAAGAATGAATTTAGAAGATAACCAATTGCTCGTCCATCGTGTTGCACAAATCGACGAAGAGAGAACGCCCTGAGAGCGATTTGCACGTATAGGAGGACTCAAACCGATACACGTTGCCGCAGTTATTCACGATTTGAACGCGCGTGGTGTTCCAACCGAAATCGAGCAGGAGCAGCTTCTTCTGAACGGAATCGTCGTAGAAGCCGTACGACAAGCACATGCACGTGGCTGCCAGAATGGGCTCGATAGATACATGTAGAGAGTTAGAAAGGCGCTCCAAGAACGATAGCACGGAGTCCTCCTTCGAATGAACCACCATCACGATCTTCGCGACTTTCTTGTCCAACACTGTTTCCACCTTTCCCTAGGAATGATATCGGGCCAACACCAAGACGAGAAGCGCAGTCAGGAAGTCAGTATACACATCAAACAGAGACAGCTTCACGTTTGTATTTCCAATCAGAATGTGCCACTATGAGTCACACAGAACATACAGCAAAACGATCGCATCGCCCGCATCCGAATTCGCGAACTCAGTTACGCTCAGCTCCTTCATATTCGCCTTCAGCGCATCGTTACACGTCTTCCCGAGTATGTATGGGAAGTATTGGACCACTTGCTTCGGAGCCGTCTGGATTCTTTGCACCGCCTCCACACCGATGCAGTACTCGTTCCGTGCCTAGCGATCAGTGGAACGAAAAGGGGCAACCGTGTACGCGATTGCGGTCGGGATGGAGTCGTTTCCATCTATACGCAGAATACTGGAGGCATTGTTCTCCGCGTTCCAATAGGACACTTTCGTGAACGCACAACCCACATCAAGAGCCACGACAGCCGATTCCGTGCAGTCCATAGCGGCATCGGGAGTAAACAACGTGTCGGAGAGAATGGAGGGAGAAGACATGGAAGCACAACAATTGTGTGAACAACAAACAACGCGATCAGTCGCTGAGATAGTTGCTCAGCTGGAGGGCAGTCTCCAGTGCATCGGAAAAGGTGAGAATCGTCGTGGTCGTCAGTGAATTGTGGGTGTTCTTTACGGAGTCGCACACCGAGGCGTAGCACTACGCATCAATTCAGATATGCAATATCACTTCCATTGTCCTCTTCAACACCTGCGCCTGCTCATACTCCGCGATGTCGCCTGCCGCTTTCATTTTCGACTCGAGCGTGTTTAGCAGGATGGAATTGCACTCCGTGTTGCCAGCAATCTCCGTCATGAGCGCGAGGGCTTTCTTCGATAGAATGTGGACTTGCTCGTGGAACTGGAAACAGCCAGCCAAGTCGCCCGCGTTTGTGAGGTCGTCTACCTTTTGCTGATTCTCCTTCACTCCCTGTGCCGTGGACTTTAGGTCTGCCGCTTGCTTCCGGAAGTGGGCCAACCTTAGGGTCATCACTGCGGCGCTAGAAATACCGCTGTTGGAGGATCCGGTCTTCCTCCAAGGGACCACTGAGAAGCACACGATCCTGATAGTTGCAGCATTGGAAATGCGACGCGTCTCCGGAGGAATAGGAAAAGGATAGCTTGGAATGGAGAGGAGGGGCGGGAATGTGACAACGGAATTGGTATCCTTCGATTTCCAGTACCTCGATTCGGTTTCCCTTGTCTTTGGTGTACACAAATCCGTTGGACGAAGCGGCGTTGTATCCGTCCAACAAGTGCTCCACTTGCTTCTCCTATCCGTTACCGCCCATTGGGTCTCTTTACTCGGTCGGAGGGTCCTATTGCAATCGAGTGGAGCATTACTGATTTCAAAGAAAACGAAGATGACATCTGTCAACAAACACAGCAAGGATAACTGCTCTGGAACGCTCCTGGCATGAAGGGCGGGGCCATTCCCGGAACCATTCCTGGAGCCATGGAAGGGGGAACGCCATAGGAGGCTTGCATTTGCATCGCGTACAACTGCTTTGCGGTTTCTGTGTCCGTGCTGAATTGGCCGTAACTATGATTATACTAAAGCAACATCAAATACGTTGGCCTTGGGTTGTTGGGCTGATTCGCGAAAGACGCGGAAACCTCCCGGTTCTACGCTAAAGAAGAGCTCACATCTCTCACCAGTATCCTCTTTGGATTCGGATCGTTCAGGCAAGCATACGTGGCGCTGTCCGTGGCGTACGTCACAAAGCCATAGCCCTTCGACTTTCCCGATTTGTGGTCTCGGCACACGACAAAATCGATGATAGGGCCCTATGCGTAACTAGAAGAATCGAAAGGAACGTAGGCGGCGAAGAAGGAACGAATCATGTCATCTGACGCTTCAAACGGCAAGCCTCGTATCATAATCTTTCTGTCCGAGTGGGGAACTGGATTGGAAGGAGGGGCAGGAGTCGTCGAGCTCTTGCCTACACCTCAAGTCGCTTCACAAGCCACACTCTTTGCATGCAGACAGGCAAAGTTCTTGCTCACGACTGCGCCCAGAATGCGCACTTCGGCATCAATCGCCTTCAGCGCCGACAGCGCGCTATCGAACTTCACGAATCCATAGCCCTTCGACGCACGACTCGCCTTGTCGTACACGATCATGCAATCCACCAGCGTGCCAAAGGGCTGGAAGGCCCCCTTCAACTGATCGCTCGTTGCAGCGGATGGGATGTTGCGCACAAACAGGTTCCGACAGTCGTCCTCCCGGTCCGCCGCCCTCATTACCGAATCATACAGACTCCGGTCGTCTTTCACGCTAAGGGTTGCCTACATCATGTAATGACTACTTCTCGCTAATAATGGCAATCAATTGGTCCTTATTCAACAAACGCAGAAACCGCGTCACATCCAACTCATCATTCACTCTTCCCATCATTCACGCACCGTGTACTTACTCCCCTTCCACTCGCGGCCGTTTCAAGTCAGACATTTTGAACAAACGCGCTCAAAGGTAAAATTGAAAACGGAAACTGCTCTCCATCACTCTTCGTTCCTGAGAAAGGCGGAGAAGAACTTCAAGAAGGGGATGTTGTTGACATCGGGGTAGTAGTAGTCGCAATCGTCGAACAGAGAGTGGAATAACACGTTCAACCCGTTCCGAACCTGCGCGGCCGATTTGAAGGACAACTCTACGTCTCACTCCCACACATCATCATTACGAATGGGCTTGCTCAAGTCATCTCCGTTCGTCTCGGAGTGACCTTCGCGCGGCGCTGCCACGGCGCTGTCGCTGACCGAGAATCCCTGCGAAGTCTGCGGGATGCTCTCAATGGCGTTCACGTGGTCCGTGGACTGGACGCAACAGTACCGCGAGCACAGCCTCGTCAGGTCGCGTTCCTCCAGCGAAAAGCGACAGCTCGGCTTCCTCTCCTCCACAACGAATGGCTGGATCGCCGCGCGATCCACGCTCGGCTGCTCGATGCCCACGCGCGTCACCAAGCAGTTCTGCTTGTAGAACGACACCTCGTTCTCCTTGTCCTCAGGAACGGTTGTCTGCGGTTTCGAATTCTGGGGGGAGCGCTCAACGCAGGCATCGACCGCCTGCCCGCCACCCGACGGCGGCGAGACCACCCTGCCGTTCTTCATGAACACGACAGGCTCGCAGCTCAACCCCTTTTCCACCATTCGGCGGTAATGACTCAATCGGTCGATGTTCACCTTTTCTTCGACGCGTCTCGGCGACTTCTTCACCGGGGATTGGCCTCCGTCATCGCACAGTCCGAGAGAGAGCAGGGACAGGTCGAGGTCGTCGCTTCGAAAAATGGGGGTGTTGGGGAGCGTGGGCTGAAGAAGGGGGTCTGATGGGTTGGAAACGAGTGGGTGCTCCGAGTGGCCTCCGAGCTGGTTGAGGGTGTGCAGTGAGGGGAACAAGGCATCGGAGAAAAAGCCCTCTACAATTGGAATTCCAGAGAAAGCAATACCGTAATGGCTGTAATCGTCAAAGAGGGTGGTCGCGTTCTCTGCGATCTGCGAAAAGAGAATGGAAGCGTCGTTCATCAGAACTCCAGGCTGACGCGAGTCGACGGGCGAAGGGAGAGACGCATCGAAGGATGATCGAGGAGTGGCAGACTGTTCCTTGGAGAAGGGAATGGCAATGGGCTGCAAAAGATCCTCGTGGCGGTTTCGGTTGTGCGGGAAACGCGGAAGGCTAGCAATGTTGCCGTAGGTCCGTTTGAGGTGCTCCTGGATCATGCGAACTAGCCGTTACGTGCAAAACGAGGAGATACGTTTTCCCTCCAAGACGGATGAGTTAAGGTTATGGCGGAGGTAATGGGGAAGAAACGCGACACGGAGGATGATGTACGCGATGTCGAGTACTGTAAATGGAAAATACAATTCACACAACACAGAAACGTTGTTCTCCTCGTAGAGAGGATGGGGAATCACGGTCAGAGGCAGCGAAATGCTGTTCGCACGCTCATCGCCTCTTCTACGCTTGCTACGGGTGAGAAATGCGTTGAGAAGGGTACGAATAAAGGATAACGGGCGTATTCGCGTTCACGCTACTACGAAGGGCCGAGGAGAACGCGGAGTCCGCAAGCGTCTCCTTTGTCACGAACAGAATGTCGTAGTGAGTAGACTGAATCAGCTTCAAGAGATGGTCACTCTTGGGAACAATCACAAAAGTGCACATGATCATGCAGTCGTTGAACAGCGTCGTTATGGTACTGCTCGCCTTCTTGCTGTTCACGATCGGATCCGAAATCATCAGAACGTGGCACGGCCTCGTTTCCAACGCCTCCTTTGGCTCCTCGGCGACAGCAGCCTTCTTCTTTGTGGACTCCGCCCCTTCCGAAGGAGAACACCAATTCGTCATCACAACTCGCTTTCTACTCGTTCTCGCGCGTTCTCGCGCTCCCTAGTCATGATAATCGGCAAACGAATAAACTGTGGCAGGATCCATCGCTAGGGAGTAGTCCTCGTCGTCGTTCACCATGATATCCGCGCTCAAACAGAACGGGCGACTCGCTCACACGTGCAAACTCACGAATCAAGAACTTGCTCAAACCCGATAGAAATAGTTCTCTGTTGACCGAATTGAACTCGACGGCACAAGCACAACTCGGAGCACGCAGAAGGGAACCGATGGAGGAGAAGAAAATGCACGTTCCTACTTCGAGTAGTACGTTCAGTGATTCGTTTTTTCTGCACACCCTCCATCCTTCCAGAATCCAACGAGCATTTACAACAAAGGCACGCTAAACAGACAATACACCGCCCCACTCCGATTTCCTCACACGGCGATACTCCTCCTTATCATCCCTCATTTTCCCCTTGGAATACACGCGCCGTTCATAATTACCGTTGTTGCAACACAAGTCCACGAGAATGTGCTTGTCCCGCTTCAACGGCGTCGATAGGACTCGACTTCCGGCTGCCGGATACTCCACTCCCTCGATTTTCTCCGCCACCATGTACGAATACACCTCCGCAGCTCGTTTCCTCGCCTTATACGCCTAATCCTCACATCGCAGTCGAACGAATACGGCAGTCGGTCCCGCTTCACACTGCTGGGCAAAGTAGCACCAGTGCGTCTTGTTGTTTCGGAACGGACACTCATGATGATGGCTGCATGGACCGAGAATATGCACGGATGGGGCCTTCTCCGGAGAAGAGGGGTTCATGCGAAGCAGCAAGGACCGCGAACACCGTGTCAAGTGAAACCCCCAACGATTCCCCTCCTCGCATACTACCATGATTCCATTCTTCTTTAGCAGTTCTACGCGTCAACGGAAGATCCCAGAACGACCCCACGCAACGATAACCGCGGAAGCGCGCGCCTTGTCGGAGGGCAACTCGGAGAGAAAACGATCCATCAAAACGACGTCAAATCCCTCCTTGTCCTACGCGTAAGCACCTCTTGGTGGAGTGCACCTCCTGGAGAAGCGTTGGGAGCGAGGAATAGGAGGTGATCGATATGGGAGAGCGAGCGTTGAGCAATGATGAGGCGATGTCGGTCATGTAGTCACTGCTGTCGACCAGAGACACGTGCTCGATGGAGGGAAATCGTTCGAGTGTCGATCTGCGAATAAGAGCGGAAGAGAAGGCACAACAATGAGGCAGCACCACTGCCGCACCCAATATCAAGCACTCGCAGTGGTTCGAACGAGCGCAACATGGAGGGCAGCGTGTCGTTGTAAATGCGCGTGCAAATGCTGTAGCTACCTGTCAGACACGAGGAAAGCACAAACTTCTTGTGGAATCGGTATTCCAAATAGGATGTGCACGTGACCTCGTCGTACAACAGCGGTTTCATTGCTGTAGAGTGGATAATCGACTCATTGCCCCAATCAAAGAACCCCTTTTGCGCGTCTCTGGAGCGGCAGCAAGCCAGGTATCTACGCGTGAGCATTTGAGAAAGGGAAGACTCTTTCCACGCATTCTCGCGCTGAACATGGGAGAAACGCTTGCAACGCTCTCGCACGAACTTCTTCGCGTAATCAGGGACAGGAATCTCGTTTCTCCAGTGCGTCCGCGAAGGATCGAACTCGTCCTCGTTGCTTTCCGTCTTCACGTCTTTCACCTGTGGTTCTACTTCTCAAAATCGGTGAATAGACCACACCCGACGAAAACCACCGCAACGACGCCAAACCCAGCTGTCGTTCTGCACAGCGTCCTGTCAGGCGGAGTGTCGTCCAGCCCCGCAGTTTCCACCTTGACACGAACATGGATTGTGTGTTTGTGTTGGTCATGATCCCTTTGGTTTGCTATCGTTTGGGTGTGATAAATGGAGAATGAGAATGAACGGGCGCTGTCATGGAAGTGATGTGGAGTCTCCAAGGTTAGAGATGTGATCATGAATCTAAAAACAACTCGTACCACAACACTCTCCTTACGAATCGTGTGCTATCGATAAAAGAAGAACCAGTCCCGATTGTTCTCAGTGCGTCGACAGTCGCCCCATTTCTCCCATTCATTAAGGCCCATATCCATGTACGCTCTATCCCCAATGAGGTTGCTGTTCCTCGCTTGCGTCGTTGCGTTCGCCTCGGCCGCAACCATCGATCCCGATGCGATTCCTTCCTATTATGACGATGATGATGACGACATCAGTCTTCCCGGGTTTGATTCGTTTTTGGAGAGGTTCGGTGAAGACTACGGCTATAACAGCACGATTGACTCCATCCGAGAGAGTGACATGAAGCGACTGAAGGGTGCTGTGTATCTCGACTACACGGGTTCGGGCGTGTACCGCGAATCGCAGGTCACAAAGTGCGCGAGTCTTCTCACGAGCGATCTGTTCGGGAATGCGCACAGTCGCAGTCAGTCGAGCATGAACACGGAAATTGAAGTGATTGGTGAACACGAGGAGTGAGTAATAGGTGGAAAACGTGCGTGAGCGCGTTCTGCGCTTCTTCAAGGCGGATCCCCTGGAGTACACGGTCGTGTTCACGAGCGGAGCGACGGGAGCGCTGCACACCGTGGGCGAGGCGTTTCCATGGACAAAGGACAGCAAGTTCTACTACCTCACGGAAGTGGTTGTCGGTGGTGTCCGTCACCCGTAGAACCACAATTCGGTGATTGGCATTCGTGAGTATGCAGTTCGCTTTGGGGGCGGGTTCAAGGCGGTGGACGAGGAGGACGTGTCACACAGCTTCTCCTCCGTCCAATTCGGCGAAGCGAATGAAGTGCGCGCTCCTGAGAGGACGAATCGCAACCACACCTACAGTCTGTTCGCGTATCCCGCGGAAGACAACTTCGCCGGCGTGAAGTATCCGCTGGAGTGGATCAAGCAAATCCAGGAGGGATCCTTCCACGATGTGCGTCATTCCTGTCCATCCTCACACACAGGGCCACAAATGGCTCGTCCTGCTGGACGCGGCCGCCTTCGTCCCCACCAACTCCCTGGACCTCTCCAAGTACAAGCCCGATTTCGTCACCATGTCCTTCTACAAGTTATTCGGCTATCCCACGGGAGTCGGCGCGCTGCTGATCCGCAACAAGAACCTGGACGTGCTGCGCAAGCTGTACTGGGGCGGAGGCACCGTGCAGATCGCCAGCGAGCTCACGGACGTCGCCGTGTTCCACGTGGGTTCTGTGTGGGAGCGTGAGGCGTAGAATCGTCCGTGCGCGCGGTACGAGGACGGCACCATCAACTTCCTGAGCATCGCGTGCCTGCGCTACGGCTTTGACGCCATCGAGGAGCTGGGCGTCGACAGCATCAACCGCCACGTCCACGCGCTCACGAGCTACCTCTACGAGCAACTGGAGAGTCTGCGTCACAGGTGCATGTGCGTGGGTGGCGTGACGCGTAGCAACGGCAACCCGGTGGTGGAAGTGTACGGGAAGCACGCGCTGAACGACCCGGAGGTGCAGGGCGGCATTCTGAGTCTGAGCCTGCTGCACGACGACGGCTCCTACATCGGGTATTACGAGGTGCAGACGCGCGCGCTGAAGGAGCACCTCCACATCCGAACGGGGTGTCACTGCAACCCGGGAGCGTGTCGGAAGTACTTGCGACAGCCCGCGGACATCGTGGAGCGGGTGATGAGCTTCAAGCGGACGTGCTCGGACGCGAACGACCTGCTGGACGGGCTGCCGCTGGGAGCGAGTGGGCGCGGAGGGCGAAGCTAACGTGTAGTCCGCGTCTCTTTAGGATATCTGACGACGTACAACGACATCTACGCTCTCGTGGAGTTCGTGAAGGGATACATCGACTACTCCTCTGTTTCCGACAAACACGCGCCAAAACAGCATATCAACTGAACTACAAGAATCGCTTGAGCGGAGCAGGCACGCTGGAGGGCACTTCCGCTCCGTCCTTCACCTTCTTCAACACAAACATAATCACAGCAAACTGGCCAAGCGTGATCGAACCCTTGTGCCCCTTCAGCACCATCTTCGTCACCTTCTTCACGTCCTCCTCCGGCACGCCCGACTTCTTGAAGAGCTTGATCGCCAGCGCCGGCGCCATCGTCTCCTCGCCCGCCGTCTCCTTCTGGAAGCGCTTCTTCAGCGCCGAGAACACCGCCTTGTCCATCGTGTAATCCACCTCGTCCTCCTCGCTCGCCGCCTTCGCGGGCTTCTTCGCCGGCTTGGGCGCGGGCTTGGGCGCGGGCTCCTTCGCCTTCTTGCCCGACTCCAGCAACTCCTCGCAAGCCTCGGGCAGCGCGGCAGGCACCGCAGCGCCCTCGCGCACGTTCTTCAGCATGCCCATCACCACCACGAACTGGTTCGCATTCATCATCTTCGGCTGACCGCCGCACACCAGGTTCACACTACCCCTCACACCACTCCCACACGCTCACATGTTGCTCACCTCCTTCGGCTTCACACCGCTCTTCAAGAACGTCTTCATCGCCTTGCTGTACGCCAGCTCCTCCTCGCCCTCGCTCAGCTTCTCGAACGAGCTGCGAATCTTGCTCACCGCACTGTCCGACAGCGACCAGTCCACGTCGTCCTCCACCGCCGCCGCCTTCGCCTTCGACGGCTTCTCCGGCGTCTTGGACTTGGCGGGCTTCGCGTTCTTGGCAGCCTTGGCGGGCTTGGCCTCCTTGTCGCCGTTCAGCAGGAAGTCCAGCTCCTCGGGCATCTGCTTGAACATGGTGTTGCCCTCCTTCACCTTCTACGCGTCAAACCCCGACCACGCGCCCACTCGCAGAATGTGGATCACCAGCACGAACTGCATCAGGTTCAACGAGCTGCCGCCCTTCACCGCGGTTATCCTACCCCTCACCGCACACACCTGCCCCTACACTTGGTTCACCAACGCCTCGGGCTGACGACTCATCACGAACACGCTCATCGCCGTCTCGCGACTCATCGCACCGTTCTCCGCGCTCTTCTTGAACAGCTCCTTGAAGCGCGTGTACTGCGCCTCGCTGATCGACCACGGACCCTGCGGCGCGTTGCGCTAGCCGTGACGCTTCACACACGCCACTCACCACACGCTCGTCGTACTCCTGCTCGCTCACGCCGTCGCCGCTCGCAACCACCATCGGCTCCTCCTCCTCCGGCTCCTCTTCGGGCTCCTCCTCGCTCTCCGGCTCCACCCACGCCTGCGGCTTCGGCAGTCCCTGCGCGCAGGAGCCCTGACTCACCGCTGACAGCATGCCCACCAGCACCGCCTGCGTTGACGCCTTGATGCGACGGTCGATCACCAGCTGCTGGATCGCCTTCGACAGCGCCTCCACGTCGTTGTCGTCCACGTCGGGCATGCCCGGCTCGATCGCCGGCTCCTCCTCCTACGCGTCACACACCTCCACCACCGCCACCCAGACGTACGGCTCCACCACCGACCCCGCCTGGATCAGCGCGTTCACGATCGACACGGTGGGCGCCACCTCCTTGTCCACGGGCGGCAGCGAGCAGATCATGCACACCTTGTCGTACGCGCTGTACGCGCGAGCGCCCAGCACGAAGGCGATGCAGTCGTCGCTGGAGGCGAACTGGACGGTGATGGCGTGGTCGGCGATGTGAAGAACCGCCTGGTTGGGCGCGCCACGCACCGAGGACACCCACGCGGACGGACCGTACTCCTCGTTGTAGAGAACGCGCCCGCCCTTCACGAAGGAGATGCCGCGCTTGTTGCAGCGAACCGCGTCTGCGCCGCGACGACCCGCCTCTAGCGATGAGCATGCGCGATTGCGATTACTCGCCATCTCCTCGGCGCTCAGCTCCGTCAAGCAAGACACTTCAAACGAGAGCGATTTCTTCTTCTTCAGAAGCAGTTGTGTCTAATCGTGAGCGAATCGCGAAGGAGGCACGTTATTCTCCAGTTCTTGTGAAATCATCACGTTGCCCACCTCCGCCTCGGAGGCAAGGCCCTTCACGTGAATCACCAGCATGATCTTCTTTCCAGCATCCTACGGTTCAAGAGAGACGCTCATCCGATACTTCGGCAATGGGGGTGAAGGTGGGACCCGTGGCGACCTGCTTCCACTCGCCATTCTAACGCGTGATTCCCAACACAAAACGCCCACGGCACGCGACGCGTACCACGTGATGGTGGTGGCGTCGGCAACGGGGTAGTTGGTCTCGTGGTAGCGCATCTTGCCGACGACGGTCAGCTACGCGTGAGTGGGAGGCATAAGAAATACAGAAGAACCGACGCACAGCGCTCCCTCGTAGTCCATTACGAGACGACCGCGGATGTTGCCCTCCGTGGCAGTAGCCAAATGGCCCTTCATAAGACGCAGCTGACCCATGGCGTAATCGGCGCATGCCTGCACATCACACGTAGCCTAAAGGGAAACGTTCATCACCTTCACTCCGCGTTCATCAAGGAGTCGGTCGCTGGTGCACTTGTCCTTTGCTGATTTGGTCGTGCCGCTCGGCGCTCCCTCGCCGGACACCTTCACCTTCGTAACGTACTGAATCTTCTTCAGACGCGCCTCAATCTTCGTTACAAACCTTGTCGACACGGAGGCACTACACCGTGAAACGACGCAGACGCCCATGCGATGCTTCGATGTACCCGCCCTGACGGTCCTTCTTAACTTCAAAGCCGTCCCATTCCAGATCTAACGGATGAGACGAAACGCACGGAATCCGACTCCCGATCTCAAATCCGTCCATCATTTCCTGGACTTGATCAAAACGACGGGGATCATTCACATACACCTTGAATACATAGGAATCTAAATCGTTCAAAGCACGCTCCCAAACAGTACTCTCTTCGCCCATATTCTGATCCAAAAGGTTCTTTGTTTGATGTGTTATCAACGTTCCAAACCCCGCCCGAAATGGGGGCGATTTCGGTCGCATGAACACTGTGTTCCTAACCGCAAATCACTGAACACTTCCAAGATTGGAACGCGATTGCGCGTCGCCGGCACTCGGATCGGACGCAACAAACACGGCAATGCATAAATAGTACCTCTTACAACTGAATGTTCGAAAACAACTCCACCAAACAAAGGGACTCCTGAATCAACCCCTGCATGTGCTTCCAGCCCTCCTCCTGCACGCTCTCCATCTCCTGCAGCACGGGCTTCATCTTCGGGATCGATGGAATCATGCTGCCGTAGAGCTGTAACGCTCTGTCCAGAATCGCCTGGATCATCTCGTAATCCACCTGCGCCTTCAGTCCCACGCACAAGAATTTAAATAAATTGACCAACGCCTTCTTCCCCACCTCGTCGAACGGGCCCATGCACAACATGTTCAAATCCGCGTCCACCGACGCCACCGTCGCTTTCCTGAAGTACAGCAACACTTTGTAGTACGAGCCGAACATGACCTCCACGTCCTGCTCGTCCTCCGCATCCACCTTCTCTCCCTTCTTGCCCTCGCTCGCCTCGCGCAACAGTCTCTGCAAGTCGTTCTCCACGCTCAGCACGTCCTCGCGCTTCACGAAACGCGACTCGCCCTCCGGCCGCTCCTCCTTCTCCAGATTCACAAACTCCGGCGTCAGTCCCGGCGTCGTCGTCAGGAAGAACGGCGCCTTCTCCGGCTCCTTCGGCGGCTCGACGGGCTTGTTGCGCTCCTTGATCAGCTCCAGCTGCGACAGCGTGCCCCACTTGCTGCGCGGCCCATGCGTCAGCTGCACCGTGTACTGCGCTACGCTCGACGGCAGCACCACCTCGCTCCCGCGGGGAATCGGCGCCGCTGGCGGGAGCGTCGGCTGCGTGGTGATCACGTCCACAGGGTGGTCGATCTTCACTACAATGAACGCCAGCGCGAACGCCTACCCGGCTCAGTGGGGACCTTATCGAAGAGCACGTCGTTGTAGTAGCTGTTGTTCGCCCAGATGTAGATGCCCACCACGCCCTCGTGCGTCGTCGCGATGAACTCGTCGTTGTATGACACCGCCACGCTCAGCACCGCGTGGTCGAACTCCACCCAGTCGATCAGTCGGTCTATAGCTCACTCGCTCGCCCAGCGCCCACTGTTCGGCACGTCGTACACGCGCAGCTGCTTGCGGTCGTCCGCCACGAACAGCCACCGCGCCTTGTCGTTGAAGCACAGACTGCGCACCGCGCCCTCGCTCTCCTTGAACCGGCGGATCACCGACCGCGCGCCGCAGTCGATCACCAGCGTCTCGCCGTTGTGCAGCGCCACCGCCAGGAAGTCCGTGTTGCGATTGTACGTCGCCGTCTCCACCGCGCTCGGCAGTTTCATCTCCTCGATGAGCGTGCGGTCCGGCAGGTTCCAGAAGTGCACCGTGTTGTCCTTCGCCACCGACACCACGTGCTACGCATTACGGAATTCCAGAAATACGACCATATTCAGCAGGTCGATGCCGACGCAGATCACCGCCTCCGTGTGCTTTCCCTTGCCCTCCTCCTGCGCGCCCGTGCCGATGAAACCGTTCAGACCCTGCTTCAGAATGAAGCCCTTTTTCGCTTCGTGCGGCAGCGAGCCGCGGTACAGACCGCTCTGGATGTTGTAACTACCCCTCACACGCCGCCGCCTCGCTCACATGCAAATCTCTCCGTGACGGTAGCCCACCACCACCGTCTCGCCCTGGTTCGCGACGTCGCAGCACAGCGCGTGGTTGTCCGCCTGGTTCACCGACGCCGGCGGCGTGAGCACCTGCGTGGCCATGGTGTGATCGAGGTACTTCCAGGTGTAACTATCCATGATCACTGCGCACCACTGCTCACGCCTCGATGGTGTTCATGTGACACGTCACCACGTTCGCCCAGTCGCGGTCGCGCCCCTCGGAGTACGCGAAGTCCACGATCACCGGCAGGTGCTTGTCGCTGTCAATCACATGACCCGTCTTCGCCCGCTTCGCGAAGACGCTCTGCGACAGCTCGCAGCTCGCGTTCTCGCGGATCACGTGGAACTTGCGGAAGGTGCGATCCAGACCCGCGGACAGGATGTTCATGCTCATGCCGTCGCCGCTGTCCTCGCGCGCGATCATCGAGTTGTACCCGTAGAACTTGATCTTCGTGCTGCTGAGGATGTGGCCCTCGCGGCTCTGGAATAACCGCGGGGAATGGTCGATCTCGTCGACCGCCCAGAGACGGAGCGAATTGTCGCCGCCGCCGCTGATAAACTGGAACTGGTTGGGAATGAACTGCAGCGAGTGCACCGCGCCCTCGTGCGCGTCCTCCAGCTCGTAGCGGAGACGTCGTTCCTAGCGGTGACAGAGGAGGTGATGATGCACCTTGATGTCCCAAATGCAGATGTGGCCCGTGGCGCTTCCCGTGATCATGATGGGGGCCTTCTCCATGTTGGAGAAGAAGGAGATCGCCGTTACGGCGGAAGACTGGCGGAATTGCATTACGCTCTACGATGGACGGGTCGAGCAAACAGATACCTCGTCGTACTTGAGATTGAGGATGTCGATCGTGCCGTCCTCCAAGCCGATCGCCACGACGTCCACGGAGGGCGTTTGCTCGATGAAGGTGATTCCGCAGGAGTATCCCTTGAAGTCCATGATCAGCGAGCCCGTGCGGATGTTCCACAGCTGCAGCTTTCCGCTCGAGCTACCGATCAGCACTTTGTTGAGATAGGCATTTGGATGGAGGATGAAGGACGGCAAGAAGTTCGAGCCAAGGTTGATGGTGCGGATGCACTCTTCGTTGATCCAGTTCCACACGCACAAGTAACCATCGCTTGAGACGGGGAGAACGTAGTCTCCGATACGGCACATCGTCACGATGGGCCCGTGTTCACCTTTCAGCGTGGCGGCTTTTGCAAAGCGCTTCCATTTGAGAACATCCTTGTCCACGGCAGTAAGCGTCCACTCCTTTTCCACAGCAAGTGCGCTACACTAAATGCAACACGGCGAGATATACGTTATTTCCTTTGTCAACTGAGGAGAAACCATGACCAACTGAAGACCCTTCGCCTTGTAAACGTGGAACGACCTCCCAACCGGCACACACAAAAAGGTGTCTGCTCCTACGCATGAGCGAAAACGACCCACAACCAACCGAGTTGGTTCACACTCAGCCTTTTGCTTCCACATACCAAGCCGATGATCTTGTACGGGTAGAGGATTCTCGAACCAGTCTTCTCGCTCATTTTTGGGACTCTGGATTCCTTTTGGAATTGACGAAGAACCCCCTATTTTGGCTTTCGTTGAAAACAAACAGAAATAGCCTTTCGAGAACAAGCTTGGCAACTGGGAAAAGCGACCGACATCTGGGCGTCAATGGATAGGAGAGAGCTTACTGATGAGTGTCTTTTCCACGACGTTGTGGAAAGCGTTGGGAAGTGCAATAGTCACAACATTTGGGATATCTAGGGGTAACAGTTATGGGGTGATTGCACTCTCCAAAAACACCTCTCTCGTGTTGATGAATGCATTTCCTTTTGTCGTGATTGCTTTAAGGGAGTTCAAATCTCCCATTTAGCGCAACAATAACTCTTACTCTTTATGCGCAATGAGCATATCTTCTCTGCCCTTCCCACAAAAACGAGAGTCCCAATATTGATTGTCGTCAGCAAGGGCAGGTCTACTGTTAATGGGTGAACGTGATTGTGACTCAAGAACACAACATGCGCTGCTAATGCAAAGCACCCCTTTCCTAACAC
>ENA-UEQW01001718-UEQW01001718.1-human-gut-metagenome-genome-assembly--contig:-NODE-1718-length-17567-cov-25.827844_pt1 | contig 17567 bp, 13 predicted proteins | sample MGYA00242947_ERZ507947 | MGnify/ENA primary metagenome ERZ507947 (study PRJEB26167, sample SAMN06115421) | human gut metagenome | host: Homo sapiens | place: China:Guizhou | collected 2015-03-17... | reverse complement strand
TTTACCTCCATTGTTTTTGCGTGAAGATAATATAGCACAAGGAGCTATTAAAATCAATTTATTAGTTGATAAGCTCTAAGAACCCGTTTCCCCACTCAACTTCTCCGGGGGGTAACTCCGGGAAATCCCCAAAAAAAAATCCGGCGGAGCATCGTGCGCCGCCGGACTGGGATGCAGGAAGAAGCGGGGTTACTTCTTTTTGAGTTCCCCGCGGAATCCTTTCAACATCACCTCTTTGCGGTCGTTGTTCGCCGAGGGGCGGATGTTGCCCGGCGTCCCCTCGTGCTCCAGACTCCAGCCGTCCCACTCGCGGAAGGCATGGTAGGTCCAGTCCCAGCCGTACTCTTCGAAGATTTCGATGCAGTCCCGCAGATAGTCCGCCGCGCCGGGCGCCCAGAGAATCGCGGAGAACTCGCCGACGAAGATCCGGGCGTTGTGCCGTTTCTGGAAGTCGCGAACCGCCTGCAGACGCTTGCGGATCATCTCCTTATCCCAGTACTCACTGCCCATCTGCCCCGGATAGCGGACAAAATTCTGCTTGCCCTGCTCGCCGTAGCTGTTGCCGACGAACTGATGGGTGAACTGGCCGGGGTGATACATGTGTACCTGATAGATCACGTTGTCCATCGCCAGCGGCGAGAGGTAGCGGAACGCCACCGGGGAATCCCATTCGTTCGATTCGATGACGATCGGCGTATCCGGGTCGATCCGGCGCACCGCCTCCGCCGCCATCCGCTGCAGATTCCAGTAGTCGTACGGAGCCGGACGGGTCTGCACCGGCTCATTGACCAGATCGTAAGCCCAGACCGAGGGATTCCCCTTGAAACGCCGGGCGATGCGCTGCCAGACCTTGATGAAGTGATCGGCATACTTCTTGTCGTAGAACATGTGCATATCCCGGGTTTCATCGCGTCCGCCCGGAGGCGAATGCAGGTCGATCACAAACAGAATGCCGTATTTCTGCGCCTTCTGGAACACCTCCTCCAGGTGGTCGAGCTTGCCGTCGAGCCAGCGGTCGTACTCCGCCAGATCGCGGTCGGTGTTGGCCTTGCCCCAGTCCCGGGTGATCTGCGCCCGCACCAGTTTGACGTTCCACTTGTGCAACGTCTCGAGATCGTCATCGGTGAATTTGTGCGGCGACATCACCCCGCGCAGCAGCGGCGTGGAAGCGACCCGCTCCGGATAGGAAACTTTATAGTCGCGGTTCACCTGCGGGAACAGCGTATACACCTTCAGGCTCGAGAGATCGAACTCCACCTTGCCGGAACTGTCCTGCAGCCCCAGCTTGAGAGTCCCCTTCTGCGCGGTGGGAGAGATGGAGCAGGTAAAGGAGATTTCCCGCCAGTCGAACGTCCCCTTCAAATGGGAGGGATGGTGCCAGTACTCCTGGCCGTCGGCATCCCGGTAGTTGAGCATGAACTTGACGCCGTTCCAGGTGTCACGCGGCGTGGAGACATTCCAGGCCCGCCCCCGGATGGTGAAGCAGAGCGACTGCCCGCGGAACGGCACAAGATCCACCACCGCGTCGGCGCAATTCATGGCGCTCCGGGCGCCGGCCGGAACATCGATGACAATCCGATCCCCGGTGATTTTGCCGAACTTCCCCGGCACCCAGCGTGCCGCAGGCAGCTGAAACTCCTTGAGCGGAACAAGTTCCGCACCGAATGCCGCAACGGCAATCATCCCCACGCCGATGCAGTGGACAAGAGATCGTAAAAGCAACATATTCCACACCTCCCGTTGTTTTCTTCTTTGAATAGTATAGCAAAAATTTCCTTCTTTTGCAAGAGAAAGTAAAAAAAATCCTCCGCAACAAAGAAATAGCATGCTAACGAGTGGCGAGAAAAGAACATCTCAATCAATTGAACTGCAATATCTAGCGTTATATGGAAAAACAGATTTCATGAATCTTCTGCACGAAATCAGCAGAAGCGACACACCATTCCCATCGATCATACCGCTATTTCTTTCGTTTTGAAAAGGTGATGTTACGCAGGAACATCACCGCTTCCTGACCGTCACGGTTGTTCAAACCGATCCGGATCATGGCGACCTCGGAAAGAGGAAATTTCAATCGACCTTCCAGCGGAAGCGTTACGCGGGCATACTTCTCCGTCGGAGCCGGAAAATTCAGACTGCCCAGCTGACGCCCTTTCGCATCAACGAAGATCACCAGCGTGTTTTTGTACCCGCGTCCGGCAGGGTTCTGCACGGCACGAATTTCGAAACTGAGCGTATCGGCGGTGCGATCTTCCGGTGTCAACGCGATGCCGGGGTAGAGCCAGCGGTCCTGCCTCGAATCCGGCCATGAGGCAAGAAAACGAACCGCATTCTCCGACTCCTCCACCGCAATCTTCAACTCGCCGGAACAGGAAAACTGTTTCCGCCAGTTTTCCGGATTCAATGGCTCCGCTACCGCGAACAGGGTCGTTCCCGCCACAAGCACCATGGTGATCCCCGGCAACAGCATTCTTCTTCTCATGATTCAACCTCCTTCTTATTCTTTCACCAGAGTGATTTCCGGAGTCGCAGCGCGACAACGCGGTTCACCGATGTCGGAGAGATAGTGCATCCATCCCTTCCGCTCTGCGCCGCGATCCGCGTCATTGACGATAAATGCAAAAGCAACAGTGTCGTTCTCCCGCCATTGTTTTCCGTCCGGCCGGGGAAACGCGATCTGATATCGGGTAACGTTCCCCTGGCGAGTGACGGAGAACGGTATTTTCATCTGCTTCGAACGGACATCGTGCCGGTGAAGCACCGCCCCTTTGCTGGCCAGACCAAGATCGAACAGCATCCCGTCAAACCAGAACTGGATCGAATCCCGTTGCCAGAGCAATCCGGGGTCTGTTTCCGCCGAGTGAACGTCGTCGGTCACTTCGGCGAAAAACAGCAGATGTTCCGGATTCCAACCCAGTTTCGCCTTCACTGACAGATCCTGTGGTCCCTCCCATTGAAAAAGGATTCGCGACGGTGCAATATAATCGGTGCGCCGATTCAGAACGATCGGCGGATTTCCGGCCGGCTTCAGGGCGATCCAGTCAAGTTCTGCAACACGCCGGACAGCTCCTCCCGGATAGGTCAGCAGTGCTTCTGTCCGCCCGTGCACTTCACCCGCTTTCAGTCCGGGGTTGAAATAGACCGAACTCGTCGTCAACGGCGGCAGAGTAACCGGCATCGCCGCGGTTTTTCCATTTTTTCCGAACGACCGAAACCGGATCTCTGCCTCGATCGGCGCAGCAGTTGGATTATTGATCAGTGCACGCACGCGCGGCTCCCCCCAGCGAAACGCCGAGCGCAGCGAGAGTCCAAGCGCTGTCGCCAGGTTGATGTCACGCTGATCGCAGGCAGAAAGAGCTCCGTCCTCCCGAAACAACTGCAACGTCAGACGCGACGCAGACGCGTCCGTCAGCCGGCGGGGTTTCAGGCGGCAGAGGATTTCCCGACTCTCGCCGGACGGAAGTTCCAGCGGAATTTCCACCGTCGAGATCTCCCAGTCGGGAGACGCGGCCAGCAGAGCCTTTCCCCGGAACGGCCGGGAGGAAGGGTTATGGAACCGCACCGGAATCTGAAACTCTGTTCCAAACACCGGTGTGGAACATGGATTCCCCAGTTCCGCCATCGGTTCTCCGGCAGGAATCACTTCGGCTCCGTTTAGATAGGTCACTTCCGTCGCCGGGACACTGACATAGCCGTCAAACGGCGACAAGATTCTCTCATTGCCGACAGCATCGACAACCCGGAGCGGTCCGCTGCTTCGCAACGTCACCGCACGAGTATCGCCTTTTCCCCACAGAATATACCGCTCTTCACCTTTTAAATTGCGCCAGGCAAAGAGAGCGAGATTTTTTCCAGAACGGTCTTCACAGGAGCGGATTCCGTTAATTTCACGTGACATCGTATACACCACGGGAAAGTTTTCCGTCGGCCGCCCCTCATTGTCCACCATCACTACCGGACCGAACTCCTCGAAATCCGCCGGATTTTTCTTTTCAATTGCATAGAGAAAGACAAATGTCCGTTTCACTCCGGCGGCAAATCCGGAGATCACTTCGCGCACCAGATGAGCCGCGCCCTTTTCGCCTTCGGCAGCCTCAGTGTTCCAGAGCGGCATATCCTCCCAACCGAACTCCCGCATCAGTTTTCGATGCAGATCGACATTGCGGTAGTGGTATTCGTAAATATCGAAGAATGGACGGGCGCCGGCACGCTGCAGGTCACGATAAAACCGTTCGGCCAGAGGCGGAGAACCGGTGACGCCCCCCGGCAGGATTTTCGCCGCCGGATTGGCCGTGCGGATTGCCGGAGCAATCACCTTGAGCAGACGGGCAAATTCCGCGCCGCCCCCCTCCCAATGGCTCTCCGCATCAGGTTCATTCCAGACGCTCCAGTGTTTCACGGCCGGATAACGGGCGGCGGCCCGGGCGGCGAACGCGGCAAACTGTTCGAAATCCGCCGGATTGCCGCCGTAGATATTCACCCGGTTCACTGCCCAGCGCGGCGGATAAACCAGATTATACATGATATTCATATCGTTACCTGTTAAGGCATTGTAACTTGCGTCACCTGAGCTCCAATCAAAGCTGCCGTGTTTGGGTTCAAGTAACTCCCAGAGAAGATTCGCCCGAATCCACCGGATCCCCATTTTCTTCAGAACAGGCAATTCCTGTTTCCCATTAATCTGTACATTATGGCAATACATTCCAATCGGCGAACCTGTTGGATCAAGCTGTTCCACTGGAGTAAAAACGATCCCGGTGATGCTTCGGGAAAAGAATAACTCTCCATCACACATTAAAGAATAAACAATCCGGAACATTCCTCGATAGTCAGCAGGGATCGTCACCCGCCGAGTCAATATACTTCCTTGTTCCAACATAATATGCCGGATCTCCGGCGCCTGACCGTTTCCATGCACATCGCATATCCGGAGCAACTCGGTAAACTCGCCGGCAAATGCACCGCGATTCTCAAATCGCAAATCCAGTACAATCTCCCGGCCCATATACTGAATATTACCGATAGCATTGCTTCGACAGTGAAACAACGGTTCAACAGCAACAGCAGTCAAAAACATCAGACCGAATACTGCATTTATAACAATCCGCATCTTTTATATTCCTAATCTTCATAAAAATTATCATAAAACCCAGGGATATGGAACTGTCACGCTGGACTGAATCAGCCTGCCTTCATTGATCAGATAATCGAATTTCCACTCGTTGATCAGTTGTACGGGAGAGAGCTCAATAACATGTCCATCCGCAAAAGCAAGTCGTCCATTTCCGTGAGCCAGAGCAAGAGCACTGCTTTCAACCGCCTGCCGGGGATGATAAATCCAATGTCCCAACCCTGGTTTCATTGTTGCATTATCTGCTCTTCTGGTTTCGCCGAAAAGGTGAATACGCGCCGGGCGTTTCATTCTGTGAAAAAGATAAACAGCCCGTTCTGCGCTTTTTCTTTCGAAAAACTTTCCAAGCGTCGGATTTGCCGAAGAGGTATTATATTGCCAATACCATGTTTCGCTCTGAATATAACCAATTCCATATGAAGGATACCAGCATCGATCCTTCGTATTTTCAAGCCCGCTGCCAGAAGGAATTGCATCCGAACAAAAGATCCCCTGTTCCGTCAGATATCTACCAGAAACCAAATTCCAGACCCACCAGGCAGAATCCCATTTACTTATCAACATGTTGTCATTATCTCCGGCATAGAGCAACCCACCCTGCATTACCTGTCGCAGATTGGAACTGCAACGGATTGCCTTTCCTTTTTCCCTCGCTTTATTGAGCGCAGGAAGCAACATTGCCGCCAGGATCGCGATAATTGCAATAACTATCAGCAATTCAATTAAAGTAAATAATCCGGCACAGGAAGTTGATTCAGAACACCTGCGGTCTTGCCGAGGTTTCCAAAATGGCTGGTAAACCAGTAAGCGTACTACTGTGCGCCCTGACTGCCACTGGGGGGATGAGTACTTCATGTTCAAAAACCTCCTTTTCCAGTTGAGAGAAATGACGCAGAAACCAAATACTTTTGCCAAGGACGGTGCAAGCGTCAAACGCCACATAATCAACTTTATCCAGCCTGCCACGCTCTACCGGCAAATTGCAGTGGCTGCACACCCGGACATCCCGGCCAACGATCCGTCCGATGGCACCAAGTGTTTCAACAACATAGGGGAGCAGATTTTCATTCAGAACAATCAAGCCGTCCGGCACCTCCGGAGCCCCCGGCATGTAGAGCAGCCGGATGATCCGCTCAGTCCAGACGGCACCGCGCGAAGTGTGCGACACGCCATGCACCCATTCCCGGCGGGTCACCAGTCCGGAAGCGGCCAGCAACTTCTCGATTTCCGCGACGGTAACCGGATTCTGCTCCGCTCCCATGATGACCGCCAGCTTCCGGACTCCGCGACGTTTCAACTCTTCGATCGCCATCCCGGCCATCGCGGCGAAATCGTGATTCAGCGAAACCGCCCGGATCAGATGACGGTCGAGCGGCTCGTGCATCACCACCGGGAAACCGTCCAGCGGTTTCAGGAGCTCCGGCGGCAGCGAACGCGGCACGATCACCCCGGCCAGCAAGGAATTGCGAAGATCAGAGAGCAGCCGGCAGTATTCATCCGCCGTCGGACGGGTCTCCCGGCCGATCCAGTAGCGGACGAAACGGTATCCCCTGTGATGCTCCTCAATTTCATCCATCGCCGCGAGAATCGACGACCAGCGGGAGTCGTAGTCCTTCTCCTCCGGACGGCTCCCGGAAGGAATCAGGATCCCGAAACGAAACCGGTGCGGCGGCGTCTTCGACACCATGATTCCCCGCGACCCGCAGGAGCAGAGAAACCCCTCTTCGACGAGATGGTTGACGGCGCGCTGCACCGTCACATTGCTTGCGCCGCAGTATTCGAGCAGTTCCGCCCGGTGCGGCAGAAAGCTGCCCGGTGGAATCTCCCCGGAAAGAATCCGGTTCTTCAGATGCTCGATGATTTCATCCCGCTTCATTTATACCTCTTGCACTGCTTTTTATATATAATTATGAAAGAAAAATATAAAAAGTCAAGAGATCCCGCTGTTTTTTCAAAATCTTATACCGGAGCAGTATAAAATATCCGCTTCTTCCAGACGGAAGCATCGATCGAGATTCAGCAAATGCGGTATTGCTCGGATATGATTGTTCCCTGGAAATAATTTTCCCGTAAAAGGTGATGTTTTCTCCTGATAGCTCTCCCCATATGTTCGCCGGAAACTCAACACTACGGGCTCCCCTCCCCCTGCCGGATCAACTAGATTCATCAGGTCAGAGCAACAAACTGCCGTAAGTTCAAGGAGAGAGAAAAAATAATTTTTTTTTCACCATATGTATTGACAAAAAATGGAATTTATAGTATACTTATAGCAAGGAGACAGTGTCATGAAGGGAATCTTCAAGCAAGATGCCGTTTACGCGGAATTGAAGAAAAAGATCTGGGAAGGGAAATATAAACAGGGAGATATATTCCCCCCGGAAGTCGTCTTTGCACGAGAACTTGGAATTGCGCGCAATACACTCCGTGCCGCACTCTCAAGATTGGAAGATGACGGTCTGGTCACACGGATTAAAAGCGTCGGCACCGTAGTCTGTCGCAGACCGCAGATTCGCGGCAAATATCTGCTGATCCTGAACAACCTGGATGATCTTGCCGATCCCTATCTTTACATCATGCCGCAAATTCAGGCCGCCGCCGAAGCAGTGGACATCGGCCTGGAAATCATAAATCGAAATTTTCTGGAGTCGATTACGGAAGAAAACGGAATTCGAAGCATTGTAAATTCCAAAGCGGAAGGCGTAATTTTTTTAGGAAATAATCTGACGGGGCAGGAAAAGATCTGCTCCATGTTGAAAAAATCCGGTCTCCCCGTATTGCTGCCTCACGCCTCAACAAAAGATCACGTCAGAGTCCCGGAATTCGCCGTTTTACGAACAGACATGCGAAGAAGTCTTCACGATGCATTAAAATTCCTGGCCAACAGCGGTTATCAACGGGTAGCATTCCTCATGAAAGCGAATTCACAGCTGGCGAAGGATGAACAGTTGCGCGGCTTCTCCCGGTCGGAGTATTTCCGGGATCTGCGACGGTTTGGCTTTTCGACGAATCCGGCGCTTCTGGTCTTCTGCCAGCTTAATCCGGTCGAAATTCAAAAAGAAATAGAAACACTCCTGCTGATGGAGTCTCCCCCGGATGTAATTCTCGGATACTCGGATTTTTACAGCATGTATGTCCTTCAGATTCTGAATTCTCTTGGCATTTCAGTGCCGGCTGAGATTGGAGTGATGGGGCTTTGCGGATACCCCGGAGGCGGGTATCTTTCTCCCCCCCTGACAACAATCGATTATCAGTATGACCGCATCGGCAGAAAGGCTATCGAGTTCATGCCGGAATTGATCGCGTTGAAACAACGGGGCGCACCGATGCCGGAAATAATCATGCCGCATTCGCTGATGATTCGCAGTACAACCAAAACAACAACGGAAAGGCTGGAGGAATGATGGAGCGGAGGAAATTCACTTTAATTGAACTTCTTATTGTTATTTCAATCATTGCAATTGTTCTGGCCATGCTGCTTCCCGCGCTTGCAACGGCGCGGCGGAAAGCCGAAAGTGTAAGCTGTCTCAACTCCTGCAAACAAATCGGATTCGGACTGCACAGCTATACGGCAATCAGCAATGACGTATTACCCCCGAGCTATAACTATACGATTTCCTCCTACTACGGTCCGCATCTCGTATCCGCTGCTGTCTTCGGTGCTCCGGCACTGCTTTCGAAAAACGAATGGATCATGAGAGAGGAAAACCTCGCCACCATCGAAGAAGCTATGCGGAAAAGCCCGTTTACCGGCTGTCCCGCGGCGCAAAAAACTTATCTGGCCTCAACCATCCGCTGGTCGCTGTTCGCCCCCGATTATTATGATGACGTCCTTTACAAGATATCCTCCGGCAGTCCAGCTCCGGCAAAAAAGATAACGCTGTTCAAACGGACCAGAATCGGCGTTTTCTGGGAACAGGAGAATGGACAGTGGAAAGTCTACAACCCCGCCAGAAATGCGATTCCGCGGCTGGCCTTCCGACATTCCGGCGGCGCAAATGCCCCCATGCTGGATGGTTCGGCACGATTTTTTCACATGGCGCAATTGCTGGGCAATGCTGAAAACATTTTCAACAAGTGAGAGTCCTCTATGAAAATAATCTTTGTTTTCGGAATTTTTTTGCTTTGCGGAGAATTGTTCTCTCAGGTGAGGTTGTACGGTGACACCAATTTTCCGGCCCGGAGCATGTACATCCCCGGGGAGAAAATTGAAATCCGCCTGCGCGCGGAAGGCCTCCGCCAGGGAGAACAATCTGAACTTCTGGTCGACGTCCGGGACTGGCAGGAACAGACGCTGAAATCCTATCGCCTCCCGGTTGAAGGAGATGCCGGAGGCGTCTGGCGGTGTGCTCTGCCGGATCTGCCGAATCGTGAATGGGGATTCTACCGGGTTTACGCAAGACTCTCCAATGGCGTAACTCTTGAAAAACGCGGAACCCGCCCCGCCGGATTCCTCACCTATGCAATTGTTCCAGATCCGGATACCCGGCCAGTCCCGGCCGAAGGGGAGAGTGTATTCGGGTTTCATACCTCCTACATCTCCCCGTGGATCGGTGCACGAACGGTCATGCGCTATCTTCATCCAACCCGGGAACAATATGAAAAAACATGGGTTGGGCAGCGGAAACGACTGAACGACGTTTACCGCGGCAGACCATGGGTGACCTATTCTCACACTGCGTTTCGGGAATCCTGCGACCCCTTTTCCCTCTGGACCCGGGAGCAGAGGGAAAAATATTCCAAGGTGGTTCATCCCGGAATCGGCGCCCGGATGTTCATCGGGGAAGAGGGAGAACGCCTGTATCGGCAGAGCGTCGCAAAGATCGCTGCCTTCGCCCGCTTTCAGATGGGAAACAATCAATGGATGAACTATCAGCCGATGTGGGAACCGAATATCGCATTCACCCCCGATGAAATTCTGCGAGTGCATAAAGCCGCCTTTCAAACCCTTCGCAAGGTTGATCCTCAAGGCCGCGTGTGGGGACTCACGTATGCCAATCTGAACTGGGACGGCGCCGTTCTGGCCCATCAACGTCTGTTTGAACGCGGTCTGCTGAAATATATGGATGCACTGAGTCTGCATCCGTACTGTGCCCCTCCACTGACGAAAAGAACCTTTATTCAGCGTCTCAGAGCCCTGCGGAACTGTATCCGGCAATATGCAGAAGGCCGGGAGATTCCTGTTTACGCAACGGAATTCGGAATTTCGCCGCCAAACAATTTAACGGGAGATATGCTCCAGTTGAATCATATGATTCAGCAAATTCTGATTCTTCTGGGGGAACATGTCTCCATCATCCAGCCATTTTATGTTTACGATCTTGCCAACCGGGAAAACAAGCAGGAATGGACCTTCGGAATCTGCTACAATCTCGATACGCCGGTTCAATCGTATCCGAAAGCGGTTTCGCCGAAAATGTGGTTGCCGGCCTACTCTTTTTTGACATTTCTGCTGGAAGGCTTCCATTCCAACGGCATGATTTCCATTCCTGACAAAGAATCCACCATTATTTACCGCTACGGCAATCGAGATAACCAATGTGTAATCGCGGCATGGGATCATGCCGGCAATTCCGTTTTGCGACTTCCGGTCGGGCGGACGCAAATCGAAGTAGCGGATGTGATGGGAAAGCGGCGCCGGATTACGTGTCCTGAAATGGTTGCTGAAATTCCGTTGTCGCCGACGCCGGTCTATCTGCTTGGTGTCTCGCCGGAACTTTACGGCAATCAGGCCAGACAGCCGATTCAACCGACTTCCGAACCGCACGCCCACCCCTGGGGAGAACCTCTGCGTTTCACCGGAAAAATTTTTCCACCGCCCGGGAACGGCAGATTGGAACTGCAATTTACCTTTCCCGGGGAAAGCCGCATTCCAGCGGTTCGTATTCCGCTGGATGATAAAAACCTGAAGCAAAGCTCCTATTCGGTGAAAATCCCCTTCAAAGATACGTTTCGCTGTGGGAAATACCATGCGTCTGTCAGCCTGCTTTCCGACGGCAACGTACTCGCATCGGAATGGCTTCCTGTGGAAATCTCTGTTCCGATCCGGCTGGAGCAACTGCAAACGGAATACGGAGCAGACGAAACCTCGCTGAAATATCTTCTCCGTAACGACAGCAACAGACGATTGCAGGGGACCTTCACTCTGCAACTCGGCCACTTGAAACAGACATTTCCGCTGGATCTCAAGACAGGGGAAAGCAGAAAATACGAGCTCCAGCTGAGGGGAGCAGAAAAGCCATACACTTTTCTGCGCACAACGATGCGCCTTGATTTTGAGCTGAAAAACAAAATCCGGTTCTCGAAGCGGCAGGATATGAATTTTCTTTCTGCCCGTTATCTTCCTGGAGTCGGTCTGAACGGAGATTTCACCGCATGGGAATCACCGGTTCGCCTTCCTCTTCCCGGCAAGCCGGTACGGGCGCCGCAATATCACAACGGCGACCAGGATCTCTCTGCCAGAGCAGCATTTGGCTGGAACGAGCACTTTCTATTGATTGACCTCGAAGTGGACGATGACCATTTTGTTCAACCCTACACCGGTTTGAAAACCTGGAACGGAGATTCCATCCAATGCGGCTTTGCAAAGGCGGTTGAGCTTCCCCCGGGAGTCAATGAACTGGAATACCTGATGACGCAAGCATATTCCGAGATTGATTACGCTCTGACAACTGCAGGCAAGGAGGCTTATCGCACCATCAGCTTCGATAGGAAAAATCTGCCGGAAGGTGCAATATCCGACAAGGATGCCCCTTTCCAGATCACCCGCGAGCTCCTGCCGGATGGCCGCAGCAGACTACATTACCGCATTGCTTTGCCGTGGCGTTTTCTAAATATTGCAGAACCATCTGCCGGCATGAAGGTTTATTGGGCCTCGACAGTAAATGATCGCGACGATATAAAACAGAAAGATGTCTCTGCAATCGGAGCGTTTCAACTGAAACACCAGGCCCCGCAATATTTCGGAAGCATCCAGCTGGAACAATAACGCAAAATTTCTCCGGGCAGCCTCCCCTCCTCCGGGAGGGGCTTAAGTTGCACCAATTCATCGCTTACCCGACGCAAATCGTGCCGCATCACAATTTTTCCGGGAATTATGCAGTTTTTATTGACTTTTGCATTAATGTGAAGTATAATTTTATATTAAATAATTAAACTTCACAATGTGAAATTAAAAAATGATCAAAGTGCTCTCCAAAACACTGGCGGTGCTGGAAGCGCTGGCGATTGCGTCGCCGTATCCGCGCCGGATTTCCGAACTGGCGGAGGAGTTCGGCATCAACGCCGCCACCTGCGCCCGCATCCTCCGGGAACTGGTCGACGCCGGGTACGCGGTGCAGATTTCCCGGCAGGACGGCTATGCCGCAGGTCCCCGCGCGTGGACCTTCGCCTGCCAGATCCGCTACCGCGAACGGCTCATCCACGCCGCCGCGCCGATCATCGAACAGACCGCCCGGGAGATGGAAGCCTCGGTTCTGCTGACCGAACGTCAGGGAACGGAACGCTACATCCTGCTCCACGAGAACCGCTGCCGCAAGCTGGACATTCAGCTCGAACAGCTCAGCTACCGCGACCTCTTCAGCACCGCAACCGGCCTCATGCTGACCGCCTGCGCTCCCGCGGAGGAGCAGGAGGAACTCATCGCCGCCTACTCCGGCGAAACCGGTCTTCTGCTGGAGGAAGCACACCTCAGGGAACAGCTCAACGCCATCCGCCGGGCTCGTGAATGCTCCTTCCGGAAAAACGACCAGGGCATCGCCGCGTGCCCCATCTTCCGCAACCGCACCCCGGTCGCGGTCCTCGGCGGTTCGGTCGCAGTGGAGGATTTCGTCGATCCTTACCGGGAAAAATTTCTCGCCGCGCTACGTCATGCCGCGGAAATCATTTCAAAATCCATCTCCATCACCAACACAATCGGGTAGAATCTATGGAAAACATCGCAGGAAAAACCGCACTGGTCACCGGCGCCTCGCAGGGGCTGGGCCGGGTCATCGCCCTCGAACTGGCCAAAGCCGGCTGTCGAGTCATCGTCAACTACGCCAACCACTCCGGCAACGCCGAAAAGGTGGTTGCGGAAATCACCGCCGCCGGCGGTACGGCGGAACCGTTCCGCTGTGACGTCTCCGACGAACCGGCGGTCCACGCCATGTTCGCCGCGCTGGAAGAGCGCTTCGGCGGCGTCGACATTCTGGTCAACAACGCCCGAATCGATCCCTGGCGACGGGAAGCGTCAATGAGCGAAGGCGAATGGTTCGACCGGGTGCTTTCGATCAATCTCAAAGGGGCGCTGCTCACCTCGTTCGCCTTCATGCCGAAGGCGATGGAACGCCGCTACGGCCGGATCGTCAACGTTTCGAGCGTGCGCGCCTTCCGTGCGGCCGAACCGAACATGATCGCCTACGGCGTCTCCAAGCTCGGCATGCACGGGCTCACCCGCGCCTTCGCCGAACAGGGCGCCCCCTTCAACGTCACCTGCAACACCGTCGCCCCGGGCATGATCCTCACCGAAAACATCGCCAAACGGCTGACGCCGGAGAAGTACGCCGAAGAGTGTTCCGCCATCCCGATGCGGCGCGGCGGCACCGCCGAAGAGATCGCCGACGCGGTGCTCTTCCCGATTCGCAACGGCTACGTCACCGGCGAAACCATCAACATCAACGGCGGCATGTATTACGCCCCCTAGAAATTCCGGAAGTCATCATGAAGATCACCAAAGTCAAGACGTTTCTCTGCAACTGTTTCCGCACCAACTGGGTCTTCGTCAAGATCGAAACCGACTCCGGCATTCACGGCTGGGGCGAAGCCACCCTCGAATACAAGGAACCCACCGTTGCGGCGGCGATTCACGATCTCGAATACTACCTGATCGGGAGCGATCCGGGCAACATCGAGAAGTTCCGCCACGACTGCTACCGCGACGCCTACTGGCGGGGCGGCCCGGTGCTGATGAGCGCCCTCGCCGGCGTCGAAACCGCACTCTGGGACATCAAGGGCAAAGCGCTCGGCGTACCGGTCTACGAACTCTTCGGCGGCAAGGTCCGCGATGCGGTTCCGATCTACGTCAACGGCTGGTTCGCCCCAGCGAAAACGCCGGATGAATTCGCCGAAAAAGCGCTCGAAGTGCGCCGCAACCGCTTCCTCGGCTGCAAATGGGATCCCTTCGGCAAGGCGTGGCAGGAGATCGGCAAACGGGAACTCAACTCCGCGATGGAGTGCGTCCGCAAGGTTTCCGAGGCGGTCGGCGACGACGTGCTTCTCCTCATCGAAGGCCATGGACGCTTCAACATCCCGACCGCGGTGAAGATCGGGCAGCGTCTGGAGGAGTTCGACATCTACTGGTTCGAAGAACCGCTTCCGCCGGATGACCTCAACGGCATGCGCGAAGTCAAGGAACGGGTCCGCGTGCCGCTCGCCGCGGGCGAACGGCTCTACAACCGCTACGAATACCGGCAGTTCTTCGACCTCAACTGCTCCGACTACATCCAGCCGGACATCTCCCACGCCGGCGGCCTCACGGAAATGCGTTTCCTCGGCGCGGAAGCCGAGGCGCGCCACATCGGCTTCTGCCCGCACAATCCCTCCGGACCGGTCGCCAACGCGGCGACGCTCCAGCTCGCCGCCTGCGTACCAAACTTCGTCATTCTCGAAATGATGATGACCGACGTTCCGTTCCGCGCCGACATCTGCGACGAAGATCTGGTCATGCGCGACGGGAAGATGGTGATTCCGGAGCGTCCCGGCATCGGCATCGACCTCGACGAAAAGGAGCTGCTGCGTCACCCCTTCGTGCCGACCCAGCTCCGCCACTACCGCGGCGACCTCACCAACATCCGTCCTCCGGACGCAGTGAAATACTACCGCATCGAAGGAAACTGAAGCCGGAGCGTCACACGCTCGCCGGGGGACACCCGGCGGGCGCGCTCCGCCGCGAACCGGAAATCGGGGCACTCCCCGCAGACAAAAAGTTCCGGCGACGGGGCGGAACGGAGAATCCGCCCGTCCAGCAGCGGCAGTTCGAGCGAAAACGATCCGGCGGCAAAAACGGGGGAGCGGGGGAAACGGATTTCCAGAACGTTTTCCACATCGAGCGTGTACAGCGCTCTCTCCGGCAGCATCACATACCGCCGCCCCGCGTAGCAGAGGTTCGGCGGAATCGGCCCGAGCTCCACGCCGTTGAGCGTGAGCAGTGACCCATTTTCCCCTTTGTTCGCAGAGAAGGTGTTCAGCCAGCCACAGCGGACCTGATTGAGATCCTCCCGGCGGAATTCCCCCGGCTCCGGAAAAACCGGCGGTTCGATCACGGAGGGCTTCGCCCGCCGCGCCGGGAGCTCCAGCCGGGCGGAGTTGTGGAAGCTCCTCCAGCGAAGAACGGTCCGCTCCTCCTCCACTTCGACGACGACGAAGCCGGGCGCGCTGTCCTCGGCGATGCCCCAGTAGAAACAATGTTCCGCATCCTGCGGCGGCAGGGCGTGGTACCGCTCCAGCGGCACCGTTTCGCCGTCGGCATATCCGACCGCTGCCCCCGCCACCTGGATAAGTTCGCCATGGCGGCTCACCGCCTGATTATGGGTGTGCCCGCAGAAGTAGAAGTCGGCGCGGTACCGGTGAAGCAATGCCCCCACCTCCTCCCGGAAGAGCGGCGAGTCGAAGAAGTGACGCCCCCAGAGGAAGAGCGGCGGATGCCCGAAGACGAAGATCCGCTCCGCCCCGGCGGCGGAAGCGAGGGCCTCGCGCAGAAACTCCCGCTGTTCCGCATTCCAGCGGGTATAGTCGAGCAGAATGAACCGGCACCCGCCGCGGTCGAAGGCGCAGTATGCCCGTCCGGCCCGCGCCAGCCCGCCGTCATGGGTTCCGGGAGCCCGGAAAAAAGCCGGAGCCGCCTTGCCCAGCACCTCCAGCGCCACGCGCTCCTCGCCCGCGTCATCGCCACCGCCTTCGATCAGATCGCCGGTGGAAATGAGCAGTTCACACCGTTCGGCGGCGATCATCGCCCCGAGCCGCTCCAGATTCTCGGCCATTCCGGCATACCGGCGGTAATCCGGTTCGACAGCAAACGAATCGGCGATGCGGGTGTCACGCCCCGCCGCCAGACAGAAATGGGTGTCGCCGATCACGGCAAAACGAAACGACATGAAGTTCCTCCCTCAATTCCAGTTTCTTATACCATACCGGCACTCCGGCGGAAATGCAAGACCTCCCCGGAATCCTTCCGGCAAATATCACGGATTCAGCATGACTTCGATATTTCCACATCTGCATTTGCTCCCGTCCGGCGAAGGTGCTATATTAGTTGCAACAGAGGGAACTGAAATGGGCCGGATCCAGGAACAACTTCACTTGAATCACCTTTCCAGAGAGGGCTTTCTCCGGCTTGCCGATTACATCATCAACGCCATGGAGCTGCGCCACGTCTACTTCGGTCGCCGCACCCCTTCGCCGGGACACGGCCAGATCGAGATGCATCCGGCATTTATTTTCGACGTTCCGCTGAGCGGGGAAAAACATCTCTCCTGGGGAGATGCCGCAGGCGTCTGCGAACGGATTCTTCCTCCCGGCGAGGTACTGCTCTGCGAACCCCTGGCCTGGAAACTGCCGAGCTGGGACCGGCCGCATGAACTCTGCTGTTTTGTCTTCCGCGAAGAGTACATCCGGCTCACCTACGTCGACATTCCGGCGCCGCTGCCGCCGGGAAGCCGTCCGGTATGCAGTTGTTTCTTTCACTCACAGCTGCCCCCATCCGACTCCATCCGCAACCTGCTGCACTGCCTGGCGGAACAAGGCAGAAACGGCGACCCCGGTTGCGCCATGCCGGATCTGGCACGCGGATTGTTCCGCCTGACGCTGGCCCGCCTGAAGGAGGACTCCCCGCCCCCGGAAGGGAAAGCGACGCGCAACTATGAGCGGATCCGCCAGTATCTGCAGGAAAATTTCCGTTCTCCGATCACCCGGGAAAGCGTGGCGGAACAATTCCATCTGCACCCCGGCTATCTTTCGCGCCTCTTCACGGCCAGAGGGGAAAATTTTTCCACGGTCTTGCGCGATCTGCGCATGGATCACGCCGCCCTGCTGCTCCGGAACACGGAACTGCTGGTCGATGAGATCGCCGACCAGTGCGGTTATCAGAGCACGACCTTTTTCACCGCGGTCTTCCGCAGCCGCTTTGGAGTTCCTCCGGGGAAATATCGCTGCCTCCATTTCGAGGAAACCAGTCACCAGACATAAAAAGCGAATTCCAACCGGCATCGCAGTATCTCAGTGCAGGAAGAATTCCACTTCGCCAATGGGTGCACAATTTGCCGGACCATACTGGTACCATTCCGCATCGTTTTACACTCTTTTGCGATCGCAGGGAGCAAAAAACGGCGAAAAACCTCATTTTTGAGCTTGCGAGTTGGAAAAACACTGCTATATTAAATCCCATTGCGCCTCGTAAGAGACG
>ENA-UEQW01001714-UEQW01001714.1-human-gut-metagenome-genome-assembly--contig:-NODE-1714-length-17596-cov-8.494777_pt1 | contig 17596 bp, 14 predicted proteins | sample MGYA00242947_ERZ507947 | MGnify/ENA primary metagenome ERZ507947 (study PRJEB26167, sample SAMN06115421) | human gut metagenome | host: Homo sapiens | place: China:Guizhou | collected 2015-03-17... | reverse complement strand
TTCTCCAGTCTGTGCATGAAATACCAGTAACGAGACTTGGCAGTCACAGGGTTCGGGGCGAACAGTCTCATTCTGTAGATTTCGGGCTCAGGATCGGTCTCCGTAGGAAGTCTGCGGCCAACGACTTGATAGTAGTGAATCTACATGCGCGTTACAACCAGCTCTTCTTAATCGCATCGGGTCACAGAACGGAACCAATACCCACAGGCATGTTAAACACAGCAGCTAAATGGCACAACTTTGAGAAAAAGCACAGGAAAGGAGGAGCGAAACGCCCACGTTGGAATCGCCGATGCTCGCCTGCCGCCCTCCCGTATTTCTCCTAGTACGATTTCACCCGAATCACGCCCGAATTCCGCGTTGTTCCCGTCACTATTTCGTCAACGGATAGCCTTTCAGCGAATCGACTACTGCCATTTTGGTTGGAATGCTTCAAGCTATTCGTCGCTCAAAGTCACTTATTCACTCCATTCGCGTGATCTCGCAGGCAACGAGTATGCCTCTCCCATTACCGTCGTTATGTCCGTAGATGTGAATGCGTTTGTTTCGGCGCCGTCGTTCAACACTCTGTGGCATCGCTCCTTTTCGGATGCTCCCTCCTCCCCCATTCCACAGCGCAAGGGAGTGCAGACGCGTTCGTCTGTCGCGAGTGAGGAGAGTGCGTATCAGCGCCCCACCTCGTCTTCCGGTCTTCCCGGAACGTTCAAGCTGTCCCAGAAATCGGTGCAAGCGAGAACGCCAAGCTACGACCCGATGTCGAGCCGGTTCGCTCTTTTCTCTCCCAAGTGACGTTCAGAATCAAGTTGCTCGCGTCCGGTCTCTACCGCGACAACCCAAATCAGTCCCGAGAGTATCTGAAGTCAACGGTTGCTCTCTCCTTCTTTCGTGATTGCGTAGCCCTATCCCGATTTGGATCACCTCCGTGCGTGCGCGTATGTGGAAATGGAGAACGGGAACTACAAGGAGGCTCGTCTGATCTTGAAGGAGCGTGAGTGTCTTTCCATGTTGTGTGATGCGCAGTGTACCGCATCCACCCTGATAGCACGGAAGTGGTTTCCGACTTGTGCCGTCTGGAGGATTGCGCTGTGGGAGTCCCAAACCGTCCTCACGTCTAGCAAAACATGGAGGACTTCGCGAAGTACTGCCGTGTTCTCCGCCGCATCAAGAACCGCAACGCGGCATTGCAGGAATCGCTCCGTCCTCGTCCTCCTCTCTCGTCACGCGTAGAGCCCTCCAAGAAGCCCACAGTCCATTCCCGTCTGCAGCCCGGCTACACTCGCGACATGGACGACCGTCCGAGCGAGAGCGCGCGTCAGCCGCTGAACTACGACGATCTGACGTACCTGGACGAGCGCGACGCACGAGCCATGATGCGCGAGACGTACGCGGAGGCGGTGGAGCACGCGCCGCGCAAGAAGGACATCATCATTGTGAGCGACACAGTTCAGAGTGAGTGATAGAACTGGGCACAGCGCGAGGCGAACCAGGGCGCCATCGACAAGGCGATCGCGATGTGACTCTCGACAGTCGCTCTCACGCGTAGTCTGGAGAACGCCGTGGCGATGAGCGAGGACGCGAAGGGCTCGGGCATGTTCCTCCTCGAGCTCGCCAAGTACTACTACGTCCGCGCTCGGCGTCTCGCTCACGCGTAGTTCCTGAACGACATCGAGCGCAGCACCGCCGCCATGAAGCGCGCGCTCCAGGACCCTGGTGTCAAGCCACTCGCCGTGCTGCGCTACGCCGAGCTGAACGAGCTGTGTGAGGGACAGGAGTCGGCGCTGCAGTTCCTCCAGTACGCCGTGGACCAGCCGTCGAGCGACGCCGCCACGTGGAAGGTGGGAGCAGAGCGAGGGCGTGAGGCGTAGTACTATCTGGACTTCATCCGCGGACACCACATCTACGACCTGTACCTGAAGGTGGCGAAGGAGGCGGCGACGCGCGTGGGGTGTGGTGTGGGTGTGTGAACACTAGTTCCCTAACGAGCGCTTCATCGGCTCGCACCTGGTGAGCGCGCTGCTCCGCAACAAGGACTACAAAAACGGTACGATTTCTGCCACGCTCTGACGCCAAGCGTACTCCGCCATCACCGCCGAGATCGCGAAGAACCCGCAGTCGGTGTTCACGTATGAGTACCTGCTGTCGGCGTGTGAGGGCACGGCGGACCCGCGCGTGATGAACTTCATCTACCACGAGGGCGTGAGCCACATCAAGGACAACTCGTTCCTGTTCCAGCAGTACGGCGAGTTTCTGGAGGAGATGAACGAGTACGAGGCGGCGCGGCAGATGTTCAAGGAGGCGTACATGATCACGCCCAACGACGACCTGGCGCGATCGATCATCCGAGTGGGCGTGGCGCGGGAGCGTGAGGAGTAGATGTGCATCGAGCTGAACCAGTTCGAGGAGGCGAACGGCCTGCTGGACGCGCTGATCGACGAGTACCAGCACGAGGTGGAGTTCGAGGACAACCACATGCGCTTCAGCGAGGCGGAGAAGCTGCCCGAGGACGGCGACGACGAGGAGGAGGACGAGAACGACGAGTTCGCGGAGAACAACGAGAACGTGGTGGACGACGGCGACTCGAAGGAGCCGTTCGAGACGACGTACCACATGATGCCTCGTCTGCTGACCGACAAGGCGCTGTAGGCGCGTGTGAGGGTATTTACACGTAGCATCGCCGCTCGCACGCGCCACTTCGAGTACGCGCAGCAGCTCTTCGACAACGCGCTGGAGCTGGACGCCGCTGACCCGTACATCCTGCTCACCGCCGTGGAGGAGCTGTACGTGCCGACGGCGCAGTACGACCGCGTCATCGAGTGCTTCCGCCAACTGCCCATCATCGACCCGAACCGCGAGTTCGCGCTGGAGGCGCGGTCGATCCGTCAGAACATCCTGAAGACCATCATGGAGAGCGAAGCCACCAACAAGCAGATCTACGACCTCTACCACGTGGCGGACGACAGCAATCGGGACTATTTCGGGCGCTTCGAGGACGGCTGGGACGAGGACACGACGGACTACTACGGCCGCTCGCTGCACACGCACTCCTCGCTGAACGACGGCTTCGACACGTTCGGCTACGACCACCGCAAGCACGTGGAGAAGGAGGAGGAGGCGCTGAAGCCGTTCCTTATCGGCGAGCTGCCCGCACGCACCATGGATTCGGTGCGCGCGGTGGACTTCTACCCGAACATGCCCGAGGCGCTGTGGGAGAACTACAACAACTACGGCTGGTTCGAGATCCCGCTGATGAAGGAGTGGCTGAAGAAGGGCGAGGAGGCGAAGGAGACGCACCAGGACTGGAACGCCATGCGCGACGCGGACGGCTCGCTGAAGGTCCCGTACTCCGCCGTGTTCGACGAGAAGGGCGGTCTGAAGGTGGGCCTGAACGACCTGGCGTCGCTGCGTGAGGCGCTGGCGAGCGAGTACGAGGTGATGCCGCAGGAGATGAAGGAGGGTCTGGAGGACCGCGAGGGCGCGTACGACATGAAAACGCAGGACCAGCTGGTGAAGGAGATTCGGAAGAACTGGGGCGACGCGTACAGCGACTGGAGCAACGTGAGCTCGGAGATCCACTTCCCTTCGGACAAGGAGGACTTCGCCACGTCGCATCTGATGAACGACGCGTTGACTCGCTTTGTGAATCCGGAGTCCGTGGAAGAGGAGGGCGAGGAGAGTGAGGAGAATCCGAGGAAGAAGGCTTGGTAGTTTTGTTTAGGGTGCGCTGTTTGTTGCTCACGCACGGCGAGCGGGAATCGACCACTATTCACTTCATGAGGATAGTCACGTGGAACGTGAATGGGATTCGTTCGCTGATCAAGGAATACGGCTCCATTGACTGCGTTTTCGATAAACTGAAGGCGGATGTGGTGTGTATCCAAGTCGTTCTTCTCTCCCTGTCATTATTCTAGGAAAGCAGAATAGGAACCAACGACATCACGGCGGATTTGATTCCGGAGGGATATGACGCGTTCGCCAGTTCCTGCACGACGAACAGTGGCTATGCCGGAGTGATGACGTTTGTAAGAGTGCAGTCACGTCCGTCCAAGTCGTATTCCTCTCTGAAGGAGTATGTGTCACCCGCTTCCTTTCTCCATTAGAATCGTTCGGCTATTCTTGCCAGTGGATAGCAAGCAGTATGAAGATGGTTTCGACTCCTTTCTTGAAGAGGCTGATGGGGAGGGTCGCGTTCTCCTTTCCGAGTATGATAACGGCTATCTCCTCAATGTATATTTTCCGGCCGGAGTGGAGTGGGGGTGACAGGCGTGTGTGATGTGTAGAGAGGATGACGAGGAGCGGAATGCCTTTCGGAAACAGTTCTACTCCACCATCAATCGGATCGTGAGGAGTTTGCAAGACAGTGGAAGGGCAGTGATTGTTGTGGGTGATTTCAACACCCTGTGCGGTCTCTACGACTCTGCCTACATGCAGTATGATGCCGAGTCCAAGGGCTTCGTGGAGGGCATTCGTTCCATGTCCGAGTGGCTGGAATCGCTGCTCCTTCCCAAATCGTAGTTCTTCTCCTCCATCTCGATTCTAGGGAGAACGGGTGTGACATGGTGGACGTGTTTCGCGTCAAGCATCCCGACGTGCTCGACGCCTACACGTGCTTCAACACGAAGCTGGGCGGTCGCAGCAACAACTTCGGCACGCGCATCGACTACGTTCTGTGCAGCGCCTCGCTCAAGGACCAGATCGAGGCGTGCGAGATTCGACGCGACTTGGGCGGAAGCGACCATCTCGCCGTTGTTGCTGGTATGGTTGGTTGTCGTGTTCCATGTAGATGTGAGCGTCGTGTTGGAGGCGAGGGAGAGTTGTGTTGGACTGCGGCAGCACGTCGGAACCCAGCAGAAGATCCACAGCTTCTTCCAGAAGGGCGCGATGCGCATGGCGAAGGTGGTGAAGCGAAGTCACGAGGAGAGCACGATCGTCGTGTCCGGCGTGTGGGCGTGTGCGCAGTGCACGTTCCACAACCCCGTGGACAAGGAGTACTGCGAGATGTGTGGAGCGAGGAGGAAGAGGCGGGAGAAGGAGGAGACGACGCGCATCGATTCCCTGTTTGGTGGGAAGAGACACGAAGGCGTTCCGCCGTGCTCGGGACATCATCTTCCCTGTGTTCGTCATCAAGGTGGGAAGAGGAGGGGGAGATGATCGGTAGTCCAGAAGGAGGGAAAGAACAAGGGGCGGTTCTTCTACTGCTGTCGGCTGCCGATCGGTTTCAAGAACGACCCGAAGGCTCGGTGCAGCTTCTTCCAGTGGGAGTGAGGTGTCATGTTTCCTTTAGCGCGTTGCTTGTTCTTCTAGCACGTTGTTTGTTGGATGCAGAATGAGACGGTGTACAGCGAATGCACGTGCTTCGTGGCGGTGAATGACGGTTAGCCAAAGTGGACATCATGTGCGAGTTCATCGAGGTCGTGCTTCACCAGTTCTTCTACCACACCCACTATTACGAGAAGAGTAGATATACACGGATTTGGTGAGGAAGTAGTGTTCTTTGAGCGTCGAATGAAGTACGGGACGGTCGTGTACATGTGCCGTGTGTCAGAAGTGACGGACTATGTGAAGAACATGGTAGCGAGTCTGCGTCGTTGGATGATTCACGAACGCTCTTCCTTTCGAGCGTAACGAATAGGACTTGTTTAAGGCAATCCGATTCTCTATCAACGATGTCGAAGGGAGCGAGATCGAGTCGTTGGTGTTGATTCACGCCGTGAACACGCTGCGCGTCACGGATGCACTGGACTTCGATGAGGTAGGTCAGTCGTATGTCCTCTCACGTAGTTGGAACAATCGCTGCGAAGTGCTCTGTTGTCTCTTTCCTCCCTCTCCTTTCGTGAAACCCTTCCCGGTAGTCTTATAAGTCGTTTTTCATGGTAGAGAACGTGCAGTTCTTTGTGACAGTGGATACGTGCAATGAGACAACCGCAACAGTGACGGAAGACTGGAGCCGAATCGGAGGGGTAGGGTTGATATGAATGCTTCATCGTAGAGTGATGAGCCACTTCCCGTCTTTTCGCATTCCGAGAACGAGTCTATTCAGAGTGTGGCCACCGTGTTTGCGGGCTTTTCTTCCTATCAGTTCTTCCTTTCAAGAGTGAAATCGGGTGACAAGTGAGGAGTTGTTTGTTCAAGAAGAGTGGTCATAAAAGAGTACGTGTTACAATAGAGATAAGCTCATCAACAAGATCATCCGTCAGTCTTTCGGGACACTCCTCAACAATCTTCATATTACACGCAATGCAATACCATACAATGTGGACATCAACAGGCTGGATGGGAACGATGTTAATCATCTGCATCTTCTCGTTCGGTGTAAACCTCACATTATTGCGCTGCTCGAATTCGAACAGGCTTGCAAGGAAGGACTGAATCCTACCCATTAGCTTTGATAACGAAAATCGCACTTCTCTCGCGACAAATGCCCAGCGGGAGTCATTTCCAAGTAACGAGATACAGTGCGACGAACCCAGTTGTACTCATCGCACTGCGACTTCCACTTCTCCTCTCCCTTCTCCTTCAAGCATTCCAGCACCTCAGCATTCGTGATTAGCTTAATATCCTTCGATCTATTGCGTAACCCCAAGCGAAGAAGAGCCCATACATTTCCATGTCAGGGAGCGCGAATATGAACAAACACCCCATAAACACAACTCTTTACAAATAGCGAAGAACCGACGTCTCTCCGCACTCACACTGACAGCGGTCGGCGACGGAGAAGCACTCGCACACTCTGGAATCGGACAGTCCCTTGCTCACGTACTTCGTATCGCAGCGGTAGTGACCCGTCATGAACACGTAGTCCTCCACGCCCTGCTCCAGCGGCGCGCCCTCGCTCAGGAACGCGTCGTCCGCCACACGCAGCAGGTACTTCGTGTTCGCCTTCAGTCCGCTCGCCATACGCACCACGCAACGCTTCTCCACGCACAGAATCGACGACGGATTCACCACCGTCTCCGCGTTGCGCTCGTCAAACAGACTCACCGCGCCCGCGCCCTTCGTCACCGCGCGCGTGAACTCCAGCACGATGTCGCTCGCCGGGTCCACGTTCGTCGCCAGCTCCGCGGGCGTGATCTGTGCCACCTCGAACACCTCGGTCTGGAGCACCACGTGCTGGCTCTCCTCGCTGTACTCGGGGTACTTCACCACCACCTCCTCCAGCGTCTCGCCCACCGTCTTCGCGCGCTCCATCACGCACCACGCGTGGTACGTGCTGCTCGCCTCGATCATCTCGCCGTTCACGTCGTAGCTGAACGTGAACACCTTCTGCTCCTCCACGCTCGTCACCTTCTCCGACTGGCTCCAGTTCGACTCGAAGCCCACCATGCTCGTCGGACGCGACTCCTTGCCCTCGTAGCGCGCCACGTAGCACGTCAGCTCGCCCACCATGTTCGTCAGCACCGCCACCGTCGCCGTCACCGCACTCGTCGGCTCGCCGTCCACGACCAGCACGGGCGCGAAGTCCTCCGACGAGCGCGTGGCGGCAGTGAGCGTCTGCGTCACGGACGACAGCGTCTCGGAGATCTCGTTCGCCACGCAGGTGATGGTGTACGCGCTGTCGTCAATCAGACCCTCGAACAGCAGCTCCGCCTTCATCGTCGCCGTGAAGCGCAGCGTCTTCGCGAACGCGGGGAACTTGACGCTCACCGCCGTGCACTCGCCGCTGCACAGGTAGTTGAACACGCCCTGCACCGCCACCGCGTTGTCGAACTCCGCACCCTCCTTCACGCTCCACGCCGCCTCCAGCGCCACGGGCTGCACCAGCGCCGTCGCGAACTTGGAGAGGTACCCGTTGAACGCCGCCACGCGCACGAAGAAGGGCTCCTGCACCTGGTAGAAGTCGATCACCGTCTCCGTCGTTGTCACCTCCTCCGTCACCACCGCGAAGTCAGCGGTCTGCGACTTGTGCACCACGTAGCGAAGGTCCGACGTGCCGCCCGTCCAGCGCGGCGTCGCCCACGACAGCTGCAGATGCGAGGACGAGACGGAACGCAGCGTCAGCTCCACCGCCTCGGGCGACGACAGCTTCTCCACCAGCAGCACGGCCGCCGACTTGCCCGAGAAGGGCGAGCACACGTCGCTGCACGCCGCCACGTCGAGCGCGTAGCTCTTGTCGGCGACGAGGTCGGACAGCAGCACGAACTGGGCAGTGGTGGTTTCCTCGCGAATGACCACGTCGTTCTGGTAGAGACGGTACTTGTAGTGCGCCACCGTCTGACCGTACAGCTCCGTCGGCGCCCACGACCACTGCGCCGTCGTCAGGTGGTACGAGTCCACCACGGGCGTCGAAGGCGCCAGCAGCGTCAGCGGCTGGTACACGGAGAAGAGCGAAAAGGCGCTCCAGTACTCGCCCTTGCGCACGCGCCACGCCATCGCGATGACGTTGCCCAGGATGGCGCCCTCCACCACCACCTCGCTCTGCGCGAAGCGCACGGCGTGGAGGTTGCTGTGGATGAAGGCGATCTCGGCCTCGTCGTAGAGCGACGCGGAGAACGGTACGGTGATGGCCAGCGTGGCAGTGCGCGCCGCGTAGTCAACGGCGGTGATGCGGATCGACGCCTCACTGATGGGCGCGGGCGCCAGCGGCTGACCACTGCGCGTACTGAAGGACTGCGCGATGGTCGCGGCGGGGAAGGTCAGCTGGTTCATGGCGGTGAACGAGTGCGCGATCACGTACAGCGTGCCCTCGCAGTCGGGCGGCAGCGAGCCGTCGAAGCGGAAGCCCACCGTGTACTCGGAGACGATCTCCGTGCGCGTGGGGTACACCAGCAGCGCGTCGGGCAGGTCGAACACGATGTGCACGTTCACATGTTCCACGTCGTCGTTCAGCACGCTCGCGATGCGCACGTTGCTCGTGCAGTACACCGTGTACTGGCTCTTGTCCGTGGAGGTCAGCGCCACGTCCTTGCTGTCGTCGTGCGGCTCGCAGCGCAGCATCGGTTCGATCGCCACGCACGTGCCCGACACGTGCTCCCACTCCTGCTTCGCGTTGCAGCGCATCGCCACCGTGCCCGTGTAGTCCACGCCGCAGTTGCGCAGGAACACGTCGCCGTACACGCCCTCGGGCAGGCCGCGCTCCTCGTCCGCGCCGCAGCGCACCGCCTTGCACGAGTCCTCCACCACTTCCCACACGCCCGTGCGACACACCTTCTTCACGGAGCCCGTCTTGCCCTCGCCGCAGTCCAGCACCACCTCGCTCTCGTGACTGTACTCGCGGTCGCCGATCTTGCAGAACGCGTCCTCGCAGGTGTTCTGCACGTCGCTCCATACCGCCTCGCCGCCGATGAAGCTGCAGCGACGCGAGATCGAACCCACCTGTCCCGCGGGACACGCACGCGTCACCGTGCCGTTGATGGGCGTCGTGGGGAAGTCATCCACCGCCGCGCAGCGCATCGGCGTGCAGTGCGACACGCCCATCTCCCACAGACCCTCCGGGTTGCAGTAGCGCGTCAGCGAGCCCTCCACGTAGCCCGCGGGGCACGGCAGCGTCACCGTCGTGTTCGGCTTCGTCGCGGGCCACTCGTCGATCGCGATGCACCACGGCACGCACAGCGCCGTATCCTCCTCGCCCCAGAAGCCTGATTCCAGACAGCGACGCGTCTTCACGCCCTCGAAGCCGGCGCCGCAGGACACCTCCGCCACCGTGTTGCGCGGCGTCTGCGGGTACTCCTCCGTCTCCACGCAGCTGCAGCCGTGGTCCTCCACGCTCTCCCAGCCGCTCGCCGTGCACTTCGACACCACCGAGCCCACGCCGCACTGGTGCGACGCCTCCGTGTCCACCGCCGAGCGCGGGTACATGTCGTTCGCCTTGCACGCGCACGTGCCGTCGAAGATCGCGTCGAAGAAGCCGTTCGCGTTGCACACGCGGCTGCGCGCGCCCTCCTCGCAGCGCGCGAAGCTGTGCTCGAACGGGTGCACCGTGTCCCAGCCCTCTTCAGCGCACCAGCACTCCGCGTAGTCGAAGTGCTCCCACTCCGCCGCGTCGCTGCAGCGCGCCGTCAGCGCACCCACCGAGCACGCGCTCGACGCCGTCGCGCCGTGGAGCGTGGCGGGCAGCGCGATGCCGCTCGCCTCGTCCACCTTCGCCTCGCAGCCGCACGTGTCCTCCAGCACCACCCACTCGCCGTTCTTGTTGCACTGCCCGCTGATGCTGCCCGAGCGGCACTCCGCCGAGTACAGCTCGTTCGCGCGCATGTGCGGCAGCAGCGGCGTGCTCCGGCAGTAGCAGTCGTCGTAGTTCACCTCCTGCCACAGACCGTAGCGACACTCGCGGATCTTCTGACCCTCGCCGCACGGCTGCGACGACCACGTCGAGTACACTGCCTCGTCGATGAACTCGCCGCTCACGAAGCCGTCGTCGTCCGCGCAGCCGCAGCTCGACCAGTCCGCCACGCCCCACACGCCCGCGGTGCACGAGCGAGTCACCACGGCGCCGTTGCCGCACACGTGACGCGCCACGCCCAGGTGCGGGGTGATGGGGAACGGTCCGTCCGCGGGACAGCTGCGGTCCAGACACGAGCCCGTCGCGGGCTCCCAGGAGCCGTCCATGTTGCACACACGCTTGATCACGCTGCCGGAGGCGCACGTCTGCGTGTACTCGCCGGGCGCGGAGAAGTCCCACTCGCCCTCACGAGGACAGATGCACTCCGAAGCGGGCTCCTCCCACACGCCGAAGCGCCCGCAGCGACGCGTCGCGTGCTTGTCGCTGTTCGCGCAGGTCAGCGTGGCGGTGGAGTCCTTCGCCGTCTCCGCCCACACGCCGTCCGCAGGGCACTTGCACTGGTTGCTCCAGCTCGCGAGGTCGTAGTGGCCCGTCGCGTCGCACTGAATGCTCATCGAGCCCGCGCCGCACACCGCGCTGCCCTCAGTGCCCGCCGGCACGATCTTGAACTCCTTCAGACCCTCCGCGTCCGACGAGCAGCCGCAGAACGAGTCCGTCACGTTGTACCAGAAGTTGTCGCCGCGACACTGCTTCAGGATGAAGCCGATCATGCAGTCGCGACTCAGGTAGTCGCCCACCTCGATCACCTTGTCCTCCGCCACGCAGTTGCACTCCGTGTAGTCCACGCGCGTCACGCCCATCGAGCAGCGCGCCGTCATGCTGCCGCCCGTGCTGCACTCCTTCGTCTGCTCCTCGCCGTGCGCCATCGCCGGCCAGCTGTCCACCGCCGGGCACCCGCACTCCGAGTAGTCCATCTCGAACTCGCCCGTCTCCGCGTTGCAGTAGCCCTTGTAGCACTGCGGCAGGAACGCCTCCGCCTTCTCGCCGTACGGCGTGTCGGGGAACAGCTCCGTCGCGCGGCAGAAGCACGGGTTGTGCACGTTCGTCCACTCGCCGTCCAGCGTGCAGTACGCCGTCTTCGAGAACTTGCCGCACTGCTCCTCCACGTGCGAGCCCGCCGGCGTCACGGGGAAGCCGTCAATTGCCGGGCACGAGCACGACTCCTCCTTCACGGCCGTGTTGCCGCGACCGTCGCACTCCACCTCGTACTTGCCCACCTCGCACATCTGCTCGAACACCGTGTTGATCGGCAGGTAGCCCGTCACCTGCGAGATGCCGCGACACTCACACGCGCTGTAGTCGATGTCGCGCCAGAATCCGGACTCCGCGCACAGACGCGACTCCTTGCCCTGCTCGCTGCAGTCGTGCTGCGCCACCTCCGTCGCGTGCGTCTCGGGGAACGCGTCCTTCGCCGCGCAGAAGCACATCTCGTCGTTGATCGTCTCGAAGTGGCCCCGCGCGCCGCACAGCGCCTCGCGCGAGCCCACCTCGCACGCCAGCTCCGCCTTCTCGAACACCGGCGTCGGCTCCACGGGGAACGCCGCCTCCGCCACGCACTGGCAGTCGTGGTTCACCGGCTTCTCCCAGCGCGCCGTGAACTTGCCGCACTTCTTCGTACGCGAGCCCGCGTCGCACACGATCTCGCTGTCCGTGTCCACCGCCGCGCTCTCGAACTCGTCGTTGCTCGCGCACTTGCACTCGCCCACCACGCGCCACGAGTCGAAGTCCCACTCGCCGTAAAAGTCGCCGTTCGCGTCGACCTTCCGCAGACAGTCCATCACGATCTTGCCGCCGCCCTCCTCGCACGGCACAGAGCCCTCCGTGCCCGACAGCGTCACGGGGAAGCGCCCGTACGCGGGACACGAGCCGTAGCACTGCGTCGCGTCGATCTCCTCCCACACGCCCGACTCCGAGCACTCACGCAGCTGCGCCTTCTGGATGTTGTCGGGACACGGCAGCACCGCCGTCGTGCCAGATGGCGTGTTCTCCCAGCCCTGGTCCGCCGCGCACTGGCACTCGTAGTTCGCGACCACGGAGTCCCACACGCCGTAGGGCAGACACAGACGCGCCTTCGAGCCGATGTCGCAGTGGATCACCGCCGCCGAGAACGAGGGCACGCTCTCCCACGTCATGCCGTTCTCCGTCACCGCGCTGCACATGCACTGCGACAGGTCCTCGTCCTTCCAGAAGCCGTCGAACCCGCACGTGCGCGTCACCACGCTCTCCTCCAGCGGGTGGTCGCCACATGGCTGCGCCAGCGTCGTGTTGTGCGGCGTCTCCTCCCACATGCCGTCCGCCGTGCACCGGCACTCGTGGTCCACCGGCGTCGTCCACCAGCCCCAGTCGTCGCACACGCGCGTCATCGAGCCCGCCATGCACGCGTGCGTCACCTCCTCGTTGCGGTTGCCCGCGCTCCAGCGCGTGTCGTCCTCCAGGATGGACGGGCACTTGCAGTTCTGGTCCTTCACCGGCTGCCACTCGCCGTAGATACACTGCCGCGTCAGCTGGCCGCCGTTCTGGCAGCTCTTCGACACCACCTCGCCGTCCAGCGCCGCCGGCCACTCGCCCTCCGCCGGACAGTCCTTCGACGGCGCGCTCTCCCACACACCCATCCAGCCGCAGTAGCGCTTGCCCAGCGCGCCCGGCGCGTAGTGGTCGTACTGCGTCTGCGGGTACACCACGCCGTGGATCGTCTCCTCGGGGCAGTAGCACGGGTCGCGGCGCGTCGTGAACACCGCGCGGTAGTTCGCGTCCTTCGCGCAGTAGTACGCATGGTAACCGATCGTGCACTCGATCGTCGACTCCTCGCCCACGCCCACCGCGCGCCACAGCTCGTCCTTACACTCGTCGTACGTCCGCCCGTACGCGTGGTTGCTGATCAGCGCCGGTGCGAAGCTGTCCGTCGTCGACTCCAGGAACACGTAGAACTGGTACTTCGTGAAGGGCTTCAGACCCGTGATGCGGAACTCGTGCTGGCCCAGACCCAGCATGCCCGTGAACACCATCTTCTTGAACTTCTTGATGTCCTTCAGCTTCAGCTTCAGGTTGTCCGTGTAGTACACCGTCACGCGCGGCTCCTTCGCCTCGCCCCACACGTACGTGTTGCGCAGCGTGATCGAGTACGAGTCCGACGTCACGAACTCCACCCGGTTGTCGCAGCTCTGCATCGTGAACTGGAACTCGTAGTGGTCGCGCTTCAGCACCGCGTTCAGCGCGGGGATGCTCACGAACGAGTAGTCCGAGTGCGCGTAGATGAACGCCGTGTACGCCGCGGGGTCCAGGTCGAACGACAGCACGTACTGCTTGTTGCTGTCTACCTCCTTCGTGCACTTGCCCTGCGTCTTGATCTCGTCGATGCTCGCCTTCGACCCGCGAGGGACGGGGAGCGCGCACACCTCCACGTCCGCGTGGCCCGCGCTCGGCGAAATGAAGAACTGCACCGTCTTGAACGATGACTGCTTGCACTTGTGCACGTAATTGACTACGCGGTCACAACTCCAAGTGAAACCTACAGCAGTTGCCGTAGTCAGCGGCGTCCCACTTACCGAAGTTGCACAGACGCTCCGCCTCTCCCATGGTACACGCCTTGCTCGCGTACTCTTCGGTAGGCGTCATCGGGAATCCGTCGTTTCTCTTGCACTCTACCCGTTACCGATGCGAACGAAAGCCCTACGACAATCCCTGTTGCCGATGTCGTTGGCGTCCCAGGTACCGGTCATGTTGCAAGTGACGTCGAGGAAACCACGTTCGCACACGTGCTCGATGGTCTCACCACGCTTCGCGTTTCGCGTGACGGGGACGTTTTCGTTGGGAGTACACACTAGTGCGTGACTCCGAATCCAAAAGGCACCTACTACACGCGTGGTCGTGAATGCGGCCCCACTCCATGTCTCCCATACACATTCTTGAAAGATAGCCACTATCACAGTTCACAGAGGCTTCCTCGTAGACAGACGTTTGCGGCCAGAAACCGTCCGAGCTGCAATACTTGCCTTCCGAGAGAACGACTGCCAACAATGTCTACGAAGTGAGGGGGCGGGCAACAGCGTCTACAAGTCCAACTAGTAGTTTAGAATTCATTGAAACAATCGAGACTATCGCTGTTTTCAAGTTATGAGAATCGCAGCCGGTTACGCAAAATAGGGAGAACTTCTGCCACGAAACGCCTGGAAACAAACACATGCAAAGATTCAGCAAACTTGGAATCGCACACTAGCTGTACACCTTCGCACCGCAGCCAGCTTCGTGCACGACCAACACGTCACAGCTATTCTCACGATGAAGTCTCTCGTCGCACATCTTCTGGATTCTCGGAACCAGCTCGTCCTCCATTCCCTTCTTAATTATACACAAAATCGAGCCGCCCCAGCCGCCACCGAGCATTCTCGCTCCGTACACGCCGCCCTCCAAGCCGATCTCCTTCAGAACGTCGATGCACGTCGTGATATCCGGATGCCCGTTTTTGAAGAAGTCGCGGGAATCATCGTAGGACTGGAAGAACAGTCTCCCGATCTCCTCCCAGTCTCCCTTCTGAATCAGATCCACGTACTTCAGCGTTCTCTCCGTCTCGCGAATCATCTACAGCATGATGCCAATTCGCGGTCTCTACGTGGTAGCAGCGGTCGTACACGTTGGGCGGCATCTCCTCCTTCATCTTCGCCAGCATCTCGAGCGTCGGACCGCGACAGAGCGCCTGGACAGGCTCTTCTCCGTTCACGTTGTATTTGGCCTTCAGAAGGCGTTCTCCCTCGATGCACTCCTTCACTCGCTCTGTGTATTCGCTGTTCACGAGTTTGTGCTCCACATGCACGAACAGCTTCAAAATGGTCACAGGCCACTCGCGCTTCTCGGAGTCGGGGTTGGCGTCCTTGTCGATGTCGTAGTGCGTGATATCGTGCGTGATGCAGTCGATCAGCGAGATCTTTCCGTACTGGCCGCAGGAAGCAATCAGCTGGTCCATCACGCCGCAGGGCATCTGGACATACAGATGCTCGGCGTCGTGGGCGCGCATGGCACGAACCTTGGGATCAATGGTTATACCCAGGCACTGTTCAATGAATAGACACGCGGAAATCTACCGAGTCACTCTCTCAACCGAAATCCACTTCCACAGCAGCAGAACTGCTAATACCACCACCAATGGTGACATTCGACACAAACACGATATCAAAACCGAGCTCTCCGTTGGGCATGTCGGGAAGATAGTAATGGCAGATGCCCTTGAAGTAGTTGCCCCACTCTCCCTTCGGGCCGCGCTCCAAGTTCTCGTCGCAGTCAAACTCGATCATCTGGGAAAAGGACTCGGAGTACACGCGGCAGCGCTGCAATCGTCACGCCCAGTGTCGACATCCTACCTTTCCTTCGGTTTTCCTTCCGGCAATGACGCCGACTAGTGTGGTTGGGAAGGGCAGCACATATCCACCCATGTAGTCGCAGTGCTCCCCTCCGAAGTTGAGACGTCCAGGGGCGGAAGTAATGATCGCGGCTTCTGCTCCGTACACAGCCTTGAACAATTCCTTCGCTCTGAGAATGAGGGAATCGGTGACGTCGTTGCTCATCCTTGAATAATGGGGAAATGCGTTTTCTGTTTCAGTGCTGGTTTCGTATTTGGGTTCCGTTCTGTTTCGTTTTCTGCTGTTTGGCATCGGAGTGACCGGAGAGGCAGTGAGTGGAGCGAGGGATCGCAAATCGGTTATTCCCATTTTCGTGGGATTTGGCTGTTATTATGATTAGTACGAGCGATGAAGAAGCAAATGCGTGATGTTGCTGTTGTGTCTCTTGTTGATGGATTGATGCTTCCTTTTCTGGTGTCGATTGAATGCTGTGACCTAAAAGCAATACTGTACCATTCCATATGTGTAAATTGCGCTTCGCAGTGCTTCATTCTGCTTGTTTGCGACGGGAATCGTCTTTCTACAACTGAATAGGGTGCAGAACAACGCACTTCTCGTTCCTGAAGAAACCGAAATAGACGAGCGAGAGCAACTGGAAGCCAGCGAGGATGATGAAGGTGTAGCCCGCGCCAATGGAGGACGTCAGAATGGGGAAGAACAGCGTGAGGATGATGTTCAGCACGTAGAGGAGCACGTTGGAGAGGGCAAGTCCCTGCGCAACGAGCTCTTTAGGGAAGTCCTGCGTCGCCATCACGTAGAAGAGAGGCCCCGGTCCGCTTTCAAAGCCGAGGATGTAGAGCACCATGCCGATCAGCGCGACGACGGGCACATTCGTTGCCATGAAGCTACGAGTCATCGTGTTCACGGAGCGAAACCTGATGATGAGCGCGATGGTGCCGACGAGCATCACAGCGAGAGCGATCATAAAGATGCTGCGACGCGACATGCAGTCGACGATGGCCATGAAGATGAACACGGTGAGCATGTTCCAGAGACCGACCACGATCATCTGCGTGAAGAGCACGTTGCCGATGCCGGCGCTGGAGAGGATCTGCGCGCAGTAGTACATCACGCCGTTGATGCCCGTCAACTGGTTCATCACAGCCAGCATGAGCGCGAACAGGATCCATCGGATGTTCTTCTGCGTGTACAGCGACTCCTTCGCCTTGACCTCCTTGTGCACCTCGTGCTCCTCCTTCATTTCCGGAGCGAACATCAGCGTGATGCAGAGGCCGACGCCCAGGAGACACGAGGCGCCCAGCTGCATGCGCCAACTGACGTCCGAGAGGGGAACGCAGTTGTCCACGTCGAACTCGGGGATGAAGAGGTAGTTCATGAGCTGCGCGATGAAGATGAACAGCGTCACGGACAGCTGGAACAGCGAGCCGATGCGCCCCTTGATCGACGCGTCCACCATGGAGTTGGCGTAGAGCGAGGACAGCGCGGAGGCGAAGCCCACACTCAAACCAACCAGGCCGCGCATGATCGTCACGTACCAGTAGTTCTTCACGATGATCATGAGGAGGGGGAACAGTGTCGCCATGCCTCCCATGATGTACTGAGCCTACACATCAGGTGAGGTGATGTCGATCACCATCTTCATGCCGAGCTTCTTCTTCACGAACAGTCCGAGAGGAGAGCCGATCGCCGCAAACACGAGAATGGAGGCAGTGAAGATGCCCTGATAGAGAGAGACGTTGATGTCTTTGTCCGGATTTAGAGTGCATGAAATGAGCGGGAGGGACATGCCAGCAACGATGCCGCTGTTATATCCGATGATGGCCCCTCCAAAGATGTTGATCAGACCTAGTCGTCACTCTTTGCCGGATGGAATACTAGCAATAAGGGTTTCCTTCTTCATATCCAAACTTATTATGGCAAACACGGGGTGTCATGAAACACGACGAAACCATATCCCTTCCAAAAC
>ENA-UEQW01001698-UEQW01001698.1-human-gut-metagenome-genome-assembly--contig:-NODE-1698-length-17756-cov-26.941626_pt1 | contig 17756 bp, 16 predicted proteins | sample MGYA00242947_ERZ507947 | MGnify/ENA primary metagenome ERZ507947 (study PRJEB26167, sample SAMN06115421) | human gut metagenome | host: Homo sapiens | place: China:Guizhou | collected 2015-03-17... | reverse complement strand
CTCCATTGTTTTTGCGTGAAGATAATATAGCACAAGGAGCTATTAAAATCAATTTATTAGTTGATAAGCTCTAAGAAACTTCTCGGCCTGTTCCGGCGGTAACCATTGCCCATGCGCAATACGGACCCCATCCTGTTCTGTAAAATTCAATTTGATCGACGGCAAACCACTGATATCAACCCTCGCCAAATTTTGTGCCGCCGCAGTTAACAAAGACGGGATCAGAAAAGAGTAAAATACGACCAACAGACTCTTCATGCCTTCACCTCAATAATACAAGTTCCATGGATTATCCAGAAGCCAGTTACTGCTGGGAGTGGAAAAAAACGTCTTTGCCTCCGGTAACGTGTAGATCTCGGTATATGTCCGTGCCTTGATTGGATTAACATGCCCATCTAAGAACAACACATTCGCCTTTGAAAGATGCCATGGATTGAGAACGCCTTCGGCAGTTGCGGCTGATCTCAAAATGGCTGTCGGAGCTATTTTTGTCGTATTTGTCTGCATGGAATCTCCTCCATAAATTTTTCGTGACACTCGACGGATACGATTGATTTTCACGATCCCCTTTGATGTAATATAATCTCCGGTAATTGTATTAATTCCGTATGCAATATTGACATAACTGGCATTCGGCTCGCCGGATGAACTATTCGGCAATTGCCGATTACTATCATAATACATCCGCAGAGAATCCTGACAAGGCACTTCCGGGCAAGTCACCTGCTTCAACGTCAACAGATTATTTACCTGGCAATACCAGTTCCAGTAAGCACCGCCGGAATAACCGAAATTATTGAAGCGATAGGGCATGACACAGTCATTGAACTGACCAGAATACAGCGAAGCAATCAAACCGACCTGCTTCAAGTTGTTGGCACAACTAGCTGCACGAGCCTGCATCCGCGCCCGGTTCAAGGCTGGCAACAGCATCGCAGCTAGGATTGCAATTATCGCAATAACAACTAAGAGTTCAATTAGTGTAAATATTCCGGCGGTTTGTTTCATTCCTGCTCTGCAGCGCTGTGACATCATTGAATCCTCCTTGTTGGTAAGTTGATAAAGACTCCCTGTTCCAACCTGTTCAATATATCTGGTCATGATCCGGAAGTCGAAAAAAATGTGGTTCCTGTATCTGCGACGGCACCTTTACCAAGGGATTACGAAGCTGCTGCTCCAGCATTTCCAAGGCAAGGCGCATGCGAGTTCTGTTATCCGTCTCTATGGACACACCATGCCAAGCAGGATCGGGACACGGAGATCCCCAGAAAATCCAGAGAATCGATTCCGTTTGTTCTTTCCCATATAATTCAAACAGCAGAGAGCGAATCTTTTCAAAACGTTTTTGATCAATAATGATCCAGTCCGGCATATGTTTCGCCAGTTCTTCCCTGAGTTTTCGGCCGTTGTTCTCTTCAAACTCTGGGCCCTGGTAATTACAATATACCACTCCCGGCATCAAAGCGAGTTCGCGGGTTAAAGGGTTATGCGCTTCACCCGCGCAAAAAATGGCAACACTAATGTGGGCTCTGTTTCCGTAGAATTTCCGCAATTTTTCCAACCCGGCACGAAAAGTAGAGTACACACAAGGAACACCTTTCACTTCATAATGCAGATTGACGGTCGGCAGAATCTCCGCCGCCTTCTCCGCAACTCCCGGCTCGACTGAGACACAGATCAAACCATCCAGATAAGAGTGGCGCAGCACCTCTTCCGTCTCCTCCGGAGAAGCACATCGCTCGGTAATAAACCGCACGTTCCAGTTCATCTGCGCCAGAACTTCCGTCGCCGCGCTGATAAACTTCAACGTCGACGGCTGGTAGAAAAAAAGATCGCCGGTCAGCAGCAGCAGCCCGATCAAAGGTTTTCGCACCTCCCTGCCGAATTGCGACGACTTCACCGGATTGGTGTAGGTGCCGCTCCCTTTGCGCATGACAAGGTAGCCCTCCTTCTCCAGCTTCTTGAATGCCAGTCGCACCGTCGAGGGGGCCATATTGAACTCCCGCGCCAGTTCGTTCGACGACGGAATCTTGACCGCCCGGTTCCCCGAACGGTAGTAGATCGACATCACCCGAAACCAGATCTTCTGTACCTCCAGAAGCACCTTTTCCGATTTATTCCGCATATTCCATCTTTTCTGCTAACCACTGCTAACTTTCTATATTATGCATCAAAAAGAGTTTTTTGTCAATAGGGAACGCGAAAAAAAATAAATTTTTTACCACGATCACGCGACAGCATTCTCCCGGCGGGCCGCTACCTCCCGAGAAGAAATCAAGAAAAAGGGCGGGAAACTCCCGCCCGCGACTTTCGGTTCTCCTCAAGGAGGATCCCGTTACTCATAGGAAACGGCAAAAGAGGGACTGTCAACATACAGTTCTCCCCACCGGATGCGGTAGGAATTCCCCTGCTCCACCAACTGCGGCTCATCGGAAACGGCGGCGGACGCCGGGAGAATCTCCACCCCGCCGCCGACAACCGTGGAAAGAGTATCATCAAAGAGCACGTTCCTTGTCTCTCCTTCGTACAATACGGCTTCCACCCAGCCGCGGTCCGCATCGCGCCCGCACTGCCAGCGGATCGAACCGCCGTCAAACCGGCCGGGCAGTTCATGGATCACCGCCTTGAACATGCCGGAAAGCAGCGTATTGCCATCCTGCAGCGTCACATCCTCTGCGGCAAGTTCAAAGCGCAGCGCCAGTTTCGAGAAGGAAAACATTCCATCCGCGGGCCGTCCGAGTCCGATATGCCAGTCGCCGCGGTCGGTCAGCATTGAAAGCGCAAACACCGCCCGGTTCTCCGCCTGAGCAATGCGGACTCCGGCAGAGGAGAAATCCCGCCCGTCCTTGAGAAAACGCATCCGGAACATCGCCGGCCGACTCCCCTGCCCCGCCGGCCAGTAGCCGAGCATCGGGCGGCGCTGTGTCCAGAAGCATTCGCGATTGATCGAACCGAAAATCAATTGCGGCGTAACGAACGTGGTCCCTTCAAACGACATGCCGGGCTGACTGCGCCTGATGTAACACTGGCGGATTTCCTGCTCCGGGAGCTCGATTTCCGCAAACCGTCTCCGAACTTTCACCGGGCAAGGCAGATGCCGAAGCGGATCATAGGAAAATACAAGCTCCCCGTCACTCGTTTTCGCCGAAGCTGCCGCACGCAACGGCAACCCGGTCGTCTCCCGCAGGAACTCGACGGCATCCGGCGGAAGGTATTCCGAATAGGCGCGCGACTGCGCACCGCCCAGCTGGCCGGTGGCGGGGTGGTACAGTTTCGCAATCTCGCCCCAGATGAATTCCCGCAGTCGTCCGGCGGATTCGATCAGCGCCCGGTTCGATTGAACCAGCTGAAGAATCCGTTCCGTCTCCCGCAGTGCGACAAAGGTGTAGGTCGGGCTGTTGTATTCGTTGAGTCCGCCCTGCGCCTCCGTATACCGCAGAAAAGTGGCAAGACGGCTCGCCGCATACTCTTCCAGAAGCGGGTTGCGCAATATCTCACCGGCACAACCAGTGACAGCGGCGCCCATGATCGCGATATTCGTATAGTCCGGGCGAACGTTTCGCCGGAAAATCGACCATGCGGCCCGCTCCAGCGCAGCAGTCACCGCCGCGGCGAGTTCCGGCCCGATCTCTTCCCGGTGCTCCCGGAGCATGTGACAGAGCGCCGCGCCGATGAAATCGGCCCAGTTCCAGTCCGGCGGCGCCATTTTTGCAACCGGTTCCTCGTAGTACCATGGCCAGATGCCGTAAGCGGCGTCATAAGGGTCGGTAACCTGTTGTGCCAGAACGGACCGCGTCACAGCGGCAGTCCGGGCACACTCCTTTTCGCCACCGAGTTTCAGCAGTGCCAGAGCGTAATAGATGTTTGTTCTGGTCGCCGACACCCGGACGCCATCCGGAATTCGGGTGTGATATCCGGGAGAGTGCGCCACCTCTTCCAGAAGATTTGTCCGGGGGTTGAAATTCTTCTCCTGCGCCTCAACCATCTCACGAAGATTCATCATCATGCAACGCCTTTTTTCTGAATCTCAAGTTCTTTCCGCTTTCACGGAAATGAGGAAATGAACCCTGATATACGAAGCCGGGGAAACTATATGTCACCATTCGATCTTTGTCAATGCAGAAATCAATATTCCTTTCGTTTTTCAGGGAAACCGCCCCATTGAAAACATTCGGAAAAAACTTGTTTTCTTTTATGTTTCGTGATATAATATATTAAAGTAAAAATACGAGGTATATCATGAACCCTGTTCCGATTCCGCCGGGGATGGAAACCCGGCTCTTTCTGCTGGAAAACGATGCATTGAACCAGTTGCCGGAAGCGATCCGCTCCCTCTGGGGGAACGACGCCCGCCCGTGGCTCGTCGCCGACGACAACACCTGGCGTGCCGCCGGGGCCGAAGTTGCGAAAATTCTAAAGGCCGCCGGCATGGAGGGCCCCGCGCCCTTCCTCTTCCCCGGCACGCCGATGCTCCACGCCGATGAATCCAATGTAAACCTTCTGCTGGAACAATTTCCGGAAAATGTTGTTCCGGTCGCCATCGGCGGCGGCACCGTCAATGATCTGGTCAAGCGCGCCTCCGGTCTGCGGCACGTCTCCTACTGCTGCGTCCCGACCGCCCCTTCGGTGGATGGCTACACCTCCAGCGGCGCCGCGCTCACCGCCTCCGGCTTGAAACAGACCCTGCCCTGCCCCGCGCCGCTCGCCGTCGTCGCCGACAGCGGCATTCTCCGCAACGCACCGCCGGAGATGTTCGCCGCCGGATACGCCGACCTGATGGCGAAGATTCCCGCCGGAGCGGACTGGCTCGCCGCCGACACTCTCGGCATTGAAGCGGTCGATCCCGCCGTCTGGGAGCTGGTACAGACGCCGCTGCGCGACAACCTCTCCGATCCCTCTGACGTGCGGCGCGTCTTCACCGGGCTGGCTGCTACCGGGTACGCCATGCAGCTCTACCGCGACTCCCGCCCCGCCTCCGGCGCCGATCATCTCGTCAGCCACATCTGGGAGATGGAGAATCTCTGCTGTAACGGCAAACCGGTCTCCCACGGCTTCAAAGTCGCCATCGGCACCGTCACATCCACCGCGCTTTATGAGGCGCTTTTCTCGCTTTCGGAGCAGGAGGCGCGCCGCCTCGCCCGCCCCGGCCTCGACCGCGCCGGACGCGAAGCGGAGATCGATGCCCTGCTCTCCATCGGCACCTACGGCGCGGCCACCCGCACCATCGCGCTCGACAAGTTCCGGGAAGGACGCGCACTCGCAGAACGGCGGGAACTCATCTACCGCAACTGGGAGACTCTGCGGAAACGCATCCTTCATCAACTCTATCCCCTGGAAGAGCTGACCCGGCGGCTTACCACCGCCGGCTGTCCGGTCAAACCGGCCGACATTCAGCTCGGCAGGGAGCAGTTCCTGCACGGAATCCGCACCGCACAACTGATCCGCAAACGATACACGGTGCTCGATCTGGTGTACGAGCTTGGGTTACTGGAAGAGCTTCTCCGGCGCATCCTCCCGGTCATGAACGTTTAGCCCGTTCAAAAAAATTACGGAATCACTTGAAATTCCGCTTTTATCATGCTATACTTCTAAAATTTAAGGAGGGAAAAAAGAAAACCAAAGGGGGAAACGAAGGTCTGTTTCTGCAGGCGTCGTTTCACCTTTCCCCAGAGAAAGGAGATCGATTCGGCATGATAAAAGCGACTGATGTGCAAAAGCGATTCGGCGCCATCACCGCCGTCGACCGGGTGAGCTTCTCGGTCGAAAAAGGGGAAGTGCTTGGCTTCCTCGGTCCCAACGGGGCCGGGAAATCCACCACGATGCGGATGATTACCGGCTTCCTGCCCCTCTCCGGCGGCAAAATCACCATCGGCAACTGTGATATCGAAGAGGAGCCGGTCGGTGCCAAACAGCTCTTCGGCTACCTGCCGGAAAACGCGCCCGCTTATCAGGATATGAGCGTCATCGGATTCCTGAACTTCGCCGCCGCCATCCGCGGCCTCTCCGGCAAGGCGAAAGCCGACGCCGTCGCCCGTGCGGTAAAAATCTGTCACCTCGAAAACGTCACCCATCAGATGATCGACACCCTCTCCAAGGGATATCGTCACCGGGTCTGCTTTGCACAGGCGATTCTGCACGATCCGCCGGTGCTGATCCTCGACGAACCCACCGACGGACTCGATCCCAACCAGAAGCACGAGATGCGCGAACTGATCCGCGAAATGGGCCGGAACAAGGCGATCATCGTCTCCACCCACATTCTCGAAGAGGTCGAAGCGATCTGCACCCGGGTCATCATCATCGACAAAGGGCACCTGGTCTTCAACGGCACGCCGCGGGAACTGCTCGACCGCGCCCCGCGGAAAACCCGCCTCTCGCTCGTGCTCACCGGCGTCTCCGGCGCCGACGCCGTCGCGGCACTCGGGAAACTCCCCAACGCGACCGGCGTCGAAGTGCGGGAGGAAAAGGCAGGCCGAACCGAACTCCTCCTCTGTTCCGCCGCTCCGGCCGACGAATTCGCCGCCGACGTCAAGAAGTTCCTCGACGAACACCGCTGGAACTTCATCGAACTGCATGCGGAACCCGGGAAACTCGATGAGGTGTTCCGCGCCCTGACCACCCCGGACAGCCCCGCCGGAAAGGAGGCGAAATAATGAGAAACATTCTGACCGTCGCCCGTCGCGAACTGGGCGCCTACTTCACTTCGCCGGTGGCCTACGTCTTTCTGGTCATCTTTCTGGTACTGATCGGATTCTTCACCTTCATGATCAGCGGCTTCTTCGTCCGCAACGAGGCGGATCTGCAGGGGTTCTTCTTCTGGCTTCCGTGGCTCTACATTCTGCTGGTGCCGGCGATCGGCATGCGGCAGTGGGCGGAGGAGCGCCGCCAGGGAACGCTCGAACTGCTTTTCACCATGCCGATTTCGGTGACGCAGGCGATTCTCGGCAAATTTCTCGCCGGCTGGATCGTCCTCGGCATCGCCCTCGTGCTGACACTGCCGATGGTCTTCACCGTCTGCTACCTCGGGGATCCGGACACCGGTCCGATTCTCACCGGGTACACCGGCAGTTTCCTGCTCGCCGGGACCTATCTGGCAATCAGCGGAATGACCTCCGCTTTCACCCGCAACCAGGTCATCAGTTTCATCACCGCGACGGTGATCTGCCTCTTGCTGGTGCTGATCGGCTTCCCGCCGGTGACCGGGCTGCTGCTCCGCTGGGGGGCGCCGGCCGGACTGGTGGGATTTTCGGCGGATTTGAGCGTATTCTTCCACTTCACCGGCATGCAGCGCGGCGTCTTCGACCTGCGGGATATCGTCTATTTCCTGTCGCTGATCGTGCTGGCGCTCTTCATCACCGGCGTCGTCCTGAAAAACCGCCGGAGCTGACCCGCAACGAGAAGGAGTACAACACAGCATGAAACCTGATTTGAAAAATAAGAAAACCGCCGCTGTCGCCGGGTCCCTCGCCGGAATCCTCATCGTCGCGGCGATTCTGATTCTGCTCAACGCCATCCTGAAACCGGTCAACCTGCGCTGGGACTGCACCGAAGGAAAGCGCTACACGCTCTCCCGCGGAACCGGAAACATTTTAAAGAATCTCGACAAACCGGTCAGCATCCGCTTCTACTATTCGCGCAACGCGGCGGATATGCCGGCATTCCTCAAGACCTACGCCTCGCGCGTCGAAGATCTGCTCGGGGAATTCCAGCGTGCCGGCGGCAAGCGGGTCGAACTCAAAAAACTCAACCCCACCCCCGATTCGGATGAAGAGGATTCCGCCGTGCTCGACGGCATCTCCGGGCAGACGCTCGACGCACTCGGCGCCGGGGAACCGGTCTACCTCGGCGTCGCAGTGAGTTCCGGCGGCAAGACCGCGGTGCTCCCCTTCCTCAATCCGGAGAACGAGGCCCAGCTCGAATACGACCTTTCGCGCGCCATCACCGAAGTAACCGCAACGAAGAAGGTCAAGCTCGGCATTCTGAGTTCCCTGCCGGTGATGGGCGGCTACGACACGCCCCAGATCATGATGATGCAGCAGCGCCAGGCGCCGAAACCGCCGTGGTGGATCATCACCGAACTCAAGCGGAACTTCGACGTGGTGGAGATTCCCGCCACGACCGACGCCATCGCGCCGGACATCGACGTGGTGCTGGCGATTCACCCCGGCGACCTCGGCGCTGCCACCCTTTACGCGCTCGATCAGTTTGTTCTGCGCGGCGGGCGGCTGCTGGCGTTTCTCGACCCCTTCCCGCTCTCCGGAATGAACCAGCCCTACATGAAGCCGGCCGGCTCCTCGCTCGGCAAACTTCTGTCGCGCTGGGGAATCGAATTCACCGCCGACAAACTGGTCGCCGACCGCAAACTCGGCACCCGGATGCGCGGCGGGTACGGCACGGTGGAAACGATGCCGACGGTTCTTTCGCTCACCCGCGAGGAAATGGATTCCGCCGATCCGGCGGTCGCCTCGCTCAACAACCTGCTGCTCTTCTGCGCCGGCACCTTCTCCGGGAAACCGGTGGAGGGGCTGCAGCAGACGACTCTGCTTCACACCTCCGACGATGCCGGAGTCACCGACACCTTTGCGGCACAGCAGCCCGGCGAGATGATTCTTCGCAACCTCAAAACCGACGACAAAAAGCATGCGCTCGCCATCAAACTGACCGGAACCTTCCCGACCGCCTTCCCGGAAGGGAAACCCGGCGACGCCGCCGAAACCGCGGATGAGACAAAGAAGGCGGACGCCGCCAGTGACGCGAAAAAATCCGAGACTTCGAAAAAGGAGGCGGGACTGAAGAAATCGGTCAAACCCGGCTTCGTCGTGCTGATCGGCGACGCGGATATGCTGTACGATCCCTTCTGTGTGCGTGAGATGAACTTCCTCGGCCAAAAGGTTGCGCAGCCGATCAACGACAACCTGAACTTCGCGCTGAACATGGTCGATCAGCTCAGCGGAGACGACAATCTGCTGGAAATCCGGGCGCGCGGCACCGCGTCGCACCCCTTCACCGTGGTGCGCGACCTCCAGGCGGAGGCGGAAAAGGAGTTTCAGGATCGCATCATCAAGCTGGAAAACGACCTCCGCGATGTGCAGCAGCAGATTACCGAGCTGCAGAGCAAGCGTAAGCCGGGCGAAAGCGAACTTCTGAGTTCCGAGCAGCGCGAACTGCTCAAGGAGTTCCGCCAGAAGGAGGTGGAGGCCCGCAAGGAGCTCAAGCAGGTCCGCAAACAGCTCCGGCAGAAGATCGATTCGCTGGAAAACACTTTGATTTTCGTCAACATGGCCCTGATGCCGCTGCTGGTCATCCTCGCGGGGATCGTCGTCGCGGTCGTCCGGCACAGAAGAGGAGCGCGCCGATGAAACGCAAACATCTGATTCTACTCGCCCTGATCGCAGTCATTCTGGGTGCGGTCTATTTCCTGCGGCAGGAGAGCACGGGGAGCAGCTCCCCGGCCGAAACCCTGCTGCTGCCGGAAGAGTTCAGCAGTGACAACATCTACTATGTCCAGCTGAAAAAGAACGGCCGGACCATCACGCTTGAGCGCACGGGCAAAGGCTGGCAGGTCAAGGAGCGCGCAGGATACCCTGCCGACTACAACAAGCTCCGCGAACTCTTCGTCGCCCTGTGCGACGCCCGTGCCGCCCGTGAACTAACGCTCGACGACGCGCAGGCCGCCTCGCTGGAACTCACTCCGGAGAGCGGAGCGGTTTCCATAACGCTCTCGGGCAGAGACGGCAAGGCCTTGCAGACTCTCCTCTTCGGCAAGCTGTATGAAAAGGCGGGCTCCTCGCCGACGGAGGCCACCCCCTTCGGCATGGGCGGAAACATGGGCGCCACTGGGCGCTATCTCCAGCTGAATGACGGGCGCAACATCCTTGTTTCGAATACCTTCTCCGAGGTGGACTCCACTGTGCCGGAGTGGCTGGATCAGGAATTTTTCCAGGTATCCGGCCTGAAGCGCGCCGTCCTCCGGAAGAACGGCAAAACAGTATGGGAACTTGCGGAACAGGGTTCGCCCGCCGCACTCGCACCGACGGGAGCCGTTCCGGCGGGGAAAGAGGTGGATACCGGCAAGGTGGATTCCTTCAAGAGTGCCTTCTCGTGGCTTCGTTTCTCTGACGTGGCGAAAGCCTCCGCGCCGGGGAAAGAGGTGCCGGAGCTGGAACTGACCGACGCGGACAACTTCGTCTACCTTCTCCGCCCTGTCGCCGACAAAGATGGCCAGTGCAGTGTACAAATTGCGGTCCGCTACGCTGGTCCGGTCACCCGCGAAGCGGCCAAAGAGGAGAAGAAAGAGGAGAAAGAGAAGCTTGACAAGGAGTTTGCCAAGACTCGCACCGAAAATCTCGAAAAGGCGAAAAGTTTGAACGAGCGTCTTTCCGGCTGGGCTTACAAGGTTGATCGGAGTGTCCTGGAGAACGCCGAACTCAAGCGCGACAGCTTCTTCCGCGAGAAACCGAAACCGGTTGAGGAGAAAAAGGAGAATTCCGCCTCACCCGCCAAGGTTTCGGCAGAAAAATAATTGCATAGGGGAAGCAGGTCCTTCGGCTCCGGCATCATGCCGGGGCCTTTTTTCTGCGGACGATTGACAACTTCTTTGAAAAACGACAGCCGCAAGAAAACGGAAGTCTGTTGATACGGATCTGCTTGCAGCCCTTGCGGGCCTTACTTGTCGGGCTTCGCCCGCCAACTCCTCAATCGCCGGAGCGGCTCCACTCGACTCCGTTCGACTGCGTCGCAATCGCTCCTTGCTGCTTTGCGGAGCGCAAAGCAGTTCTCTCACATGCGCTCGCGGCGCTGACCGCGCTTAATGAAGGTTGAGCCAGGCAGAGAGGGAAACATTGGCTGCGAGTCGCAAAAAGTCAGGCGGCCCAAGAGAATCCGCTCATATTCACTTCTGAATATACCACCTGTTTTTCTCAATAAAAACAAAAGAATCCCGTTTTTTTTCAATAAATTCAACAGCTTCCAACAAAGATTTCCATTTTTCTCCGGGGAAATACCTGTGCAGTTCCTCCAAAATCTCATTCGGCGAAATATCCTCTTTCCGACTTTGGAGAAGCTCATGGTATATTCCGGAAAAATCCGGAAACCGACCGTAGTAGAGGACCTTGGGCAGCGCCAGAAGCAGAGCATATTCTGTTGTATTCAACGCTTCCAATTGGCTCTTTTTCATGTAACGGATAAAATCGTAAGTAAGTCTCGTCTTGACCTGATTCGATGTTGTCCGGTTGATGATGTTCATCACAAATTTTATGATATCGTCTTTCTGTTCCGCTCCCGAATGCTCAAGCATTTTGAAGCTTGCGACGGAGAACATTTGAGCGAAATATAACTGTTCGTTTTCCGGAGCATCACTTCGACATGAAACAACCTTCCGGCAGGCATACTCGTAAAATTCATCCGTCTTATCAGAATCGTTTCTCAGGTCCTGCAGGAAAATTCTCCAGACTAACGCAAAACGTTCATTCAAACCGGCATTAAAATCCGTCTCTTTAAACCGCCAGCGGACGGCGTTATACACCGGAATGAAAATTTCGCTCATTCGGTCGTCATCGTTCAACACCGACAGAACATAAGCGACATGATACTGCTCCGCCATCGGCAATTGACGGAACCGGTTCCGAAAATCCTTCTCGTCAACTTGAAAAAAACTCCAGTGCGGTCAATATGGCGGTCGCCTCGAACAAATAACGATCAGGAATGGGATTGATTCGACGGTCCAGCTTCCGATACTGCTGCAGCGGTACCAATTCTCCGGCAATCAGATCAACCGTCAAAAGAAGAAACAGGAAAAACAATAGACTTTTTTTCACTTTTCCATCAGGATTCTAGTCGTGTAATCAACAGAAGAAAACTGGTTCTGACTGCCCAGGTAGATCAAGAAGAACCTCTTATCAAAATTTCCTATCCATCCCAGGTTGGTGGATTTCCTGTATGCTCTCTTTTCTGGATTATAAAAAGTTAATTCCACCATGGCTCGCGGCGTTTTATATGAGGGCTGCAACTGGAGATACCCGAATGCGTAAAGCTCCGAATTTTTCTTCGCCGCCTCAGTGTTGCCCGTCGGCTCGGGGATGTGGTATATCTTTTGTACTTGAGAGAATGTCAGAACTTTATACATAACGATAACTTTCTGTTCCGTATCGTTTCCCCGTCCGGTCAGCAGAAATCCACAGGCAACGATAAGAAGCAGAAATCGGAGCATATACATATCTAACGTTGTCCTCCTTTGAATTTTGCTTCCCTCTTCAAAGATTCCCCGTCCGCGGTATAAGTATAACCCATATTTTCCTCTATTACAAGTAAAAACAAGGCAAATTGCTCGGTTCTGACTTCTGTGAAACGTAGACGGGATAAAGGCGAAAAATTAAACTTCCGCGAAGGAATGCTCGTCCCGGGAGCTTGGGGGCCGCGCCCCCTGCTTGCGCCTCTCCCCTAGGTTGGACAACATTTTATTGAAAGATTGGTGTAAAAGCCTTTGAGTTACTATATCTCATGGTTTGCCGATTACAAGTTCCGAAATAGACTTCATCCGGCGTCCGGTATTGGAGTGCCGAATGAATCCGCCTGGAGTTGTAAAAATTCACATAATGCTGAACACCGAAACGGAGCTGCGGCAAGCTGACATACTCTTTGATTTTGATGTCCTCATATTTCAACGCCCACCAGAAACGTTCCATTTTTGCATTATCCAAACATCGTCCCCGTCCGTCCATGCTGATTTGAATGCCATGGTTCTGAAGTTCCGTTACAAACTCCGAACTAGTAAACTGGCTTCCTTGATCCGAATTGAAAATCTCCGGTTTCCCATAGGAATCCACTGCCATTTTTAACGTTTCAACACAATGAAAAGCGTCCATTGTATTTACTACATTGTAAGCCAATACCTTGCGGCTGAACCAGTCGACAATTCCAATCACAAATGCTCGATGACCGGTTACCGCAGTATAAGTGATGTCCGTGCTCCATACTTGATTCGGACGTTCTATCTTGCATTTGCGCAGAAGATACGGGAATTTCACATGTTCCGGATGTGGTTCCGAGGCATTGAAATGCGGACGCGGATAGACCGTCCGCAGATTCAAGCATTTCTGCAACCTGCGCACCCGTTTATGATTCACTCTGTACCCGCGGCGTTTCAGTTCCGCTGTCAAACGGGGAACTCCGTAAAATGGCGTCTCAATATAAATCTCCATCATTTCGTCCTTGACCCGCTCGTCGGAAGCTGTTCGGGAAATCTCCCGCCGGCTTTTGTAATAAAAGCTCGAATGAGGAACCTGAAGCAGCTTCAACTGACGATTCACGCTTAAATTCGGATTCTGATCACTTATTTGAGCTTTTCTGGATTCAAGCCGCAGGCCAAGGACACACTTCGTAAAAAGTCATTCTCGATTTCAAGGCGTCCGATTTTCTTCATCAGATCGTCTTCGGTATACGGCTTGCTTTCTTTTCGCTCGGCCTTGGACTGGAAAATCTCGGAAGCTCCTTCCATGAGTTTCTTTTTCCACTGCTGAACCTGATTCGGATGAATCTGGTATTTCCCCGCGATCTCTGCCACGGTCAGTTCCCCGCGCAGCGCTTCCAGCGCCACGCGGCTTTTAAATTTGGAGTCATACGATTTTTTCATAAAAACGCCCTCCCTTTTCAGGTTAATTTAATGGGCATTTTACACCAAGTCAAGTTGTCCAGTTTTCGGGGCCAACCGCAATATATCCATGTTATTCAATCTTCTGTTCCACAGTGAACTCCAAAGGCCCCCTTGTTATCTTCAATGATATTTTGATCAAGTTGAAAATCTTTTTCAATCTTACCGAATTCTTTCTTGTTTCAATCACCATTTTCAGGTTAATAACTACAAATGTTCCCAATGTTATAAGGAGTAGCAAATGATTCAGGAAAAGACAATCGACCTTTTGACCCAACTGGCTCGCCCGCTTATTGAGTGTGGAGTGCTTTCCCAGGCAGAATTGGATGAGTTAAAAGAAATCAACAAGCAGCAAACGGGCAATCCGGATATGGTCGTGTTTCCCCGCCTGGTGAAACTGAAAGAAGCGGCAAAGTATCTTGGCGTTTCTGCAACCACCCTTCATGGCTACATCAATGATGGAAAACTGAAACGGTATAAATTCGGACGCCGCAATGCCAGAATCACGGCGGAAAGCTTAAAAAATTTATTGCAGGACTCCGAACACTAAGTTTTTTCCCGGATACGAAACCTCAATGGCCTTTTTATGTCCATTGAGGTTTTAAACTAATCTGAAATTCTATATTGTATTTTGAAAAATACGCAATGTCGTGTATTTTACATATACGATCCAAACAGGGGGAAATAATGATTTTGGGCCAAGAGAAATGTAACGAACAGCATGTGGCAGAAACGTTCCCCTTTCATGTTCCCGTTGTTGAATTCAGAGCATTTTCGATTTTTCCGGAAATCAATTCCAATCATTCCGATTCCCCTGCAATTCTTGCTCTTTGCGCCCGCAATTTAATTTCATATTTAACGTATTGCACAGTCCAGACCTATCCGGAAATTCACCAGAATCAATACCAGCCGGAACTTGAACAATACTTCAACGAACTTTCAAAGTTTTTGCTGAGTAAAAAAAATCTGAAATTATTTATTCAAACTACGGATTCGTATGCAATCACGGAGGAAGATACGGCATATATTCTTCAACAAATACCGGCTTTCCCTGTTCCTCCTAGCTGTTGCCATGACGACATCCTTTGGATCTTTAATTTGCTGAAACAGATCATATGTGCAGTAAACGATCCTTCGTCTGATTATTGGAAATTATTATACAATCTGTCCGCACAGTGGCAACTTCGCTTGAGTTCTCATTTCCCTATCCGTTCTAAAAGCAGCAGCATGGAATTTTGGCTGCTTTCGTCTTCCAGACAGTATGAATATCTCAGCAAAAACTATCAGAATGCCTTTAAATGGGGCCGGGAATTTGATCAATACTATCGTGATTTTCTGGCGCAGGGATTTTCTGACATATCGGCGCGCGGAAGAGCAAGAAAAAAATTTATCGAGAATCATCCGGTGCCGAAAACAGACGACGAATTGCTGAATGTTCCTGAAGACTCTCCGGGTTTGACCGCTCCCGCGGTAAGACGTTATCATCGCATCTACCTCGACATAAAACAGGGCAACTTCTCTGAGCTTACATAACATACCAGTATTGAAAAGGTACAGATCAAATGAGTTCTGAAAATATAAAGACGAACATACCGGCGCAGCCGGTAAAAAGCATTGAAGATATGATAAATTGGCGTACACATGTACAAAACAATTATCCTCTGAAGCAATACATGTTTTTCGCCCTCAGTCTGGACACCGGAATTGCTCCCGGCAAATTACTTCATCTGACTTGGAATAGAATCCAAACCTTATTGGGGCCGGGAGTTCCAAAAGATAAACGGAAACTTTTTATACAAATTCCATCTGATGTATTTGAAGAAAATAGTATTGTCGAAGTACCACCGGAAGATGTTGAAGGCTTATTGCAACTACGAAATAATAACCCGGCTGATGTGTACGTGTTCCAAAGTGAGTCCGGTCGGGCCGCTAAATCTCAGCCTTGGGCCCGGCAATATGTGACAAAATTTCTGAAGGATTCAGCGAAAGAAGCGGGTATCGCTGAAAAAATCGGTTTTTTATCACTCCACAAAACATTCGGTTATCAGCTTGTCGTCCGCGGCAAATTCACTTTGGTTGAAATTCAAAGTATTTTCGAACAACATTCTTTGGCTGCGACTCGAAAGTATTTGAATATAACGGACGAAAAAATCCAAATCCGCTGATCGCTATACCCCAATCAGCAATATGATCTGGAATTATCTGATTTTCTGTAAAATCACAACTTGATTTGAGGTTGAGGAGTGAACTAGGAAACAGATAGTGAAAGGCTCCCATTCAGTCTGCGGTGACTTCTGCGGAACGGCTTCCGGTGTCCTGAACATGCCGGTTATCTTGCCCACAGCCTTGCCGAGCAAACCAACCGCATGCTCTTCCACTTCAAAGCGGGTATGTTCATTGTAAAGCCGTTCCCGATGCTGCCGCATCCGGCGAAGCGTCTGGTATCGTTCAGTACGGCTTTTACTTTTCGCATCGCAGCTTTAGCGCGAGCCGTCATATCCTTATAACTGAAGTCCGGGAGCAGCTCCGCTTTCCGCTCCCGGACCGGTTCCGAAAGCGGCAGCATTACTTCCTCCGGAATCTCCCGGTCACGGATCAGGTCGATGCACCCCAGATGGAACGAACTTTTCGCCGCGACGGCAGGATCATCACCGGAGCTGAAGCAGCTGCAGCGGGAAATCGGTTTGAAATCTATGGGAAAAGTGTCAGATTGAAATAATAGTCTGGTGGTGTGCTGTGGTATTGATGAGGCTCCTGTATTTATGCGTATTGTGCAGAAACTCATGATGCCAAACGGGATGAACTCATCGTGTTCTTTGCCGGCGGAAAGACGCATGATTTCTGCTTCGGCGTAAATGCCGTCATTGCCCGATGGTCACATTCCGGCGGAACACTGGAAAATACAGCAGGAATGCGGAGCCAGCAAGCCATTTTTCATCAACGTTTTTTCGGAGAGAGGAAAGCGGAATGGCTCAAGCTGTTCCTCTTTCACCTGAAACTTCCGGGCTGTATCACTGAAATTGAAAAAAGCCAGCAACGTTTTTCCATCCCGCCGGGATACCGCCCGCCAGACGGAAGGTATCGGCGAAGTAAAACTGTCCAACGGGCGGACCGCATATTCATCACGTTTTTCCAGCAGCCAGCGGCAGAGGGCCGCCCGCTCCGGAATCAGCGTTTCAAAACGGTCGCTCAGAAGCAGCATTCCGCCAAGTAATTTCAATGCACAACTCCAAAGTATTACTTCGTTTTCCGTCATCAGATTGTTGTCGCTCCGTGCGATATGGGTATCCGGATCGTTGAGCCACAAACGGTGGTGCATATAGACGCGGTTGATACCGTTGCGGCAGACATTCGGAAGAGAAGGAGCCTCATCAAACCGTTCCCCGGCAGTCCAGCCTGGAGTAATATCAGGTGCAATCCGCATGCCGTCGACAAGACCGACCATACACCCCAGCGGCGCCGTACAGCCGAGTATAAAGCCATCTCCGAACCCACGTCGGATCGCCTCCATGCCGTGGCGCAACGCTTCACAGCGAGTCGCTTTCCGGTCATATCGCCTTCCGGGAATCGCTCCGTGAACCAAAAAATCTAGTTTTACATATTCAATCCCAGACTGACGCAGATTCCGGAAAAGCTCCGTCAGATAGCTTTGCACCTCAGGATTGGTACCGTCAAGAACCGCAACCCGGGAGTTTTCGCGCCATGTGAAACTCAGATCGATTTCTCCGGTTCGGGTACGCACCAGCCAGTCGGGATGCTCCCGGAAGAACGCAGACTTCTCCTCCACCAGAAACGGCGCCAACCAGAGAGCCGGTTTGAAGCCGGCCTTCCGGACCTCCGATGAAAAATATCGGCAGCCCCCCGGAAATTTTTCATTCCAGGACAACCAATCCCCAAGCGCTTCCTGATAGCCGTCGTCAAGCTGGATGTACTCCAGCGGATAACTGTCGCGATTGGCGCACAGAAATAAGAGATTCTCCATGATATCCTTTTCGCTGACGCGGTCGTAGTAATAATACCAACTGCACCAGCCGGTCGGAATATCGGAGGAATGGCGGGCATGCATCGCTTTGCCCCACCGATCCGCAAATGTTTCCAGAGTTTCATA
>ENA-UEQW01001686-UEQW01001686.1-human-gut-metagenome-genome-assembly--contig:-NODE-1686-length-17821-cov-3.675834_pt1 | contig 17821 bp, 24 predicted proteins | sample MGYA00242947_ERZ507947 | MGnify/ENA primary metagenome ERZ507947 (study PRJEB26167, sample SAMN06115421) | human gut metagenome | host: Homo sapiens | place: China:Guizhou | collected 2015-03-17... | reverse complement strand
GGGCAAGTGCGCCCTCTTCAAGGAGTTCGGCGGGGTGGACGCCTTCCCCCTCTGCGTGGACACCAAGGACGTGGACAAGCTGGTGGAGACCATCGCCCTGATCTCCAAGAGCTTCGGCGGCATCAACCTGGAGGACATCGCCGCCCCCCGCTGCTTCGAGGTGGAGCGCCGCCTGAAGGAGGTGTGCGACATCCCCGTGTTCCACGACGACCAGCACGGCACCGCCATCGTGGTGGCCGCCGCCCTGCTCAACGCCATGCGGGTGACCGGCAAGCAGATGGGGCAGATGAAGATCGTCATCAACGGGGCCGGCGCCGCCGGCATCGCCATCGGCAAGCTGCTCATCTCCATGGGCTTCGGCAATATCGTCATGTGCGACATCAACGGCATCATCTGCGAGGGGGATGAGGGGCTCAACGCCGGACAGGAGGAGATCTCCCACATCTCCAACCGGGAACACGAGCACGGCACCCTGGCCGACGCCCTGCGGGGGGCGGACGCCTTCGTGGGCGTGTCCCGGCCCAACCTGGTGACGGCGGAGATGGTGTCCACCATGAAGGACGGTATCGTGTTCGCCATGGCCAACCCCACCCCGGAGATCATGCCCGACGAGGCCAAGGCAGGCGGTGTGCGGGTCATGGCCACCGGCCGCAGCGACTTCCCGAATCAGGTGAACAATGTGCTTTGCTTCCCCGGCCTGTTCAAGGGTGCCCTGAGCGTCCGCGCACGGGACATCAACGATGCCATGAAGCTGGCCGCAGCCTACGCCATCGCCGACCTCATCACGGATGAGGACCGCAGCGAAGAGAACATCATCCCCGGCGCATTCGACCCCCGCGTGGCCGAGGCCGTGGCCTCTGCCGTGGCAAAAGCTGCCCGCGAGACCGGCGTGGCCCGTCTGTAAAGGAGGCGCGGCATGAGGACGATCTCCGCACAGTCCATCACCGATACCGTCGCCCGCCTGTGCATCGAAGCCAACACCCGCCTGCCCCAAGACGTGGAAGCAGCTCTGGCCAGAGCGCGGGAGGAAGAGCCGTGGCCGCTGGCGAAAACCACCCTCGACCTGCTGTGGTCGAACCTCGGTGCGGCGCAGGAGAAGGCTCTGCCCATCTGTCAGGACACCGGCATGGCCTGCGTCTTCGTGGAGCTGGGAACGGATGTCCACATCGACGGCAGCTTTGAGGCCGCCATCCACGAGGGCGTCCGCCGGGGCTACACCGACGGCTACCTGCGCAAGAGCATCGTGGCCGACCCCCTGCGCCGGGGCAATACCGGCGACAACACCCCTGCCGCCATCACAGTCCACCTCGTGGACGGCGACGGCTGCACCATCACCGTGGCCCCCAAGGGCTTTGGCAGCGAGAACATGAGCCGCATCCAGATGCTCAAACCGGCCGACGGCGTGGAAGGGTTCAAGAAATTCGTGCTGGAAACGGTCACGCGGGCAGGCTCCAACCCCTGCCCGCCCATCGTGCTGGGCATCGGCGTGGGCGGCAGCTTCGACAAAGTCGCCTATCTGGCCAAAAAAGCTCTGCTCCGCCCGCTGGACATCCCCAACCCGGACCCCTACTATGCCGCCCTAGAACGCGAACTGCTGGCCGCTGTCAACGAGACCGGCATCGGCCCGCAGGGCTTCGGCGGCAGGACCACCTGCCTGGGCCTTGCCATCGAGCAGATGCCCACCCATGTGGCGGGTCTGCCCGTGGCCGTGAATGTTTCCTGCCATGTCACCCGCCGCGCCAGCGCGACGCTGTAAACGATCCCCTTTCCGTCAAAGGCGTGAGCCTATTAGGAGGCTTGATGAACATGCAATACGAACTGACCACCCCCTGCACCGCGCAGGACCTGGCCCCGCTCCAGGCGGGCGACACCGTTCTGCTGTCCGGTGTGGTCTACACGGCCCGCGACCAGGCGCACAAACGGATGCTGGAAGCACTGGACCGGGGCGAACCGCTCCCCTTCGACCTCGAAGGCAGCGCCATCTACTACGTCGGCCCCACACCGGAGCGCCCCGGTGCGGTCATCGGCTCGGCCGGGCCCACCACCAGCGGCCGGATGGATGCGATGAGCCCCCGCCTGCTGGACCTGGGCAACAAGGTCATGATCGGCAAGGGCAAGCGGGATGCCGCCGTCAAGGAAGCCGTCGTGCGCAACGGCGCGGTCTATCTGGCCGCGCTGGGCGGGGCCGGTGCCCTGATGGCCAAGAGCGTCAAAACGCTGGAAGTCATCGCCTGGCCGGACCTCGGCTGCGAAGCCGTCCGCCGCCTGACCGTGGAGCAGATGCCCCTGACCGTCATTCTGGATGCCCACGGCGGCGACCTCTATCTCTCCGGCCCGGAAGCCTACCGCGCGTCCAGATAAGCACGTTCCACAAGATTTCAGGCCCTGTTTCCGGTCAAAATAGCAAAATCATGCAGAAGAAACTCAGTTTGTTGTAGTAAACTTCCGCCGAACGACTTGCATCCCCCGGCAGAATGTGGTATCCTATAACAAACCGAACCGATGTGCGTTTTTCTGCTCCGGGCCGGAAATCAAGAAAGGCAGGAGGCCGACAACCATGCAGATCCACCAATCCGCAGAAGATTACCTTGAAACGATCCTGATGCTGAATCAGAGGATGGGCCGCGTCCGTTCCATCGACGTGGTCAACGAACTGGGCTACACCAAAGCCAGCGTCAGCATCGCGATGAAAAAGCTGCGGGAGAACGGCTACATTGCGGTGGACGGTGAGGGCAACCTGACCCTGCTGGAACCGGGCCGCGAGATCGCCGAGCGCATTTACAGCCGCCACCGGCTGCTGACCCACTTCTTCGTGCAGCTGGGCGTGGAAGAGGACATCGCCGCAGAGGACGCCTGCAAGGCAGAGCATATCCTCAGCGAGCAGACGCTGGAAAAGATCCGCGAGTATGCCCTGCTCCACGACGCCGAGAGCACCCTGAAAAACGAAGACTGACCCAAAACCACAAAAGGGACTGCCCGAACCGGCAGTCCCTTTTCTGTTTTCACATCTTCAGTAGGCATCCAGCCCCAGGCTGACATCCAGTGCCTGATCGACCCGTTTCTGGTCTTCCGGCGTGATCTGCCCTGCGCGCTCCCGCAGGCGGTGTTTGTCCAGCGTGCGGATCTGCTCCAGCAGCACGACACTGTCCTTGGCGAGGCCGGTGTCCGCTGCCCGGATATTGATATGAGTGGGCAGGCGGGCTTTGTCCAGCCGGGATGTAATGGCCGCCGCGATGACGGTGGGGCTGTGGCGGTTGCCGATCTCGTTCTGCACGATGAGCACCGGCCGGATGCCGCCCTGCTCGGACCCCACCACCGGCGAAAGGTCTGCGTAGAAAACTTCTCCTCTGTGTACTTCCATGGAATCAACCCTCCCTGTCTGCCTCTAGTATGGGCTGTGCCGGGCGGCGGTATGCACGCGGGGGCTTTCTTCCATTTTATGCAGCGGAGCGGATCAGGTTTCCGCCTGTTCCAGGACGCAGAACGCCAGCGCCATCCCACCGTCGTGGCTGAGGGAAAGGCGAGCCGTCACGTGATGCTCCTCCACCCAGGCCGCCGTCCGCCCGGAGAAACGATACACCGGTGCCCCGGAGGGCAGGCGCAGCACCTCGATCTCGCAGAGCGAAAACGGCTCCCGCAGGCCGGTGCCCGCCGCCTTGAGGAAGGCTTCCTTCGCCGCAAAATCCGCAGCGGCGCTGGCGGCTCTGTGGGTGCACCTGCGGGCGGAAGGGTCGGCCCGACACTCGGCCAGCGCGAGCGCCTGCCGCTCCCCGGTGCCAAACACCCGCGCCTCAAACGCCGCCCCGTGCGCCCCAAACAGGCTTTTTTCCATCCGTGCCACCTCACAAAGATCACATCCTACCCCGAACAGCATGAAATCCTCCCCTTTCCAGGGCAAACGCCCCGTTGTTTTGACTTAAAATTTCCGTTGATTTTGGTGAATATGTGCAAATAGAGTCTGGAATCTTGAAGTTTACACTCGCTTCGTGTACAATGAACTATAGTTCTAGTTCCACTTCCGCTTTGGGCGTGGATAGAAATACCGAAGGGGGTGTACTGCGTGGGCGACGCAACTGCTATTTTTTCGATCCACGACAAAAAGGACTATGAGATCCACGAGATCGTACAGCAGGTGTACGACGCATTAAAGGAAAAAGGCTACAATCCGGTCAATCAGCTGGTGGGCTACATCCTGTCCGAAGATCCCACTTATATCACGACCTACAAAGGAGCCCGCTCCCTCATCCGTAAAGTTGACCGGGACGACCTGCTGCAGGCTCTGCTCCGCAGCTACCTGAACGTCTGATCCGCTTTGTCCTTTCTGGCCCGCTGTCTCGCAGAAGACGGCGGGCTGTTTTTTATTTATTTCAGCTGCCGCGTGAAGATCTGGTTCACCACCGTCTCATACTCCCACCCCTCGCGGGCCTTGCGAAGAGGCTTTTCCAGCGGGTCGGCCCCTTCGAACCGATGGATGAGATAGAACCAGTGCGCCTTCATCCGGCTGACGGCACAGCTGGCCGCGCCAAAGGCCTCGGTGTAGCCGTGGTAGAGGTCGTCGCAGTAGCCGCGCAGTTCCTCTCTGGAAGCCGGTGCGCCGCCCCGCGCACGGCGGAACAGGGCCGGATCTGCGATGAGCCCCCGCCCCACCATGATGCCCGACAGCTGTGGGAACTCCGCTTCCAGCGCGTGCAGTGCTTCCGGCGTCGTGACATCGCCGTTGTAGCAGACCGGCATCCGGCACTCCGGCAGCGCCGCAGCAAAGGCGGCACGGTCGGCCTCGCCCCGGTACAGCTGCTTCATCACGCGGGGATGGATGGTCAGCTCACAGATGGGATAGTGATTGTAGATATCCAGCAGAGCCGCAAACTCCTCCGGCTTCTGGACACCGATGCGGGTCTTGACCGAGACCGGCCCCTCCACCGCCGAAAAGACGGCGTCCAGAAAAGCGTCCAGCCGGGCGGGGTCCCGCAGCATCCCGGCTCCCTTGCCCTTGGCCGTCACCGTGCCGGAGGGACAGCCGAAGTTCAAGTTGACCTCCGTGTAGCCCAGCTTCCGCACTTCGCCGATCATCCAGGCGGCCAGTTCGCCGTCTCTGGCCAGCAGCTGCGGGATCACGACCGTGCCTGCATTGGCCTCCGGGGCCAGCTCCGCCATCTTTTTAGGGATGAGGACGCGGTTTTCCGGCGGCGACAGGAACGGCGCATAGTAGCGCGTGGGCGCATCGGCTGCGCCAAACCATTTCTGGTGCACCTGCCGCCAGATGCGGTCGGTCAGCCCCTCCATCGGGGCAGCGTAATAGTTCATAGAAGACCTCACAGTGTTAAGATGTCTCTATTGTAGCACAAAAAATGCCGCCGCGCATCTGTTTTGCGCAGCGGCATTGATCGATCTTGCGGGTTATTCGGCGAACAGCGGCGTGGACAGGTAGCGGTCGCCGGTATCGGGCAGGAGGACAACGATCTTCTTGCCTGCGTTTTCGGGGCGCTTTGCCAGATCCAGAGCCGCCCAGACGGCCGCACCGGAGGAGATGCCCACCAGAACGCCCTCCTTGTGGCCGATCAGACGGCCGGTCGCAAAGGCGTCTTCGTTGGTGACGGGGATGATCTCATCGTAGACCTTGGTGTCCAGCACAGCGGGGACGAAACCGGCACCGATGCCCTGGATCTTGTGTGCGCCTGCAACGCCCTGGCTCAGCACCGGAGAGGATGCAGGCTCCACGGCCACGACCTTGACGCCTGGGTTCTTGCTCTTGAGGTACTGGCCCACACCGGTGACGGTGCCGCCGGTGCCGACGCCTGCCACAAAGATGTCCACTTCGCCGTCGGTGTCTTCCCAGATCTCCGGGCCGGTGGTCTCAATGTGCGCCTTGGGGTTGGCCGGGTTGACGAACTGACCGGGAATGAAGGCGTTCGGGATCTCCTTTGCCAGTTCATCGGCCTTGGCAATGGCACCCTTCATGCCCTTGGCACCCTCGCTCAGGACCAGCTCTGCGCCGTAAGCCTTCATCAGCTGGCGGCGCTCCACGCTCATGGTCTCCGGCATGACGATGATGATGCGGTAGCCCTTGGCCGCCGCCACAGCGGCCAGACCGATGCCGGTGTTGCCGGAGGTCGGCTCAATGATGACCGAACCGGGTTTCAGCTTGCCAGTGGCTTCCGCATCGTCGATCATCTTCTTGGCAATGCGGTCTTTGACCGAACCCGCCGGGTTGAAGTATTCCAGCTTTGCCAGGATGGTGGCCTTCAGATCCTCCTGCTCCTCGATGTGGGTCAGCTCCAGCAGCGGAGTGTGACCGATCAGCTGATCTGCGGACGTATAAATCTTGCTCATAAGAATGTTCCTCCCTCTGCGGGCACCCGGCCCGGAACGATTTCGTCTCTCCATATTCCCTGCAAACCAACATTGTTTGTGGGTTTGATGGTATTATAGCCCTCTTTGCCCCGGTTGTCAATGGAAAAGTGCAAAAAACAGATTGAAAAGTTATAAACCCCATTGTATAATAGGTTAAAATCAAAATTTCTCCCTCCCCTGCGGTGACATCTCCCCTGTTCGGAGGTCGGGCGGGCCGGTCTACGGCGTTGTCGCCTGCGGCTGCTGCCCATTTCCGCAGGACCAACGGTGAGACGGAGAGGTTGCTATACAATAAGGAGTGCACTATGATCGTTTCAACCAAAGGCCGCTATGCGCTGCGTGTGATGATCGACCTGGCCGAGCATCAGGCCGAACGCTATGTCCCGCTGAAAGAGGTCGCCGCGCGGCAGGATATCTCGGAAAAATATCTGGAGAACATCCTGAAAGTCCTGGTGCAGAACGGCTTTCTGGAGGGGCTGCGCGGCAAGGGCGGCGGCTACCGCCTGACCCGCAGCCCGGACCAGTACACGGTGGCGGAGATCCTGCTGCTGACGGAGGGCAGCCTTGCCCCGGTGAGCTGCCTGACGCCGGGAGCCCCGGCCTGCGAGCGGATGGCCAACTGCCGCACCTATACGATGTGGAAAGGTCTGAACGACCTCATCGCCGACTACTTCGGCAAGATCACCCTCGCCGACCTCGCCGCACCAGAACAGGCGGGAAATGATTATGTGATCTGATCTGCATCACCCCGCATAAAAACGCAGGGGGCACAGAGCGGCCCCACAGAGGCCGTCATACCAGCCGCGCCCACGCCAGCCTTCATTCCATGGCAGTGTGAGGAAAAGGAGAATATTTTATGTGGTTTGTTTTTGCGCTGGGCTCTGCGATATTTGCCGCACTGACTTCCATTCTTGCGAAGATCGGCATTGACGGCGTGAACTCCACGCTGGCCACGGCCATTCGCACCGCCGTTGTGCTCCTGATGAGCTGGGGCATGGTGTTTCTGACCGGGACGCAGACCGGCATCGGGGACATTTCTCACAAAAGCTGGCTGTTCCTGATCCTATCCGGCCTTGCCACCGGTGCAAGCTGGCTGTGCTATTACCACGCATTGCAGATCGGTGCAGCGTCCAAGGTGGTCCCCATTGATAAACTGAGCGTGGTCATCACGCTGGCACTGGCATTTTTCATCCTGCATGAGCCGTTCACGGCCAAAAGCCTGATCGGCTGCGCGCTCATTGCTGCGGGGACTTTGTTCATGGTATTATAAAAGAGTATGAAAGCGGGAAAAGGCTGCGGCACCTTGTTTTGTGCCGCAGCCTTTTTTTGTGATTCTTCCAACCTGCTGTGTTACGGTCATGCGAGAGGGAAACTTTGGTAAAAAGAGAGAGGGCTAAACGGTGCCAGCCCTCTTGACAACGACTTTCCGATAAACGTAGTGTCCGCAAAAATTTCCACTTGACAATCCAATGTTGCCTTGCTATAATCCAATTTGCAATCAAGTTGCAAATTCAAGAAAGGAGGGCAATGGAATGAACTGCACTGCAAAACAACGCTGCGCTGCGTGGATCCTGCTGGTTGGTTTCCTGCTGGCCGTTTTGGGTGCATTGACATTCTGCGCGGAAGAAGTCAACCACGACTGTACCGGGGCAGACTGCGCCGTCTGCGCACAGCTGAAACTTTGCGAGAATATCCTGCACGCCGGAAAAGATGGTTCCGGGCCGTTCATTCTAACACCCGTGCCGCATTTTGTGTTGGCGGCCTTGCTGTCGCTTTGCTCTCCGCTTTTGCTGATAAAAACACCGATTCGACTAAAGGTAAAACTGTCGGATTAAGAAATGCTTGTCCGTATGATTCTTGATATCAAACAATGGAGCGCATTTCTATGAAAAAACTCAAACGTATATTCGCTGTATTTTTTTGCCTTTTACTGGCTGCTGGTATTTTGGGCGGCTGTGGGAAGGCCGCATCTTCGTCCGCTCCTGCACCGTCTGCATTGCAGAGTGGCAACAAGCCGCTGAAGATCGTCACGACTATTTTCCCGGAGTATGACTGGGTGCGCGAAATTCTCGGCGATAAGGCCGATCATGCCGAAGTTACCATGCTTCTGGACAATGGCGTTGATTTGCACAGCTATCAGCCCACCGCAGATGATATTATTAAAATCTCGGACTGTGACTTGTTCCTCTATGTTGGCGGCGAATCGGATGGCTGGGTCGAAGATGCCTTGAAAGAAGCGACCAACCAGAACATGAAGGTCATCAACCTTCTGGATGTGCTGGGTGAGCAGGTAAAAGAGGAAGAAGTCGTAGAAGGTATGGAGGCCGAGGAAGAAGAATCCGAGGACGAAGATGAGCCGGAGTACGATGAGCACGTCTGGCTATCCCTGAAGAACGCTGAAACTCTCTGCAGCGCCATCACCGACGCACTGGAAGAAATCGACCCGGCTAACAAAGATGCCTACGCTACTAACGCTGCATCCTATCTGGAAAAGCTGGCCGCTCTGGATGGCGAATATCAGACGGTGGTGGACAATGCCGCCCGGAAAACTGTGCTGTTCGGCGACCGTTTCCCGTTCCGCTATCTGGTGGACGATTACGGTCTGAGCTATTATGCCGCGTTTGCAGGCTGCTCTGCGGAAACGGAAGCCAGCTTTGAGACCATTTCTTTCCTTGCTGGCAAAGTGGATGAACTGGGGCTGCCCTGTGTACTGACCATTGAGGGCGCACAGCACAAAATTGCCGAAACTATCGTGCAGAATACCGCCGAAAAGAATCAGTCCATCCTGACGTTGGATTCCATGCAGTCCACCACATCCACCGATGTGGCAAACGGCACGACCTACCTTTCCGTGATGGAAAGCAATCTGGATGTGCTGAAACAGGCTCTGAACTAAAGGAAGGAACCGTCATGTCTCAGCTCATTTGTAAGAACCTTCTCGTTGGCTATGAGGGAAAGGCCATTCTGGATCCTCTGAACTTTGAGATTCACGCAGGCGACTATCTTTGTGTAGTTGGTGAAAACGGTGCAGGAAAAAGTACCTTGATGAAAACTCTGCTCGGTTTGCAGCAGCCTATTTCCGGGCAAATCGAGATGGGCGATGGCCTGCGCCGGAACGAGATCGGCTATCTGCCTCAGCAGACCATCGTGCAGAGGGATTTTCCAGCGTCGGTGCAGGAAATCGTGCTGTCTGGTTGCCAGAGCCGTTGTGGACTCCGCCCATTTTACAGTCGAGAGGAAAAGCAGCTTGCGCAGGATGCCATGCACAAAATGCAGATCGGATCGCTGGCAAAATGCTGTTACCGGGAGCTTTCCGGCGGTCAGCAGCAGCGCGTCTTGCTGGCGCGCGCCCTCTGCGCTACCCGGAAAATGCTGCTTCTGGACGAGCCTGTTTCCGGTCTTGACCCAAAAGTGACTACGGAAATGTACCATCTGATTGAAAAACTGAACCAGCAGGAGGGCATTACCGTCCTGATGATCTCCCACGATATTCAGGCTGCGGTTTGCTACGCAAGCCACATTCTTCATGTTGGTGAAACGATCTTTTTCGGCACACGGGAAGCGTATCTGCAAAGCCCGCAGGGGCGGCTGTTTGCGGCTGGGAAAGGCGGTGCCGTATGAACGTGTTGGAAAAGCTGATCTTTTACTGGAACTATCCCTTTGTCCGCTATGCGCTCATCGTGGGCGTTCTGATTGCCCTGTGTTCTTCGCTGCTGGGCGTGACGCTGGTGCTGAAACGGTTTTCCTTTATCGGAGATGGCCTTTCTCATGTGGCGTTCGGCGGCATGGCCATTGCGACCGTGCTGGGAATGTCCGACCATATGCCGCTGACGCTGGCCGTGACTGTGGCCTGCGCAGTCCTGTTGCTGCATACCGGACAAAACACCCAAATCAAAGGTGACGCTGCCATTGCTATGGTGTCCGTTGGCGCGCTTGCAATGGGCTATCTGCTGATGAATCTGTTCTCGACCTCGGCGAATCTGTCTGGCGATGTGTGCAGCACCCTGTTCGGCTCTACCTCGATCCTGACCCTGACAAAATCGGAAGTTTGGCTCTGCATCGGGCTTTCCATCATCGTGGTCGCAGTGTTTATGCTGTTCTACAACAAGATCTTTGCAGTCACCTTTGACGAAACCTTTGCACAGGCCGTCGGAACCAATGCAAACGGATACAATCTGCTGATTGCCATTGTCATTGCCGTCATCATTGTGCTGGCAATGAACCTTGTCGGCTCTCTGCTGATTTCTGCACTGGTGATTTTTCCGGCTCTTTCGGCGATGCGCCTGTGCAAGAATTTCCGCGCTGTCACCATCTGCTCGGCGGTATTGTCCGTGAGCTGTGCCTTTGTGGGCATCGTGGCTTCCGTCCTGGCCGGAACGCCGGTTGGTTCGACCATTGTTGCGGTTGACATGGCGGCGTTTGGCCTGTGCTGTCTGGCCGGAAAACTGCTGGGGAGGGCATCATGAAACGACTTTTGAAGGGCTTTCTGCTGCTCTGTGCCGCCGCTGCATTGACCGCCTGCGGTGCAAAGCCCGAAGCGGCATCTTCCGTGGCGACGGTCTTGCCGGAGTCTGCATCTTCTAGTGCTGTTACTGCACCCGCCCCGGAACATTCTGTGCAGCTCCCGGAAAGCAGCACTGCTGGCGCAAGCGATATTCACACCGGTATGGATGCAGACATTGACCTGACCTTACTCAGCGATACGGTTGTGAACGCAGAAGTTTACAATATGCTCGTTACCCCGGAGAACTACACCGATAAAATTGTTCGTATGACGGGCGAATATCAGGAGTACACAGATGAGCAGACTGGTGAGCTGTACCATTCCTGCGTCATCTACGATGCGCTTGCCTGCTGCCAGCAGGGAGTGGAGTTCGTGCTGACCGATGGCGATTACCCGGAAGAAGGCACAACCATTACCGTAGTGGGGCGGTATGAAACCTATACTACGCCCTATTATGATTATTTTCATCTGGTGGATGGAGTAAGGGAAAAGTAAATCAAACAAAACGAATCTCGGCAAGTGCCTACCTTGTAGAACACCTGCCGGGATTTGTTGTTATGTTGGGCTTAATCTTCCAGTCTGCCATGCTCACATCCCAGTGACAGATAGTGCTCAATCTCCCCACTCAGCACAAGCTGTGTGTATTCCAGAGGTTTGTTGTACAGCAGCCAGTCCAGTTCTGCCCGCTGTGCCGGGGTGTTGCCGTACTCGTCCTCAATGGCAATGCAGTCGATGGCAACAGCAGAGCCGTCCGCAAACTGGGCTTCCACCCGGTTGGTGTCCATATTGTAGTGGCAAGAAAGCAGTTTGTTCATAGTCGTGTCCTCCATGACTTGATTTTGATGTTCGGCCACTCAAACCAATGCCGTCAAGCCGGTGGGGGATAGAGCGATTTTATTTGTCGGGGAGTAAGTGCACGGTTTCTGCACGGATTTTGCACGGTTTCAAAACGTGCAGAAGGTGCTTTTCGTTACAAAATCCGACAAAGGGTGCAGAAATTACTGGGTGAAAAATCACGTTGTCTTGATTAAAAATAACGATGACTCGAAACTTCCATAAATTGAGACGAACCGGCGGCTTGCTCTCTTAATCAGTGGGCCCAGGGTTCGAGTCCCTGGAGGTGCACCAGATATTGAACGTCAAATCGTAAGATTTGGCGTTCTTTCTTTATGTAGGAAAGCGGCTGCACACTTTCTGCACACCGTTTGCACATTTGCCCGAATCAGGGGCTTTTCTGCGCAAGGTTTGCACAGCCTGCTTTCCTTTGCATAAAAAGAAGAGAAGTTAGGCGAACAAGGCTCTCGTCAACTCTCTGCGTTCGTCTGCGTCCATCAGCCGGATGGCTTCAAGGATCTCCTTACCGGAGATTTTTGTTGCCGCCGGCTTTTCATTTTGCCGGGGCTGAGGTGCTGCCGGGGTCAGGTCTTGGGAATAGAAGTTCGCTTCGATCTTCTCGGTCAGCTCCAACCGGGGCTTGTCCTGCGTGTGGGCGTAGGTGTCCATCAGGACAGATGCCGTTGCATGACCTGTGTTGCCCTGCACCGACTTGAAGTCACCGTCAGACTGCAAAAGCTGGTAGGTGGCACTGGAGTGCCGCAGACCGTGGAACACGATCTGTTCAAACTCTGGATGCTCGGCTCTCCACAGGCGGTACCATTTTGTCAGCAACTCCGGCGCGATAGGCAGGCCGTCCGGGAGACGAAACAGCTGACCGCAGTTGCTGTACTTCTCCGGAGCGTTCTGCTCGTCCTGTTTGAGCTTTTCAAGCCATGCTTGAAGTTCCTCTTTCAGAGGTTTGGTCATATACAGGACACGGTTGGACTTCTTGGTCTTAGGCTTTTTCAGGATGAGAGAGGACTTGCTGCCCTCACGCCTGTCCGGGAAGGTGTGGTAGACCTGATTGGGGTCGAGCTTTTCCAAAGCGTCCTTGTTGGCTCGCTGCATGGTCTTGCTGACTGAGATGGTGCCACGCCCATCGGCGGCATCGAAATTCAGATCACTCGGCTGCAAGCCGAGAATTTCGCCCTCACGGAGCGAAAGGATCATGCTCATGTGCACCGCCAGATGCAGGGCGGGGTTTTCGATGGTCTGCAAGGCTGCCAGCATGGTTGTCTCGTCCCAGATGGTGCGTTCCTCGATATTGACCTTGGGGGCATCACGGGGCAGGGGAATCTTGTGGATCAAGTCCCATTCCACCGCATAGGAAAAGGCGGTTTTCAGCAGGGTGTGGACTTCGTGAATAGAGGTGCTGGACAGCAGCCGCTTCTTCTGCTTCTTGGACAGGTCCTGCTTCACACCGTGCACATATTGCCCGCAGGGGGTCTTGGCAAGGGTGGCATAGAACTTCTCAATGTCGTAGGTGCGCAGCTCCTGTACCTTCCGTTTCCCGATATAGGGGACGATAAGATTCTGCACCATCGCCACGGACTGGGTGTAGGTCTTGGGGGACCATTTGTGCTTGGTGGACTGGATCGGGATCCACTTGTACAGCATTTCCTCCACCGTCATGGTGTCGGGGACGAGGAACGTGCCGTCCAGCAGTTCTTTCTCGACCGTGATCTTTCGCTCCTGCGCCTCCTTCCTAGTCTTGAAACTTTCCCATCCCTCGCAGGGTTTGCCGGAATGGTCTTTGTACTTGTAACGGACGGAGTAGGAATCTCCGCGCTTCATAATAGATGCCATAGATTACCTCCCTCAGACCGCCGCAAACCAGTTGTCGAAACTCTGCTTGTTCACCCGGATGCTGGTGCCGATGCGCAGCACCCGGAAATCCTTCGTGGTGTTGCACAGGTTGTACGCCGCACGGGGAGAAATCGCCAAAAGTTGGGCAATCTCCTCCACCCGGTAAACAAGAGGTTCGTGCTTGGCTGCTTTGGTCTGGTCAGAAGATTCTGTGGCAGGGGATTTGGACGCTTTCGTTGTAACCGGGTTCGAGTCCTTTTGCAAGGACTTATTCGTATAATCTTTAGATTTCACATCTTCGGTCATGTCAGGCCGATTCATATTCATAGGCAGACCTCCAATTCCTTGTAACCGAACGCCTGTAACCGGGCAGGAAAACTCTCTTTTTCTGCACGCAGGCGTCCGATGCACTTTATATTTTTTCTTATTCTTTTAAGGTTACATGGTTACAGAAAGAGGAAAACGCAGCAGCCATGCGGCTTTTGCACTGTAACTGGAACGTAACCGAATCTGTAACCAGACGTGTAACCGTTGTCCATCAGAAGGGGAAGCCCAGCTGCTTGGCCTCCGCGTCTGTTATTTCGGAGAAATCTTCAGCCCCGGTTTCGGGGCTGGTTACGCGCTCCCAGCCTTTCTGAACGCCGTACTTCGGGTAACGCTTGGCAGTCTTGTGAGCCTGCCAGCCTTGGATATCGCCGCGCGAAATTCCTGTGTTCATGATCTCGCAGATAGCGCGGGTCTCCCACTCTGCCGGGATGTTGGTGTTGCCCAGTGCCTCCGCATAGAGCTGCTTGGAACACACCCGGTCACCCGTGTAGTCCTCCAGAAAGGCATAGATCATACCCGCCTGCGCGTCCTCCTGCATGAAGTCCTGTTGATGGGCTTGCAACGTTTCCTGCATGGCGTGGCTGAACGCCAACCTGTAGTCGCCGCTGTTGTAAATCGTCATGGCTTCTGCCCAGAGCTGATCGATATAGGCGCGAGATTCCTCCTCGTTGTCCAAAATGTGGGTCTCAGCCAGTTCCGCATCCACCGGGATGGGGAGATAAAGCGGCGGTTGCCCGTGCGGTCACGGGGCAAAAAATCCTGCCGATTGGTCGTGCCAGCAAAGATGCACTGGCGCAGACGGTCGGCAGGATGGGTCTCGTAGGGGACTTTATAGGTTTCCTTCTGTTTACTAAGAAAACTTTTGATCTCCTCGATACTCTTGGCATTGGCGGTGGCGATCATCTCCGACATTTCGATAATCCAGTGGCCTTGCAGCTTTCGGTACACATTGTCGTCGTCCAGCCGCCGCAGGTCGTCCGAGAACCATTCATCCTTGACCGCCAACAGCCGAAAAAAGCTGGACTTTCCTGTGCCTTGTCCGCCCACCAGACAGAGCATGGTCTCAAACTTACATCCCGGCTGGAACACGCGTTTGATGGCTCCCAGCAGGAAAATTTTCATAGCTTCGCAAGTGTACTCGTCCTCCGCAGCACCGAGGAAATGATGCAGGACATGGGGAATCCGTTCAGTCCCATCCCATTTCAGACTGTTCAGATAATCCCGGATGGGGTGGTAGCGATTCTCGTTGGCAACGATGCGGATGGCGGATTCGATCTTCTTCTCGCTGAAAATGCCGTACTTCTCCATTCGCCGTAGGATATACTTCATGTCGGTGTCGTTCAGTGTCTTGCCGGAGCGGGGCCAACCCACAGGCTTTACGATGTCGATGCGCTCACTCAACAAGTTCAGCCGGATGGCATCGGCAAGCACATGGTCGTTCTGCAGAATCGTGATACAGTTTTGGATCGTTCGCTGAATTTCGCCATTGGAGTGCTTGGTCAATCTCCGATTGGATCAAGTCACTGCTGACAGCGGCGATCATGTCCAATCTCTCCGGCTTGTTTGATGACGTCAACACCCAAGTGGGCAACATCGCACAGCAGGTCGGCACCAAACCATCCAATTTTGAACCGCGCGTTTTCGCTATGATCGAGGCGTTGTCCCGGAACGTAGTGCTTCCCATTGCAGGCATCATCCTGACCTTTATCGCCTGTTATGAGCTGATTGAAATGATCACCCAGCACAACAACATGGCGCAGTTTGAGCCTGCACTGCTGATGAAATGGATCTTCAAAACTGCCATTTCGGTCTGGATGATCTCCAACACCTTCGACATCATCATGGCGGTGTTCGATGTGACGCAGCAGGTGGTGGCAAATTCCAGCGGCATTATTTCCGGCAACACACGGGTCAATGATATCGGCTTGTCGATGCTGCAATCCAGCATGATGCAGATGGACGTAGGCCCCCTGTTCGGGCTGTTCTTGCAGTCCTTTTTCATCGGCATTACCATGCGCATCCTGTCCATTGTGATTTTTGTCATCGTGTACGGAAGAATGATTGAGATATATTGCATGGTGAGCCTTGCGCCCATCCCCATGGCAACATGGGGCAACCACGAGCAATCGCACATGGGGCAGAACTACCTGAAATGCCTGTTTGCATTGGGCTTTCAGGGTTTCCTCATCCTCATCTGCGTGGCAATTTATGCCGTGCTGATCCAGAGCGTAGCGATTTCCGGGGATGCCATCAACTCCATTTGGAGCATTGTGGGCTACACCGTTCTGCTCTGTTTCAGCCTGTTCAAGACAAGCTCCGTGACAAAATCCGTCCTCGGAGCGCATTAAAGGAGGTGCTTGATTGGCAGCTTATATTTCCGTGCCGCGTGACTTCAGCAAGGTGAAGTCCAAAGTGGCCTTCAACCTGACCGCCCGGCAGCTTGTCTGTTTTGGGGCAGCGGCAGTCGTTGGCGTGCCGCTGTTCTTTATTCTGCGGGATACCGCAGGCAACTCTGGCGCTACACTTGGCATGATGGCGGTCATGCTGCCCATGTTCTTTCTGGCCATGTACCAGAAGAACGGTCAGCCCGCCGAAAAGATTCTGCGGTACTACTTTCAGGCGCGCTTTGTTCGCCCGAAGGTACGTCCGTACCAAACCAATAACTATTATTCGATTTTGATGAAGGAGGGTTCCAGTGATTCCGTTTCTGAGAAAGAATAAGGACGACAAAAAGCCGCCCAAGCCCACGGTGCCCCGCACGGCACAGGAGAGCATTCCGTTCCAGCGGATGTTTGAGGACGGTACCTGCCGTGTCCGTCCCGGCTACTACACCCGCACCATCCAGTATCAGGATATCAATTATCAGCTCGCGCAGCAGGAGGACAAGACCGCTATCTTTGAGGAATGGTGCAGTTTTCTCAACTTTTACGACAGCTCTATCCACTTTGAGCTGTCCTTTGTGAATACCGCCACCGATTCGGCAGACTTTGAAAAGTCCATCCGCATCCCGTACCAGCAGGATGGTTTTGACGATGTGCGAGCCGAGTACAGCCAGATGTTGCGGCAGCAGCTTTCCAAGGGCAACAACGGCTGACCAAGACCAAATTCCTGACCTACGGCATCGAGGGCGACAGCATGGCGCAGGTCAAACCTCGGTTGGAGCACATCCAGAACGACCTGATGAACAACTTTCACAGGTTGGGCGTTCTGGCAAAGCCGCTGGACGGCACGGAGCGCCTGCGGTTGATGCACGGGATGCTGAACATGGATGGAGCCAACAAGTTCCTCTTCAACTGGAAAGACCTTGTGCCCAGCGGTCTGTCCGTAAAGGATGCCATTGCCCCTACTGCATTGGCATTTAAGAACAGCCGTACCTTTCAGATGGGCGGCATTTTCGGGGCGGTCAGCTTCCTGAATATCACGGCTTCTGACCTGAGTGACCAGTTGCTGAAGGACTTTCTCGATATGGATTCGTCCCAGATCGTTACCATGCACATCCAGTCCGTTGACCAGAACAAGGCCATCAAAACCATCAAACACACCATCACCGAACTCGATAGGTCCAAGATCGAGGAGCAGAAAAAAGCCGTCCGCGCCGGATACGATATGGACGTGCTTCCGTCCGATTTGGCGACTTACGGTAGGGATGCCAAGGCACTTTTGAAGGAGCTGCAGCAGCAGGGCGTGTGGATCTTCGGCACCGCCGCCGAGGGGACCACGAGCCTGTACGAGGCCGACCTCAAGGGTCCTGCCGCCATCGTCATCGGCAGCGAGGGCGACGGCATGGGCCGGCTTGTGCGCGAGGGCTGCGACTTCCTCGTCAGCATCCCGATGAAGGGCCGCATCTCCTCGCTCAACGCTTCCGCCGCCGCTGCCATTCTGCTCTACGAGGCCGTGCGTCAGCGCCTTGGCTGACGCGCGCCGCCATTCACGAGGTCTTCCATGGATCACAAAAAG
>ENA-UEQW01001681-UEQW01001681.1-human-gut-metagenome-genome-assembly--contig:-NODE-1681-length-17849-cov-5.973610_pt1 | contig 17849 bp, 31 predicted proteins | sample MGYA00242947_ERZ507947 | MGnify/ENA primary metagenome ERZ507947 (study PRJEB26167, sample SAMN06115421) | human gut metagenome | host: Homo sapiens | place: China:Guizhou | collected 2015-03-17... | reverse complement strand
ATATCGGTGGTACGTAATGTTCTACATAAAACGCGATAGGAAGCGATACTCCTGAATCGACTTCGGAAGGTCCATAGGAACGGATGGGTTAATGGAAATCGAAGGCTCTTCTTCGTTCAAGACAGGAAGCTCGTCTCCGGTTGACCTCAAGGTATCCGTTCCATTCTGGATCTGCGATACGTCAACCTGCTTTAGCTCCGTACTGTCCTCCTAGAAATCACGGAAATGAGTAAAACCATACCCTCACATCATCAACCTCGCGAATGTCGTAGAGAATAATAGGAAACTTTCGTGAGTGCTTCTTAGTCTCGATCCTTGAAATTGATTTCGGATAAATGTAGTAACTACGCCGTTAACAGAACGCCCAGCAAAACACATCATATTACCCTTAGAATCCTTTGCAGTATTGCATACAAAGGTTGGATCAATGTCCTTGATGAGAACTAGCTAGAATTGACTTTCCGGAACAGAAACGTACTCGCTGACTTAACATCCTGAACGTATTCTTCAGCTCGTGGGTGAATACCCGAGGGTACGTGAGGGTGAAGTTGTGAGCCATCGGTAAACCATATAGTGAGCACCCAACAAACAGAGCTATGATACAACTGTTACATTTCCACGTAGTACTTATCAATGTCCGCTGGATCGTAATCGTCCACGTAATCGAGAGTGGCATCATCAAAGCAGCCCAAGGACTCCATCACCGCTTGTCGAAACGGGAGCTTTTTCTCCACCAGTTTGTTCTGCAGCGTTCTTCTAAACACACTTCCCCCTCTCAGCACCCCGCTAAACAACGTGAACAGTGGACGCGTAATCTCCGTGCTGTTCGGCTTCCATTTGTCTATTACTCACCGCCTCACCCCACTCCCACGGTGCGTCTCCAGGAACTGCTCCACGTAATTCACGTAGTCCTCAACGATCTGTCGTCGCGACAGCCGGGGACTCGGCGTGTGATAGAACGCCTCGTCGATGTGGCGGAGAACGAACGGATTCTGCATCAACATTCGCCCGATCATCACGCCACGCAGCTTGCGATGTAGCCTGTCCCTACCGGTCAGAGCAAGCACCCACGCCAACGATTCTCTGTCCAGAAGCTCCTTCATCTCGCGATAGCTCTTGATCCCGCCGTTCAACGTGAAGTCGATTTGGGGGAAGTCGTCGAGAAGTCTGCGCGTTACGCCACACAACCAACACAACCTGAACACCCAGTCGTAATGCAGTGGAGGGACCGAACGATTGTCCTTCGTGCGCAGTCCCTTCAACAGGCACTTCCTCGCGTGGATGATAAAGTGAGACACGAGCGGTTTTGCCTCAACACATTCGGCTGAAGAGCCATCGTCGTGAGATGGGCAGCCACTAACGACGGATATGAAATGCACCAATTCCTCGTATGAATCATGGTCTAATGGTCACATCGAGGAAATAATACAAACCATCCACTCCAATACGACACTTCACAGTGACGGGAATCGACACCACACTACTAATCGCTTCGACAATGGATCTCACCTTGTCGGGGTGAAGCATGAGAACAGCGCCAAACTCATGGGACTACACATTACGCTAACAATCTAGATCAACGGAAACAACAGAGCTAGGACAACCGCAATTTATGTTAATAGCATCATAGCCCTTGCTGGCAACGAGAGGAGCCACTTTGGCAAACATCTCGGGATTGCTGCCACCTAATTGAGCGACAATAGGATGTTCCGATTTGTCAAAACTAGAATAAACAAGAATGACAATCCCCACTCCAAAATATCCCCGCTATACCTCGAGTACAACAGCGTCTCACAGACGAACATTTCGCTGTACAACTCGCTACACACACTCAAACGACGAATCAAATAACGCTCAAATCTAAACAATCAACAACTACCACAACACACACGTCGTCGTCACGTCCAACATCGGAGCCACACTCACCACACTCACATTCATCTATTACAATCAATCAACAAACAACACACTAAACAACTATCACTTCACTTCCTTCGCTTCTAAACGAGACAACTCCTTCTCTTCCTCCTTCTTTCGCTTCTCCTCTTCGTCCGACACCGGGAAACACTCGCCCCATATACACAACGGCTGGTCCGTTATCATCGCGATGAACTCCTTTCGACTTATACCCTCGCTCACGTCCACCTTCGAGTTCTCAGCACGTAACCGCAACGCTCTACTACTCAACAACCACAACAACAATCACTTCGTCACCAACTCCTCAGGACTCGCTAAATGATAATCGTTCAACGGGAAGCCCTTGTCTTTACGAGTCAAGTAATCCACTGGCAAGTGGTAACTCCACAAACAGTACTCCACCAACTCCTCGAACTCGCTTCGACTCATCTTCTTCGACTCCTTACTAACAATCAACAACTACACACTACACTCACTCCTTGAACAATCGGTACAAACACTTCAAACGACTCTCACTGTCGCCCTGAACCATGTGCATCACACACACCAACAACAACTTCACGGGAATCTTCACGTCCTCCAACTCCTCCACACACACTTCTTCGCCTTCACCACTTCCATTCGCGTACACTGTGTTCATATCGCTCTCATACGATACACGCTTCTTGTCACAGTACGGAAGCGCAACACTCTCCAACAAACGACTCAACTCGTACTTACACTCAAACACCCCAACAATCACTCACCTCGTTCTCGATTCTCTCAATTCCTCCCGCTTTCAATATCTCCTTCATCACTTCGCGAAACTCGCGGATACTCAACTCTTCACCATACTCGCTTCGCAACACGTGACTGAAGTAGTTGAAGAATCCCACGCTTCACATCAACTCAATACATTCACAATACTTTATGTGGTTCGAACTCAACAACTCTTCACTCTCACTCGCTGTCAACGGACACTTCGATTCATATTCCTTACGAACACGGTCGTGACGCTTTCCCTCCTTACTTATCTTCACGAAATAACCAACCAAACCACACAAAACCAAAGTACTCGCTCCCACTACCATATCAACTACTCTCTCACACACTCACTTCCCACGTAATCGCCAAATCGCATCTACATCATCATTCTCATCACACACACAACACTTTCGTTCTCTTCTTCCTCTTATCGCCACCATTACTCTCATTCGATTTCTCTCCACTCCCAGATTCACTCACACTCCGAATCGAGACACAACCACACTTCCCAAACACTGACCAGCGCTTACACAATGCACGTCCATTTCTACTGCATTCAACTAACACAACTTCACCCACACACTCAATACGCGAAACATCTCCAATTACACGATTTCTTATCTTATCACTTTTACTCCCTATTTATGGATATCCCCTTTCCTATCGCCCTTTTCAAATCGATTCATTCCGCTTCTTTCAACACGCATTCACTCCCTCTCTCACTCATCTTTAGATTCAGTACACTTCCCATACTACTCTTTCATCGCTCCTTCTTCCCAACCATTTCATTTCATTTCATCACGTACGTATTTCTATCACCATTTCCCCACCGATCTGATCGTATTCGCTCTCGTCCTTCCTCTCACCTCGCTTCGTAGATAGCATATGAGTGATAAAGAGAACCGAATGAACAGCGAATCGGGAGAGAATGAGCGTGATCCGAGCAAGGGTGTTGTAAAAGAGTGGGTGTTTTGAGAGAGAGGGATTGTGACACACAGAATAGTTTTAAACGAAGTGAAGGAATGTGAGAACACAGAATCGCGCGAAGTGTCGACAGTTTGTCTCTCGCTCTCTCCTTTCCTCTAGATTCCCGCTCCAGTCCAGTCGGAAGTGGTTGAGCAGGAGTTGAGCGACATGGAGGATCTCCGCAGTTTGTTCCTTCCCGAAGTTCGCGCTCGCGGACGTGGTCGAGGTAGAGGTCGAGGCAGAGGAAGGGGGAAGGGACGAGGAAACGGATGGACGTCGCCGCTGATGATGGAGTCTGAGAACGAGAATGACTCTAGCGAGTCGTTGGATATGGAGTTGAATCGCTCGATTCGACGGTCACATCGACTATCGTCCCAGAATCGCGTGGAAGTGGAAGTGGAGGAGAGTGATGAAGCGTCGTGGCGCCACTCGACTCACTCGTCCACTCGAGGTCGTGGTCGAGGTCGAGGACGCGGTCGGACATCGAGTCACGCGAACCAGAGTTCGAGCGAGGACTTCGAGGAGAAGGAGAGTCACAAGCGATCGTTGCGTCACGACTCGTCTCGCTCTTCCGACGAGAAGCGTCGTCACCGATCAGGCTACGAGTGGAAGGAGGAGAGTGTTCGTGTGGACCGTGTGGACCGCGTAGCGAGCGAGGAGGAGGCGGAGAGTCGTGGTGGTCACACACTGCATCAAATCAACGAGAGAGTGGGCGAGAGGGAGAACGAGTTCGAGTCGCAGGACGAGGACGAGTTGGAGGGTGGTTACGCGAACACCGTGGTGACGAAGGGTGGCGTTCTTCTGACGCTGCCCGAGATCAACCCGCCTCCAGAGATGGTGGTTCGCTCGATGCGCGTGACGATCGGTTGTGGGTTGTGTAGTCGTCGCAACACGAGCGACATGATAAGTTGTGTTCGCTGTGGCGCCGAGTTCCACGCGAAGTGTTTGTATGGCGACGAGTTGGACTACAACAGTTGGCTGTGTCGTGGTTGTGTGAGTGTGTTGAGTGCGCTGAGTGCGTCGTTTGGGTATTTGGAGGCGCAGTCGGAGTATGTTCCTGGCGATGGTTTGGCGCCGATGGGTTATCCTGAGAGGGTTGTGAGTGGAGTTGTGAGTGGAATTGAAGTGAAGAGTGAGAACGCGATTGAGGTGAAGAGAGAAGACTCACCTCAAATGAAAGAAGACTCACCTGACGCGAAGAAGGAAAACACACCCCAAACAAATGAAAACACCCTCACCCAAAAGAAACGCCTCGCCTGGCTCCTCTCCTACGGCGAAGACATCATTGGAAGTCGCGTGTGGCTGAAGGAGCTGAACCTGTTCGGCTTCGTCCTGTACCGCATGACCGACCTGCTCCTGTTCTACGTGGTGTTCGAGGGCGACAACGACTACCGCAATGGTTGGTACGCGTTGGAGAAGGGCGAGGTGTGTGTGGTGAAGGAGTTTGTATGGGTGCGACGAGGTGGCGTGTTGTCGTGTGGAGTGCGAGTGGAGTACGAGGATGGGAGGGCAGGCGAGGTGTACGACTTGGAGAAGAACTGTGTGGTGAGCGTGGAGGAGAGCGAGGTGAGCAGAGTCCGCGACTGGCGCGAGCACCGACTGGAGATGGAGTTCACAGCGCTGTACGACATCGTGAAGTGGGAGTACCACTTGCGGCAACAGCTGAGGAAGTTCGTGTCGAAGCCGTTCAAGGTGCCGAGTCACCGAAGCGAGATGAGTGGGAAGGAGTGGATGTACAAGTGGGTGTACGTGTGGAGTCGAAGCGTGGACTACCCGTTCGGTGGGTGGAGTCGTGGCGTGGTGCTGCACTACCGGTCGATAACAGGGAAGCACTTCGTGCTGTTCGAGAACGAGTCTGTGCACAGTGGGTGGATGTACCTGAACACGAGTTACGTGGTGTGCGAGGGCGTGTGCAACGAGTGGTGTAGTTGTGTTGGCATAATGAATAGAGACCTGATGGCGCTACAGCCCGCGAGCGAGGAGCACTGTTGGTGTTGTTTGCGCGGCGCGTGTGAGCACCGTCCTCTGTACAAGTGCACGAAGTGTGGACTGTTCTGCCACCCTCAGTGTTGCGACCCCGTGATGTCAGTACCACTGAGCGAGGAGGAGTCGAAGCGATTCGTGTGTTTCAAGTGCACGAAGTGTCGTGGGTGTGGGACAGAGGTGTCGTTCTATGGTCGTTGGGAGCAGCGCGTGTTGTGTGGCGAGCGCGTGTTGTGTTGCGAGGAGTGCAACGAGAGCTACAACGAGGGTCTGTTCTGTAACGTGTGTCTGAAGACGATGAGTGTGGATGAGAGCAAGGAGTGTGTGAAGTGCAGTGCGTGTGGTGGGTTTGTGCACAGGGAGTGTGAGGTGAGGAAGAAGAAGAAGGAGGGTCGTCGTCGCGAGGACAGTGTGTTTGAGGAGGGTGGTAACGTGGAGAGTGAGGAGGAGAGTGTGGAGGTGGGCGCGTCGTACCGATGTCCGTGTTGTCGTCGCAAGCAGATGATGGAGGTGTTGGAGGCGTTGAAGAAGAACGACCCGATGGGGATCTTCCTGCACCCGATAAGCGAGGAGTTCGCGCCGAACTACTACGACGTGATTCCGAAGGAGAAGAGCGTGTGTTTGGATGTGATGGAGTCGCGCGTGAAGCACAAAGTGTACGCGAGCGTGCAGCAGGTGCGCGAGGACTTCGAGCTGATGTGTCACAACGCGTTCCTGTACAACGCGATGGGCGACGAGGTGTGGAAGTGGACAGCGACGTTCTACGAGAAGGGCGAGTCGTACTTGAACAGCGAATGGAAGGAGACGCAGGAGAGCGAGTACGTGGAGAAGATCGGAGAGGTGAAGGCGATGAAGACGAAACTGAGCGTGCGACCCGAGGCGAGCACGAACGCGAAGCAGGCGAGCATGGAGGCGTCGAAGATGGTGCGTTACATCGAGAAGTGCAAGATGAATGGGAGCAAGTTGGAGGCGTGTTCGCCGCTGCCCGCGCCGTACTCTGTGATCGAGTTCCCGACCGTGACAGAGCGAATTCTGCCGCGCTACAGCAGCACGATCAGCTACGACGTGTGTCTGAGTTGTGGATCGTCGGGCGACCGCGACCGCATGCTGTTCTGTGGGGACTGTGGCGAGTGTTACCACATCTACTGTGTGAATCTGAGCGGGACGATAACGCCCGAGATGCGTTGTGGTTGGCGATGCTCGAACTGCAAGGTGTGCGAGGTGTGTGGGCTGTCGCTGGCGTCGCAGCTGGGGAACGTGGACGTGATTTGTTCGTGCAACCGCTGCGACCGGTCGTTCCACAAGGCGTGTTTGCACTACACGGATGAGGAGAACCTGAATCTGTTTGTATGTGGGTACTGTTTCGAGTGCAAGAAGTGCGGCGTGAAGGGGACTCCGACGACGTGGAGTTACCACAAGGACTACTGTCGCGAGTGTTACAACAAGGAGGAGCGCTTCCGTCAGTGCGCGATTTGCAACAAGCCGTGGAGTGGGAGCGACGTGGACATGGCGTTCTGCGAGAGTTGCGAGCAGTGGATCCACCGTCGATGCATCGCGAACGACATGCTGGAGTGGCAGAAGTGCGACCTGACGCGAAGTCCGTACCACTGCAAGCGATGTCGTCAGCAGGAGGTGGCGAGTGCAGGTGCGGCGATGGCGTCGCTGTCGAAGGGTTACGAGAGTCGCGTGTCGACGATGCAGCGCAGCGTGGTGAGCGAGATTCAGGAGCAGCGTCAGCAGTTCCGTCTGAAGGAGTTGTTACAGCAGGACACGCGAAGTCGTTCGCAGCGTGTGTCGGGTCTGGAGAGTTCGTGGCGCGAGTTGGTGCGCACGATCATTCGCGTAGGGGTGTTGGGTGTGAGTGAGAGTCAGGCGAACAGCATTCTGTTGGGGACGCTGTCGGCGAAGAGCGAGGAGCGGTCGCTGAACGAGAATGGCGAGAGTCGTCGTGGTCGTTTGCGCGGGAACAAGGTGGCTGAGGACATAACAGAGCGAAGTCGGACGTTCGTGTCGTCGCGTGTGGAGTCGCACGCGCTGTTGGGCGAGTCGATTCGGTCGCTGGTGGTGAGCGAGTTGGAGGGGAAGGATGGATTGGAGTTGGACAGCGTGTCGAAGTTGTCTGACGGCGTGTTGGAGAAGGTGCGCGACCTGTACAGCTCGTTCCTGTTGTTGACCGAGGACGCGTGTAACGCGGCGGGGTACCTGTACACGATGCAGGGCGTGGTGCCGTCGCTGTTCGACCCCGTGGCGCCGTTCACACCGACCGAGTGGATGTTGATAAGTGGGAACGTGGCGCTTCCCTCCTTCCCGCTGACGCCGCCCGCCGAGGATGTGAGTGCGTCTCTCAGACAGAGTGAAGGAAATGACGCTGACGCCTCTCTCAAACCAGACGCCTCTCTCAAGCCGAGTGAAGGAAATGAAACGCCACAGCCACACGAAGTGGTGGGTCTGTTCGGTCTGGCGGGACACCGTCTGGAGGACCCGCGAAGCTGCGATCTGTGTGGACTGGTGGGCGACCACCCCGTGGCAGGTCGTCTGTTGTGCATCCCGACAGGCGAGTGGGTGCACCTGAACTGCGTGTACTACAGCAGCACGATCGCCGTGGACGAGAAGACGGGCGCGATCCAGAAGTACACGCTGTTGAAGAACCACTGTCGCAACACGCCGTGTTACCTGTGCAACCGTCCCGGCGCGTCGATCAAGTGTTGTTGTCAGGGTTGTCAGCACTACTTCCACTTCGTGTGTGGTCGCGAGAACAACTGTCTCATCCGTGTGAACAAGGAGGCCTTCTGTCATCGCCACCGTCCCGGCCTCCATCTGCCGCGTCCGCGTCCTGGCCTCCATCTCGACGACCGCTCGGGTGTGTGTGTGGCGTGGCGATGACGTGTAGAGTCCTTCTACTCGCTCTCCTCCAAGTCGCTCACGCCCTCGCTCTTCGTCAACCGCTCCACGCCACTGCTCGCCACCCAGCGCGCCTCGCCCTCCGCGCAGGACTACCGCGCGATGGTGAGCAACGCCGAGCTGTTCACGTGTCGCTTCAACTACCGTGTGGTGTTCCCGCCGCTGAAGCTGTGAGAGTGTGTGTGTGGCGTGAGGGATAGACGCATGATGGACAAGGACGCGATTCGCGTGGGTGCGCTGACCGTGACGCACTATGGCGTGGTGGACACGTCGCCCTTCACACACAACCGCAACTACATCTTCCCCAGCCAGTATCGCGCGTTCCGCGTGTACTGGAGCACAGTGCGTGTGGGCGAGGTGGTCGTGAGTGCGTGGCGTGAGGTGTAGCGCACGCTGTACTGTCTGGAGATCCGGTCGCAGGAGGGCGCGAGCTTGAAGAGTCGCCGACCGCTGTTCGTGATCACCGACCTGCAGTCGCCCGACGTGTCGTTCTCGGCGGCGACGATCCATGGTATGTGCGTGTGAGAGGCGTGAGGCGTAGAGGTGTACGAGGAGCTGCAGCGACGACTGGAGGAGCGAGGCCACCACGCGAGACTGCGTCTGCACAGTCGCGCGAAGGAGGTGTTCGAGTCGAAGTGTGTGGGTCTGGACGGGTACTCGTTCTTCGGTCTGAACCAGCCGTACGTGGTGAACGCGATCGAGAGTCAGGAGAACAGCGTGTACCACGCGATCCCGCCGCCAGGCTTCACAGCGTACAACTACCACATGGTGCAGCCGAAGTCGGAATTGGTGATTCGCGTGCGCGAGGAGCGTGTGGGTGGAGTTGAGTGGAGTTGAGTGTAGTTGGCGGAGGAGCGCATCAAGGTGGACGCGAGCGAGAGCGTGTTGAGTGTGTCGAGTGAGTCGAATGTGTTAAACACTTCAAGCGCAACGTGCAGTCGGTGTTTGGCGATCCGCACAGTGGTGGAGCCGTTCGCGTGGACGCTGTCGACGCTGCGTCAGACGGGTCACACGAGCGTGAAGCCGAGTCGTTCGCTGCGTTCCGAGTCGATCGACGCGCTGACGACGACGGAGCTGTTGCGTCAGTACCGGTTGTTACAGGTGTGTGGTGGCGTGTGGCGTGAGCGTTAGAGTCGGTCGTCGGAGGACCAGCCTGTGGTGATCGCGAGTCCGATTCAGGGGTGGGGTCTGTTCGCGAGCAGTCCGATCGCGAAGGGGATGATGGTGATGGAGTTCGTGGGCGAGGTGTTGAGTCAGCGCGTGGCGAACGATCGCGAGGCGATATACGAGGAGATGAGTGTGGGTGGGTGTTACTTCTTCCGTCTGGACAGCGAGCACATCGTGGACGCGACAGTGAAGGGGAACGAGAGTCGTTTCATAAACCACTGTTGCGACCCGAACTGCGAGGCTCGCGTGGTGAACATAAACAACGAGAACAAGATCGTGTTCTTCGCGAGTCGCGACATAAGTGGTGGCGAGGAGATAACGTATGACTACAAGTTCCAGTACGAGGACAAGGAGTTGGTGTGTTTGTGTGGGTCGAAGCACTGTACAGGTCGTATGAATTGGTGTGTTTGTGAAGAAACAGGTGAGGGGAAGGCGTAGTTGGGGAAGGTGACTTCGTTCTCGTTCTCGTTTAGGGAGGCGGTCATTTGTTTCAGAGAGTTGTTCACTTCTTCCTTCGGAGAGTTGCTCACTTCTTCGTTCAGAGAGTTACTCACTTCATCACAACCACTCTGAACAACAAAGGGCGGCTTCACGCGACGCTCACGCATCGCCTCCCAATCCACACTCACAAAGAACGGGTGACGCTTCACCTCGTCACTCCCACACGCGCCCAAACGACGCCTCGCGTCTCTCTCCATCAATCGGTAACACACATTGAACGCGCCCATCGACATGTACCACGGCTTCTCCAACACTCCATTCGTCGGCACGCCACCACTCAACATCTCCCACAACACCACGCCCAGCGACCACCAGTCCACGCTCGCGTCGTACTTCCCACTCTCAAACACCTCGGGACTCAGGTACTCCACGCTCCCGCCCGTGCTCCAGCGACGCATTCGCTTCTCCACGCGCTTGCACAGACCGAAGTCCACCAGGTGCGCGTGACCCTCCACGTCCAACATCACGTTCGACGGTTTCAGGTCGCGGTACACCCATCCGTGCTCGTGCAGGTACTCCAGACACAACACCAACTCTGCCGCGTAGAAACGCGCCGTCGCTTCGGGGAAGGAGGAGGATTGGAGTCGTTCGGCGAGGGAGCCACCGCCGTAGTAGTCAATGACGAGGAAGAGGTGGGAGGAAGACTGGAAGGCGTAGTGGAGTCTAGTTGGGAGTGGAGAGCGAGAAGTACTTGGGGAGGAAGGGCGAGTCGAAGCGGGCTAACGCGTCTCGTTCTGCGAGCGCGCTGGAGTACTCGAGGGCGTTGTTGGTGTCCTTCTTGCGAACTGTCTTCAAGGCGTAGAGCGCTCCACTCTCCTTCATCCGGACCTGTGTGTGAGTACATGGGAGAGGCGATACCTTGAAGACGCGACCGAAACCGCCCTCGCCGAGGAGAGCGATGATTTGGAAGTCGTTGATGGTGAGGGAGGGTTCAGGGTGTGGAGCGGAGTGTTTGGAGTGAGGGCGGGTTGATTGGCGAGAGGTGTGGAGTTTGGGGGAACGCGCGCAACAGTTGCCCATTTAGGTCATCCAGAGGGGTACAACGAAAGAAAGAGATCAATGGTAAAGTTCCTAGCAATCACTCTCAGTTGGTTTTTCATTTGTCGTTTTTTCTGGTGGTGATGAACTTGTCTTCTTCATCTAATGTTTCCTGCGACAACTGCCCTCCGTATGGTGCTCATTATTGTTACGAGCTGAATGAAGCTCGTTTTTACTATTCCCCTTCCTATTGTGGTGATGGAGGGAGGATGTTTTATTGCGATTATGCATATTCGCGTTATCGTGACCCTTTTCCTTTTCTTTATGCATCTCGTGTTTCGTATGAACCAATACCCTATTGCAAGGAGTATCCGTTCCATATTCCAGAAGGAGGGGTAGAGCCCCTGCCTTCGTGCGCTCGAAGTGATATGTACAAGACGGAGCTCTGCAAGCATTTTATACGCACGGGAAGATGCAACTATGGTTCCAAGTGTCAGTTTGCTCACGGATACGGTGAACTGAGAAGACCATGGAGTGTTTGTTGCAAACAGTCGTTATTCACATCATACTGTCATATTCTCGCGGGACTTAAGGCTCGGGAGTAGGAGGAATAGTCGTGGGATTAGAGCATCCGCTCGCCTTCTCGCACAGGTAGAAACTCAGAGGAGCAATCACTTCTATTCCATGAACACCCCACAGAAAGCAAACCGTTCTTGTCGTAGTACTCCTTCAAGTTGTTGAAAGCCTTCAAGCCGGTGACAACGAAATCATCAACGTTGTACGCGTTGTTGTTGTTGTAAGGATGGTGACCAACGTAGCTGGCCTCAGCCGTCATAAAGACGTCCATGGAGTCATCCTCGAAGATGATGGTCTCCAGGTAGGGGATGTCTACGCGTGACCGCCCTCAAGCACCACCACTGTTCATCACAAGAGACGCGTCAGTCAGGAGAGTCTTGCCGTTCATCGAGCCCTGGCCGATCAGGATCTTGTCCATCGCAGGCAGGTTCTCGAGAGTGAAGCTCTTGGTGTACACGAAGCTGTTGGCAGCGAAGTTGATCATCTTCAGTTTGGTCATGTCTACGCCTCACGCCACACTCCAGCAACTACTGCTCACAATGACGACGTACTGGTTGGTGTTGAAGAGACCCTCGCCGATCGTCACCTTGGTCAGCTTGCCCTTGAACACGCGCTCCTTCTCAACAGTGGGAAGCACGTCCTCCAGACGACGACCACCGTCTCTCTTCTGAATGGTGAGAGAGCCCTCGAAGTCTATCAGAGCCTCCATCGCGTTGTCGAACACCGCGTCCTCCTCGCCCACGCTGCAGAGGAAGGTGATGGACTTCAGGTTGTTGAACACCTCCTTGAAGTCCACCTCAGTCCAGCCGTCCTCCATATTCATCACCTTCACGTCGATGATCAGACTCTCGGCGCTGGTGTCGAGTCTGCACGCCTCCGCGTACGCTCTCAGGTGCTCAGTGGTGGAAATCAGATCGGAGAACGCCGCGCACTTGTCGGTGTCGGCGGGGTCCTTGCCGTGGTCCTTCGCCTCGTCGGTGACGGTGATGGAGTACGCCTGGCTGGTGATGCCGGCGAACGGCTGGTTGTTGGAGCCGTCCTTTCTCTTGAAGCAAGGGTTCAGGTGCACGCAGTTGTAGTCCTTCGTGTGACGGCGGATGTACACTTCCCAGAAGGGGTGGGCAGCGTCGGTGAAGTCGTAACCAGAGAGCACGCCGGCGAACGTGGGACGCGTCTTGGGGTCGGCGTTGGGGTCGTAGTAGGCAGCCTGGTCGGGGTAGAGGCTGTGGTTGGGGGAGTAGAACTGGAAGTAGAGAGGGTCGAGAGCCAGCTGCACGTACATGGGGTTCACCTTGAGGGCAGCGAGAAGGTCGACGTTTCTCAGATCCTGGAGACGAGTGAAGCCGGTAATGTAGTACTAGGCGTGAGGGAGGGTTTGGGAGCCTACGCGACGGCAGCTGTCTCCATTCTTGGCATACTCTTCGGCCAGACAAACACCCTCAGTCTGCAGATGGAAGAGCACATACTTGATGTTGATTCTCTGGGCCTTGGAAAGAGAGTCGAGAACCTGCTGGGCAGAGAACAGCCACTACACGTCAATGGAGAGACGCGAAACCACCTTAATACCGTCGTCAGGGTACTGGCGAGTGTACACGAGGTTCATCAGGTCGATGGCACCGTAGATCACGTAGTGATTGTGGTAGCCGTACTGAGAGGTCGAAAGGTCCAGCGGAGTCTGAAGAGCAGCAATCTGCTCAGCAGTTTCGGCCCAGGTCTTTTTGTCCGTGTCCGTAACTTCGGAACTCAGGTCATCCTTTCGGTCCGTGTAGCGAAGGTCCTGCAGAGTGAGGTACTTGGCAAAGACATCGCGGTGCATATCCAAATAAACGGAATATGCGACGGAGTAATCACACTTAGTCATTCTGTTCTCGATGAACTTCTTGTTCTCAGCAATGATCTTCAATCTAGGCGATCAATTCAAAGAGCGAAAGAGCAACTGTTCATCCGAGGCCCCCGTTTCATCGAAATCGGAAGGCACCTGAGCGGTGACAATCGATGCAAATAAGCAAAAAAGAACTACCGATGACCAAGTCATATATGAATTGTTCAAAATAGTCTTCTTCAATAAGAAAGTATGAGTGGTAGTTGAAGAGGGAGTTTCATTCCCTTTTGAATGGGACGCAGCTTAATTGCCGAGCGTTCTGGACTTCTCTCAAACTTCAGTACATGGCGCGTGGGCTGTTTCTCCCAGACGGGGCCTGGAAGTCGCATGCCCTTCTCACCTTACCGATGAAACTCCGATCTTTGTGGTGGAATGGAATCTGGGGGGCATGTGGGATGCTCTCAAATCGGATTGACAGGGTTGCGAGGCCCAGAACGTTGCCATTGGATGGAGAATGAAGGGTTACATCAATAGGTGATGATTTCGAGTTGGGTTGGGTGTTGATTTGAATTGTCAAGTGTTGAAAGAACGTCGGAAAGTGGATTGCTCTATTGTGTTCATGCAATTTCTGGAGGAATGTATAGGATATGCACAATCGGCCGAACGAAAGGTTGTATTCCCAAATTGCACGTCTTCTTCTCATTCTGGTTGCGATACACACTCAATAACTCATCGATCCGTTCCATTTCTCCACCTCCCCTCCCGCTCCTCTAAACCCCTCCAATGCCATAGAATGGACCATTCACTCACTGCGCTTCTTTCTTCACAATCATCATGAACCAATCCGATGTCTTCACTCTTTCGCAGTGTATCGACATCCTCTACAACGGAAGAAGCACAAGCGAGGAGAAGGAGCACGCCAATACTCTGATCAGCCGTTTCTCGGAGAGTGAAGACGGATGGTACAGTGCGATACAAATACTCCAGCATCACGAATGGAGTTGTTTTGAATTCGCTAGCTTACGCGGTAGACGTTTCCTTCAATGTGAAGTTCTTCGCGATGAATCTCTTTCTCACCGTGTTTGACAAGAGCTGGAAGTGCACACCGACAGAAAAACAAACGACAATCCTCCAATTCTTGGAGAGTTACTTTCGTAATGACGTGGCTGTGCATCATTGTGTTGAAAATGACATTGTAGAACGATTTCAATGGCAATATCCTGCTAGTGAAGAAGTTTGCCCAAATGTACGCAACCGCCATGACGGTTAGTTGGCCGAGCCAGTGGAAATGCAGCCTCGATCTCTTGGAGGAATACGTAGTGCAAGGTGGATCGTGTTTCCCATAGATGGGCAGAAGTGTTCAGTACGCCTCTCTTGTTCTTGAAATCCTGCACTACTTTTGTGTTGATCTCGGCGCGAGCAAAGAGGAAATGAATTGTGTGAATGGCCGTCGCAAGCGAGTGAAGAGCTTCACACCTCACGCTCTGCCAATAACCCAGACCTACGTTCATTTGCTGCAACAAACGAGCGGTAGTGTAGGTAATGACTGCATTTCAAAGGAACTCTTTTCTTCGTTTATTCGCTTTGTGGTTTCTCGCTACGACTGCGTATCCCTTCCATATTCCCGTAATTCCCAGATTCCTGAAGAAGTCATCATCACGGTGATTCCAATCGTGAACGAAGTCGTGATTCCCTACATGGATAGTCCAGACAACATCAGCACATGCCTGGCCTACCTCTCCTCCTTAGTGAAGTGACCATCATTCCACCTCACTCACTCACAGCCACGCCTTCGCCAAAGAGAACCGCTCCGTGGTTCGCGAATTGCTTGGCTACCTGCTCCACGTCCACACCTGCCTCCAATCCGTCACCCTCGACGACGGCTTCTTTCCTACCATGAAGACGTTTTACGAGTTGGGGTTGAACGGATTGTTGACGCACAGAATCATGTGTTCCTTTGTGCAGCGTCAGAGCGCCATCTTCCTGCCTCTGCGCGACTCCGCCGAGGCGCAGATGTACGTTCAGTTACTCGGCGTACTCGTAACTGCCATTCGTTTTCCCTCCATCTCAACACAGATCCGCGCCATCGCGTGCGTGGAGCTGTTGTACCATTACCCCTGCAGTCCCTCCGATCTCGACCAGACGTGTGTGATGGGAGTGTGACTGACGCGTAGCCGCATTCAGACCGATGCGGTTCCTGCGATCACCGACGCTCTTCTCCAGGCGATTCAGTGTCACATTCCATCGTCGTCGTGTTATCTCGCCATCGGGTAGTCGTGTCGTCTGCTCGTTATCTCACAGCAACAGCGAGTACGAATCCCACGGGAGTTTTCTTCGCGGTGTGAGCGAGTTGAAGAAGGCCGTGCGAGAGTGTAGTGCCCAGCTGACCCAGTTGTACCACGCTGCTGTGATGAATCACGTCGTGCCCTTGTGCGATTCACCCTCTCTCTTCATTCTAGAGTCAGCGCTGTCCCAACCGCGCCAAACGACAGTCTCCTCGCTCTGCTTTCCCTTCTAAAGGGAGTGGTTGAGGGGAGTCGCGTGCTCACGTCGTCACACGCTCCGTGCGTCAACAACGACCAGCTCAAGTCTCTCTTCCTCCAGCTGGAGCACTTCTTGTTCTTCGAGCACTTCCCGTACCAGGTCGAAATGCTTCAAATCCTCGGCAACTTCGCCTTCTGCGTGGAGCTGAGTGCTGTTTGTGTCTTTCGTAACGATGACCCCCAGGACGAGTGTAGAGCATCGTTCGAGCCGCTTGTGTTCATTCTTGTCAATCAGGGAAGGGAGTTGAAGTGAGTGTTGAAACTCTTCGTCATTCTCAGTGTCGCGCTGGAGACGGAGATCACACACACGATCCGCTCTCTGGTTCAGAGTCATCTGGGCGTGTTTCTCGCGCAGTTCGAGTCGCTGTCAGGCCTCTTCGTGCAACTGATCTTTCTCGACTCGCTCACCGACACCTCGCGTTCCGTGCTTCTCCAGACCTATCGTCGTCTCTCCACACGCCTCTTACCATTAGTCCAAATCGTCGTAGCCCTCGAGAGCGAGGAGTCGCGGCTTCAGTACGTCAACGCACTCATCGAGTCGTTCCTTTCGTATTCCCGCTCGTTCCCTCTCACGTAGAATCATCACAGCACCGGAGGCCCAACCTATCTGGTCGTCGCCCGCGTCCTTCGTGCAGTGCTTCGGCGAGTGCGTCTCACCTCTTCCCTTCATTCTAGTCTCTCCAAACTCAACCGTGTGGTGGGCGCCTTCGGCTCCATCGCCGACATCGTGAACAGCATCACCGTCTTCTCGCTGCGAACCCAGCTCACCGCCTTTCTGCTGCCAGCACTCTCTCCATCGCTCTTCGCGCTCACACACACGCTCTCCCTCGTCCTCACAGAGTCAGACGCACAATGGACTGCCGCGACGCAGCGCGAGCTGTCGAACCAGCACTCGCCGCAAGTGTTCGTGTTCAGCGAGAAGGCAGCTCTTCTCTTCCACAACCTCATGGTGACTCCTCATACCTCCTTCTCACCGTTAGCGCTGCTGGAAGGAGATTCTGCTCAACGAGAACAACCACTCTGAAACACTCTATGCCTCTCTCTCTGTAACGTCGCAGGAGCGTGTTGATGGGTAGTCGCTCACACGACAGATTACGCCTCGCCTCCGTCTCCTGATGCTCCAGGACTGGATTCACAGCATCGCGATTCCGTCGTGCTCACTGCTTGTGGTGATGACTAGCCTGTACCTGAGTCACCCGTCGTGTGTTCCTTCCCTCCCTCTTTCTGTTGCGCTTCTCGATACACTGGACGCGGTTATTGGGGCACCCCAACGTATCGACGTATCGTGCTGTCGGCGCTGGCTTCCTTGGTGAGAGTGTAGTGCGGCCTTACGGATTCACGACGGAAGTGATGGAGATCATCACCCAGAACAACCTGTCTTCGTTTTATTCCTGCGTTTCGAACTTTCTATTGTATTGTGTTGGTGATTCTATGAGAGGAATGGCGATGTCGTTGGCGAATCGGCCCTATCTGCTGAACAACTGCGCGCAGGGCAAGAAGCTGGTATTTGAAGAGAAGAAGTGCGACACCCAAGCCATTATCGACGAGCGTAGGACATGATTGTTTGCTTTAGGGTAGGCGTGGCGAAGATGAGGGAGCAGTTCACGGCCATCTATTTGACTACAAACGAGCAGCTGAAAGACCGTCTGTTCGATACGGTTCTGCTCGTGCTTCAGTCAGGAATGATGTGGGGGTTCAGTGATCCTTGATTATCATAGACAAGCTGTTCAACTCTGCTTTTCGTTCCTAAC
>ENA-UEQW01001680-UEQW01001680.1-human-gut-metagenome-genome-assembly--contig:-NODE-1680-length-17851-cov-9.200068_pt1 | contig 17851 bp, 22 predicted proteins | sample MGYA00242947_ERZ507947 | MGnify/ENA primary metagenome ERZ507947 (study PRJEB26167, sample SAMN06115421) | human gut metagenome | host: Homo sapiens | place: China:Guizhou | collected 2015-03-17... | reverse complement strand
CTACGAGTTTTAGAAGCCACAGAAAAAGAAGCAAGCATAACTGTTGAAAAAATATAAGCATTCTGCTCCTCCTTAAAATTAAAAATATAGGGCGGCAAAAAAAACTCTGCCGCCCCGCGCAAAATATCCGCCCTATGCGATTACGCAGTTACCCATGCGGAAAGACCGTTGATAAGAAGCGGCGCACCCATTGCAACGACGAAGATGATAATGATACCGATGATAAGGTTTTTGACCATATCTCTCGCATTGATCTTTTCTTCGTTTTTGTGTGCGATTGCAATCTTAATTCCTACGAAAGCACCCCACACGACAACTACGCCGGCAAGTGCCATTACGATATAGATCCAAAACGAATCCATAAGGGTTTGAAGTTTGCCGACGATTTCGGCAAGGTTTTCGTTAAGTCCTGCTGCAAGCAATGTATTCATATATTATTTGTTCTCCTTTTCGTTTTCTTTTTCGGTTTTCTTAATTTTTCCTGTTTTCTTTTTCTTAATGATGAAGAAAGTCACTCCACCGCCAATGCCCAAAACAAGCAAAATAGGCAATAAGATAGCGGACGCTGAAACTTTTTTCTTTTCTTTTACGCTATCGTTCGGCGTTTCGGTATTGTCTTTACCTTCTGATTCTGTCGGAGCGGAAGGTTTGTCGGTTTCTTCCGGGTTTTCAGGCTCTTTCGGTTGTTCAGGCTCGGTCGGTTTATCGGGCTGTTCGGGTTCGACGGGTTTAGGTTCGTTTTTCGCCAAATTCACCTCGTAAACCATCAATTTCTCGCCGTTATCGTTCGTTACCGTAACGATATATTTCCCTTCAAGTACCGCAAAGTCGAGTTCTCCGTTTTCGCCCGGAATCAGCACAACGCCGCTTCCGTCGTCCGCGCTCGTAAATTCCGCTTTCACGAACTCGGTGCGATTATCTCCGCACTCGCAAACGTAAGATACCGTCATTGTCTTTTCCTGTTCCCTTACCACTGCGTCGAAAACGTAAACGTGCATATGCTCTTCGGGATTTTCGGGTTGATCGGGATTTTCGGGTTGATCGGGATTTTCAGGCTGATCCGGTTCGGTCGGTTTGTCGGGCTGTTCAGGCTCGGTCGGCGTATCGGGATTTTCTTCGAGATAGCCGTCGTCGCCGCTCGTTACAAAGTCCGAAATATAGTTATAATCGCACTCTTTGCAGGTGTACTTCGTGTAACCGACTTTGCCCGCTTCCGCTTTCACGATCGTTTTTTCGTAATCGTGTCCCGCAGGGCGGACGTAATCGGTAACATATCTGTCCGCGCAGTTTCTGCAAGTATGTACCGTATACCCGTAAGATTCGCACGTTCTGCCGACTGTCTTTACTTCGTAATCGTGCCCGATTGCTTCTTCGCCGTCCACCGTATATTCGTCGCCGCAGTTTTTGCAAGTGTAAAGCGTATATCCGTTTTCCGTACAGGTTACGGGATGTTCTTCGGCTTCATACGCGTGTCCCGTCGCGGGAACGTAACTATCCGAATATTCGTATCCGCACTCTTTACAATAATGAATCGTATACCCTCTGTGCGTACAGGTCGGTTCGATCACGATTTCCCCGAATTTATGCCCGTTCACCTCGGTATAATTATCGGTGTAGGTATCGCCGCAAAGGTTGCAGGTATATTTCGTATACCCTTTCGTAGTGCAAGTACCTTCCACCACCTCTTCCGTGTATTCGTGCGTACACTCGGCTACAGGTTCTTGCTCGCCCTCGTATGCAAACGCGGTTGCTCCGCCCGCGCCGATAAACGCGCTCATACACACCGTCAGCATTAACGCCGACAAAATGAATTTTAGTTTTTTCAAATGATTCCTCCTTTCAAGCTATCTTTTCGCTTGTTCCTGATATTCTTTCATTCTTGGCAACAGTTCGAGTTGGATTTTGTCTGCCGCCACTCTGATTTCGTTTGCTATACTCCTGTTGTAATGTTCGGTAATTGCAAGCAGTAGTCGTACTTTGTGTTCATACGCCGCTTGCCGCACCGCCTTTTCGTCTTTACCGTCAAGATACACGCAAATATTGTCCACCACGCGCTGAAGCTCGGCTTCCACGTCGTCCCATTGCTTGGTAAGTTTTGCAACGCGCTTTGCTTTGTCGTTTTCATCGGCTCTCGCTTCTTCCGCTTCCTGCTCTTCGATGAGTTCGGAAATCTTATCTTCGATTTTTTGTCCGATGTCGCCCGTGATGTCGAAAACGTAGTTCTCTTTTTCAAACAGCACGGCTTCACGCTTACCGATTGCCGCTTTCCCTTCGGGGAAATAAACCTTTTTGAGTTCGTAAGACGGCGTGAACACCGTCCATATCGGTTCATAACCTCTGACAGAAACAATCGCGTCGCCTTTCTCGTCACCGTTCAACCTTTCAAGCATACCTACCGAAATGAGCGGTTGTAAAGTCGCTCCCGTGTTACTGCTTGCGGGATTATCCGCATTGGTATTGACCGAGAATTGCTTGATTTTCTTCTGTCCGCAAAGTTCCGAAAACTCTTTCCTTGTTTCGCTGTCGTCCGAGCCGATAAAGATTTTGACGTTCCTATTCGCTCCGTAGTGATAGAAAAACGACGCAATCATTTCTGACTGCGCCGTTCTGCGTTTTTCTTATTATATTCAGTTAAAAACAGTTATCTCATTGAAAATTCAATCGTCATCATTAGGCAAGTGCCATCCGTGTTCACGATGAATGCTCGGTGCTTGCGGTTCTTCGTTTTCCCAAGCCCTTTTACTCATTTCTCTGTCAAATCTGCCCAACGTTGTATGACATTCTTCTCGATAATCATCATCAAAATTCGGATTGCAAAAATCCTGACGAACCTTTTCTCGTTCAGCACTTAATTCCTCATCAGTCGCATTGCTAATCCACTTATCTTTATACTTCATTTATTTCCTCCATAGAACTTTACTTGGATTCGTTATCGGATTTGTGCTTTAAGGCTTCATATCCATCTCGGATAAAATCAACCTTTGTCATCCCATTTTCTTTAAGAAAAGCGTTTATTTCGTCAAAAAGTTCTCTCGGTATCATCGTTTGAAAATTCCCGCACTTCGCCTTACGCTTTTCCTTATTCTTTTCCTCATACTTACGATTCGCACGACGTTGCGGTGTATCTTCTTTTCTTGTTACCATAATCGCCTCCTACAAGCGAAATATTACATAGAGCAAATTCTCTATTGATTATACCATAAATGATAATTTACAGCAAGTTATAAAGAGTTGCTTTGATTTTATGTTTGCCACTCGAAAGCCCAATGGAATTATCAGCGATATTTTGCAGGAACACCCAAAATCCACGATTCAAGTCAATGATAGCACAGGTATTTTGGGTGATTATCCGTTTTTTACAAGCGGCGAAGCAATCAACGAATGGCAGAGTGCGTTGGTTGACGGTATGAACTGCTATTTATCAACCGGTGGTAATGCTACGATTAAAGGTTACTATGGCAAAGCGGCATATTCAACCGACACTTGGTGCGTGTGCGGTAAAGGTGAATATTCGTTCTACCTGTTCTGTTACTTAAAAAGTGTAATTCGTAGTATCAACGACTCGTTTTTTGCGGGTTCGGGCTTAAAGCACTTACAAAAAGACAGCCTTCTTTTAGTCAATCTCTATATTCCGTCGGAAAAAGAACTCAGAAAGTTCAATTCGATAGTAAAACCTGCAATGGAAACAATGACAACGTTGTTTCTTGAAACTAAAAAGTTAAAACAACAGCGCGATTTTCTCTTGCCGCTTCTAATGAACGGTCAGGCAACCATTGCAGAATGATTTGCTAAATTATCATTTACGGCAGTATTTTCTTCAATTTTTTGAGATAAGAAATTATATACAGCCGCAACTTCAATTTGTTTTTTCTTAGTTGGTACAGGTATCACGATAGACTTAAACATATCGTGTGTTAAATCGGGTTGCGCCGAGTTCTTTGCTAACGATAGTGCTTGCTTTCTCACAAAATCACTATTTAATACAGCGTATAAATAATCTTTTGAGAGATTATCCGACTGTAATGATACAATAAAAGAATTATTGTGAACGACTCCATAGTATCCGCGAAACACAAGACCAACTTGCCCTGTTCGCGTATAAATTATATCATCTTTCTGTGCAATAACAGAAGGATTAACCTTACAAGATATATACTTCTCATAGCCAAAGACAATGCTTCAGTTTGATCATGCGTAACATAAATAAATGTGGAATTGAGCTGGCTATGTAAATTCAATAATTCTTGCCTCATCTCGCTTCTCAATGTAGCATCCAAATTTGAAAGCGGTTCATCAAACAAAAACAACTTTGGCTCTCTTACTATCGCTCTCCCTATTGCTACTCTCTGTTTTTGTCCGCCAGAAATTTGGGTTATTCTCTTTTTTAAAATATCTTCTATATGAAGAAGTTTTGCAACAGATAATACCTTCCCTTCAATTTCTTTTTTCTTAAAATGTCGATTCCTAAGTGGGAAAGCAATGTTGTCAAACACATTCATTGTGGGATAAAGAGCATAATTCTGGAAAACCATTGCTACATCTCTTTTTTGAGGTTTATTTTCATTCACCCTTATTCCATCAATGTATATCTCTCCACCATTTATATCTTCGACTCCTGCGATAATATTTAAGAGGGTTGTTTTTCCACAGCCCGATGGTCCAAGAATAACAAAGAAGTCGCGGTCATCAACACAAAAGGAAATATCCCTCAAAACGGGGACATCCCTATCGTATGATTTAGCTAAATTAATGACCTTGAGTTTCTCCATCATTATAATACCGTACTGATTTTGTATAATTTTATTGACAATGCTTTCCGCTCGCCCTGAGTGCGCAGCTTTCTTTTTGAAGGCAGGTTTTGCATTTTTTTACATGAAATTGCTCCACAACAGTTGTGCCATCATGTGAATTAGGAGATTGGTGCTGATTTTTTGCTTTCGATTTCTTGTTGTGTTCACTTACCAACTGTCCGCAAGCGGCTTTAATCCTTCCACCTCTCGACTCTCTAATTTTAACCTCTAAACCCGATTGTTCTAGGCGCAGTTTAAAGGCGACCAACTGTTGCTTGTTAGGACGAACAATCTTACCACATTTTGTTTCATTATATTGCAACAAATTGATTAAAACATTCTTATCCCTAAACCATCTTCCCAATTGACGCACATCGCTTGATTTATCATTTACACCAGGGATAAGCAGATATGCAATCGTAATCTTTCTATTATGCCTTTCCGAATATGATAATACCGATTCCACAATTTTTCCAATATCTTGACCTTTCATGTTTGGTATCAATCTATCTCTAACAGCTTGCGTTGTCGCATGCAGAGAAAGGGTGAGTTGAATTTTAATATGCTCTTCACGTAATTTCTTTAATTCTTTAAGTGGTCCAACAGTTGAAATTGTAATTCCATCCGTGGGAAAATCCAACCCATTTCGATCTCGCAAAATGTGTATTGCTTTTATCAATGTATCATAATTTAACAAAGGCTCTCCCATACCCATGAAGACAATTCTATTTATTTTGTCTTTCATCAATATCACTTGTTGGACAATTTCCGAAGCCGAAAGATTTCGAATAAATCCATTGCTACCCGACTCACAAAACGTGCATCCAATAGGACAACCTACCATTGTGCTGACACAAACGGTTGTCCCTGTTTTTCTGGTAATGCTAACGGTTTCTATACAATATCCATCGTTAAGCTCAAAAGCGTATTTTTTTGTATCGCCACCGTTTTCAATACTATTAACCTTAATTGTTTGATTTTGAATTTTGGGTTTCTCTTTATAAAGAGTCCTAAAGAAAGCTCTTCCACTTTTTTCTCCCAAAAGCTCTACAATCTCCTCAAAAGTACACCCGTATGGATCGGAGCAGATTACATTAGAAGGAAGCCCTTCGTTCATTACGTTATTTGTATTACTCATATAAAACCTCTATAGCGACTCACCTGATCGATTATGGTCGATTATTTTATATTATACCACTTTTTTTAAAATTCCGCAACAAATACTACGTACAACAGGTAAAAATATTTGGCATGCATGCAAAATTAACTCTTATATGGCTCCAGTCACTTATAGAGGTTACAATATTGATTATAAATTTCGTAGTTGCTTTTGCGGGTGCAATTTCTTCGAAAAGAACAAATAATAACACAGTCGAGGCTTGCAAATAACATTTGTAATACATCTAATTATTAAATCTGCGGACATAAATAAATATCCACCCGCATAGCGGGTGGTATTTCATTTTCGGGCATAGCCCTAATACTACTAGCTTGCGCACAAGTGCGCATAAAAACGCCTGCCAGCCCGCGCCTGTTACTTGCTACCCTTAAAAGGGTCTTGCGGGTCAAAGATGCTTAATTGGTCGCTCTCCTTATCTTCTTTCAGCTGTTCCGCTATGTATGCCTTTATTGCCGCAGTATTCTTTCCTACCGTATCCACGTAGTATCCCTTGCACCAAAATTCGCGATTTCGGTATGCAAATTTCATGTTTCCAAATTTTTGAAATATCATCAAGCTACTCTTTCCTTTCAAATATCCCATAAACCCGGAAACGCTAATTTTTGGTGGAATACTTAGCAACAGATGTAAATGGTCAGGGCATATTTCTCCCTCAACTATCTCCACCCCTTTCCATTGACACAATGTGCGTATTATTTCGCGAATCTCCGATCTCTTCTCTTCATAAAATACTTTACGCCGATACTTTGGCGCAAACACGATATGATACTTGCAATTCCACTTCGTATGTGCTAAACTTTTACTGACGTTATTTTGTTCACTCATTATAATGTCCTCCGATTGTGTTTGTTTTATTTGCGACTGGCAGGTCGCTCCCATTATAACACAATCGGAGTTTTTTTGTCTTGTTACATCGGTTAACCTCTCTTGAACCCCGCCACTATGGCGGGGTTTTCAATATACAAGAAAAACGGCGAGAATTATCGCCGTTTTTTCATATATTGAACTTGCTGATTGCATTAATATTAATAATTGCATTTGTGTCCCCAAGAATATCTAACCCTGTCAAGGAGTATAAAGTAAATCCGCCCGATTCATTACCGAGCGGATTCATTTTATATCAATCATTTTCCATTTCCGGTATTGCGCCCACACAATTATAAATAATTTCTATCGTCTGCCTATGTCCTCCTTGTGCCTTTTCGCCTTTATGAACGTAAATCTTATCAATGAAAGTTCTTACTATTTCGGCATTTAATTCCGTAATTTCAGTATACCTTTTTATAAGCCTCATAAACTTATTTATATCCGCAGTTTCCTTTTGAACTGCCATCAATTCCTCTTTCAAGAACTTCACTTTATCCGTCAACTCGGCTTGTTCACTCTCATAGTTTTTCGACAATTTGATAAATCGTTCCTCCGACAACGTTCCGCTTACCTTATCTTCATAGAGATTTTGTATTATGCGGTCAAGAACAGCAATTCGTTTTTCGGCTTCATCGCATTCTTTGGCTTTTTCCGACAAATCGCTTTTAGTCATTTTTTTGTTCTTTTCCTGCAACATAGAAACAAATTCTGTTTCTTGCCCCTTTGCCATTCCTAATACACGTTGCAGATCGTAAAGCACAATATCTTCGATTGCGTGTAACGTTATGTAATGGGATGTGCAGGTTCGTTCTTTCTCTTTTCTGTACGAAGCGCAATTAAAAGCGTCTTTCTCTGAACCTCTATGCCTGTTTAAGTACATTTTAGCACCACAATCGGCACAATATAAAAGCCCTGAAAAAATGCTCATTTCACCGTCAATAGATACTCTTCTCCTTACCCCTTCTCTTAACTTTTGAACGGTATCAAACGTATCCCGATCGATAATCGCCTCGTGTGTATCCTCAAATATCACCCATTCGTCTTTGGGCAAATAAACTACGGAATGGCTCTTATACGATTTCTTTTTAGTTCGGAAATTTACTGTATTACCTAAATAGATAGGGTTTGAAAGAATACGCCTTATAGCCGATACAGTCCATAATTCCGGGTGGTCTACTTTTTCAAGTTTATATTTCCATCCAACCTTATTTTTCCACACAACCGGCGATATGGCTTTCTGCGCGTTTAACTTTTTACTGATTTGCATCGGACCGTAGCCCTCTATGCACAAACGGTATATTTTTTTTACTATTTCTGCCGCTTCTTTTTCTACTAACCAATTACCGTTCTCATCTTTTATATATCCATACGGCGGGCAATTGCAGGTAGATTTACCCGACATTCCTTTTGCACGGATAACCGCTCGCACCTTTTTACTTGTGTCCTTTGCATACCATTCGTTCATAATGTTACGAAACGGCGTGAAATCGCTATCGTTTTCTATTGTATTGTCTACGTTGTCATTAACAGCAATAAAATGCACCCCCGCTTCTCCGAAATAAACCTCGCTGTAATACCCAACTTTGAGATAATCTCTGCCAAGTCTTGACATATCTTTGACGATAACCGTTCCGACAATCCCTGAATCAATATTTTTTATCAGTTCTTTGAATGCGGGACGGTTAAAACTCGTTCCCGAATAGCCATCGTCAACATAAAACTTTATGTTGTAAAAATTATTCTTTTGAGCATATTCTTCGAGCATTTCTTTTTGATGGGTTATACTGTTACTTTCTCCGTTCAACTCATCGTCTACGCTTAACCTACAATAAAGTGCAGTTATCGAATCTTTCGCCGTTTTCGTTTTCATTATGCTCCTCCTAACCTGCTTTTGATAAATCGTTCAACAACAGTTTTTTAATTCTGTTATCTACCTTTTCTTTTGCTTCTTCCGCTTCCCTTACAACAATAGAGTAAGTAATTCTTCCCACTTTTCTTGTATAGTTATATTGATTCTGTTTCATTTAACTCCCTTAATTTTTGATGAAACCAAAACCACTTGACTATCCCTTTGAAACTCACACGCACAATTTGTATGTATCGTATATATACTATATTTTTCTTAAAAAGTCAAGAGGTTTTGCGTAAATTTTTACCGTAACAGCAGAAAAATTGAAATAGCCGTCTGAAACGCAAGCAATATCGGCGTAGCCCAAAATAAAAACTTGCGAAATCCTCGTTCAAAGTGTATATCTGATTTTGCTTGTTCTATCTCGTTTTCGGTATCTTTCAATTTGTCTTTGACCTCTTCCGTTGTTTCACTTACTTTTGCCGAAAAAAGGTCTATGCCCTCTTTAATCACATTATCAGCGACTCTTTGAACTTCCTGAACTGTTTCCGCTTTCATTGTCGCTTGCTGATTGATTAGCGTTTCGAGCCGCCTCGTCACGCTCCCTACTTTGTCGGTCAAGTTCCGCACGTTTTCGTAATTGCTCTCTTTTACGTTCTTCACTTGCCGCGTCAAGTCCTCTATCAGCAAAGTCTGCTGCCTGATTAAGTTGTTGCATTTCTCGTTCGATAGCGCTAATGCCTTCTGAAATAAGCCACCCTGCGTTACCGCCTTTAACTCGTCCACCGCCGAATCGAGTCGGATAAGTTCCGGATTGTTCGTGAATATTTCTTCTTCCCCGTCGATAATCCGCTGTGGTCGTCTGCCTGTAATTCTGTTCTCCAATTCTTTTTAACACCTCGCTTTTTGTATAATTCGTGCCAAGCCGCTCTCCTCTGATTGCTTTTTTCTTCTGTGGATGCAGATAAGAAAAATCTTTTCCGTTTCTTGTAATTTCTACGCCGTAATTCGTTTGAAGGTAGGTTATAAACTCTTTTTCGCTACGCGATACAGTTATACCTTCCTGAATAACCTCTCTGAGTTCTTCCTTCCAACTTGTTCCGCCCTTCAAGATGATATGCTTCTCTTCGGACGTGCGTCTATGCTTTGCACCTTTACGCCAATTCAGTTCACTAAAACCGTATTTTTTACCTATTCGATTTGCCTCGTCTTTCATCCTGCCGTATTCGTCGGAATTGATGTGCAATTTCTTTCCTGTAATTGAATCCACAGCATTCACGATAATATGGCTATGCACGGTTTTTGTATCTATATGGGTAGCGATTACGCATTCGTGATTATAAAACAATAACGCCGCCATTTCCTCCGCATACTTCTGCGCCGCCTGCGGGCTTACATTATCTTTCCTTGCACAGGACAATTTTATATGATAATATTTTCTCTCATCATACCCTTTACACTTTCCGAAACGCTTTGTCGTTTCATTAAATTGACTTGCATAATCTTCGTCCTCAAACAAATTTCTGACCGAAACAAACTCCGCTTTATTCGGATCGGTTATATACGATATTGCTTTTCGTGGCGTACTCTTGCTTGACGTGCATTTGAATAACGGCATTACGTCCCCTCTATGGCTTTTGAAATCTCACGATATGTATTTTTCAATTCTTCCACACAAGATAGAAGTTCTCGCTTTGTTGCCAAACCATAATAATTTGCTCTTACTATCTGATTCAAGTTGTTGCCCTGCCTTTTTAATTCATTCAGAATTTCGCCTGAATTTGCAAAGACTACAATCGGCTTATTTGTAATAGCCTTTATGATGAAAGCGGTCATCGTCAATCCGCTTGATTTGATTTTTTCGTCTATGATTTTACGTTCATTTTCCGTTACCCTGAATGTGTAGGCATACGGTCGAGTCCTGTTACTCACGTTTTCCTCCTTTTATTTTTCGCTCTCAATAAGGGTTTTAGGGAAACGCAGTTGCCCTAACGAGGCAAGCGGTTACGCTCGGTATTTGGCAAGCCAAATGCGTACCTCGCTATCCTCTCAAACAACATTTCCATCACGGTTTTTGCTTGCCGAAAAACAAGGTTTAAATTCCGTATTTTATCGCTTTATCGTTCTGACAACTAAGTTGTTTTGCACGAAAATCGTCGCCTTCCAACCGTATAACTCTTGTTGACATTTCGTTTACGCGCTCGATAATAGCCTTATCAAGACTGAGCTTACTTGCAAGTTCGTCCATCGCATAATTGCTACTGAACACCGTCGGCCGCTTGGAATTGTACCGTACATTTATCATCTCAAACAGTTTTTCCTCCGCCCATTTTGCCGCGCTTCGATTGTATTCCCTGCCGATAAACTCCTTGCCGAAATCGTCTAGAAAGGCAAAGTCGCAAGTCATAAGTTTGCGCATTATATCGAGTTCTCCCATGCCGTCTCCGCTGTATCCTGACCGTATTTCTGAAAGGATCCGTGCAAAGTTCGTGTAGACACAGCGGTACCCTTTACGCAATAACTCATTGCAGATACAAGCCGTTATATAGGTTTTACCTGACGAGTTATCCCCGTAGAAATACAGCCCGATGTTTTCTCTTCTCATGTCGGCAGCATACTCTACATAGCGTTTTGCCCTTGCGTAGGCCGCCCTGTTATGCTCGGTTATAACTGCCGTTGACAGTCGGCAATCCTTATACCTGTCACCCATAAGAGAAAGCCTTTGACGGTCATAAAACTCCTCAAGATTACGGCGTATCGCTTCAAGCTCTTTTTCCTTTTCAATCTGTTCGCTCTGACACTTACACAGGCAACGCGCGCAGAACGTCTTATCGTCTGAAACATAAACTCGCAAGGTGTGACAACTTTTACATCTCGGAAGTCCGTCCCCGTCCAGATACTCGTCATCTCGCAACGGCAATATAACCTTTTCAAAAAGGCTGTTCGCTTTTACTTCATCCATCACTCATCCTCGCGCTTGTATTTGTCCGCATCGATTTCAGGCTTGGGCGGTAACAGAGGATACTTGTTCTGCTCATTTCTCACCCAATTTCTGATTGCCGCCTGCCAGTCCTTCATAGGTGTTTTGCCCACACGCCAACCATTGCTCTCGTAATAGTCATAAAACCTAGGCGCATCCAGCTTAAAGTCGTTTTCAGAACAATACGCAACGATTTCGCCTATTGTTGGCTTACGGAAGCGATTGGGTCTTCTCTCTTCATCTGCGGGAGTAACAACTTCTTCTATCTTATCTTCTCTTAATCTATCTTCCTCTATCTTATCTTCGGTTGACATCTGGTTGTCATTCGGTTGACAAGAGGTTAATCTTTGGTTGACATCTGGTTGACAAGCGGTTGACATCTGGTTGCCATGAGCGCAACCTGATGTTACCATCTCTGCATACGCCCCGTTTTCCTGCAAAATCAGTTGCGACTTTTCCTCCGTGAACACAGTCGGATGGGAGCGGTCGCGCCGCAAGGTATTATGTATTTTCCAATGTCTGATTACCGCTACGCTGTTCTTCAACATGAGGACGAACCTTTTTTCAATGAGCAAATCCAGATCGCTTTCAGCCGCACCGATATAATCTCTGATTCGCTTGGGGTTTCCGACAAAGCCCTCGTCGTCCGCATTTATGACAAGGTGAAAATACAGTGCCTGCGCCGACAACGGCATATCCAGGAAAGCATCTGTATCAAGCACCTTTTTGCTCAGCATACGTTTTTCTGCCATCTGACTATTCCCCCTATTTCGTTCGCCCTTTTGATAAGCTGTGTTGCCTTTCCCGAAAATGGATTATATATAGCTACTCGTTCATTGTTTCTATCTAAATTATGCCTCATAAAGTTCCCCCTCTCTTGTTGCTGTTTTTATACTATCCCTATGGAACATACTCCTTACAATTTGTCTTTATGATGTCGCCTACGTCCCTGCCGTATTTTGCGGTAAGTTGCGAATATGATTGCAATACAAACAAAAATCTTATGCCACGTGACCGTGCTACCGTTACCATACCCTCGATATTCTCAAACTTCGGCAAGTTCGCAAACTCGTCTAACACAAAGTAAGTGTTGCGTTTCAGAATTGCCGTTTCCGTTTGACTTCGGCGTAGGTTCAGATTTGCCTTTTCGACAAGTTCCTTGTACATCTGCGTAATGAAAAGCGTTACGAAACGGTGGCGTGTAAAACGTTCGTCCGGCACGATAATAAATACCGCGTTCGGGCTTTCGTCCATATTCACGACGTCCAAATCGTTCTCGCTCGTCATCGACATAATGCCGTCGTCCGATAGTTGTTGCATATAACTGTTGACTTCCGATAGATATGAAGTAAGCGTTTTGTCCGAAGTGATAAGTACGGTATTTACCAAGCCTCTTACTTTTGAAAACTCGTCGCGTCCCTCGATAAGATAGTTGCGAAGCGCGGTCGTATCTTCCGAACAATACTTCGTGATATTGTGGTAGACATTAAAAAGCACAAGTTGGCTTTCGTCGATTTTACCTTTAATACAATCCTCACACATTGCAAGGACAAAACCAAATATAAGGTTTCTCGCGCCCTGTTCCCAAGTCGGCTGATCTCTGTTCTGTACCGGGCAAAGCGTATATACAAGGTCTTGCGCGTTTTCGTATATCTCGTCTTTGAGTTCCTGCATACGCGTTCTCGCGTCCCTGTAAGACAAAAACACTTCGCCCGCTCCGTAATACTTGCCGTCTTTCTGCTGTAAGTTGTTTTCAAGGTCTTTCACGAGCCTGATACGGCGAAGAAGCACGTTCATCGAATTCCATCTCTCCGACGAATACGGTTCGCGCAGATCCAACACGGATATTTTGTATCCCTCCTTTTCAAGCGTTCTCGCGTGCTTTTCGTACAGTTCCTTTTTCGGATCACTTATGACGATTGACGGTTTGCCCTTGCTTTTGCCGAGTACCGCTATATTCTGATCGACGAAGCCCGTTGTTTTACCGCTACCCGTCGTGCCGACGATTAAAGCGTGCAACTGACTTGTCGTTATTACCTCAACGCTTCCGCCCTTTTTCTCCGCGCCGATGACGATACCGTCCGATTTCTCTTCTGCCGATTTATAGTCGTAAACCTGAAATTCTTTGAGTTTCTTCAACCTTTTAACCGACAGCCACTCGGTATCTTCCAAGTCGTTTTCGTTAAGCGCGATGTTCTGTGCGTCTACCCGATACATCATAAGATACCCTATGAGTATCAAGCCGTTCGCCACGCCGACTGAAAGCCAATAGTTTTTGTAGCTTAATATCTCGCCTATGCTTTTCCCGCCGAGCGAAAACAGATACATAACGAGAACGGCTACAAAGGCGAAGAGTATTCCCCAAAACAGAAGTTGGAGTTTATTCTTTTTTCTCTTTTTGTGCCTTGTTACATCTTTTCTGTTCAATCTTTATAGTTCACCTCCTTGTATTCTCCGTTTTCCTTTTTGCGCTGTTCTTCCATTTCCTTTTCAATATCCTGCAAGCGGTGCGAAAAATCTCTTTCCAAGAGTTCGCTTTCGCTACCGAACGATAAGAGAAATTTTCCGAACAACGACTTTATTTTTCGGCGGGACATTGCTAAACGCCGTTTATGGTTTTTATCGTTCGGCTTCGTTTTTCCGTATCTCGGCTTCTCGTAAATTTCAGGCTTGATAAACTTTGCGAGTTTCAGAACGAGATTTCCTTGCCGCCTTTTATAGTCGGCTTCTATATCCTGTATAATCGACAGCGTTTTTTCGTCGATTTTGTTATTGTACTTTGGCAAGTCCCGTTCCACTTCTTCAACCTTTACGTTCCTGTCCGTGAACGCAAACGGTGTCCCGCAAATGTTCTTAATCGCCTGTTTGTGTTTTTCGAGTTCGTCCAAAAACCGCAAATGCGAACGCCGCGCTTGTCCCTGATAGCCGATCAGCATTTCGACTATTTTGTCTACCCTCCCAATGTATGCTTCCATATCCTTACTGCCGTAGGAAAGCCTGCCCGTTTTCGGCAGGTCTTTTGCAAGCGATAAAATCTCCTTTCTTATCTCATCGCTACTTCCCATTGCCGCTTTTACGGAAGTCATACCCCTAAGCGCACGAATCGCCTCCACCCTCGTGTTAAAAAGCCTGTCCCTGTTTTCATCTATGTAAAGTCCTGTTCGGACGAATAGTTTGTTGATGGCTTCCATATTGATTTTGCCTTTTCTTCGGTAGTCGAGCGTTCCGTCTTTCTTCGACTTATACGTCGGTTCTTTCTCCCAAAAAACGAAATGGATATGCAGATGGTGCGGTCTGTCCAAGTGCAACGCGCACATCAGGTCGATGTTCTTTTTGTTGAAGCCTGCGTCGGTTAAAAACTCTCCGAACGTCTGCTTAATCAGCCCGATACATTTTTCGGGCGTGTCGATCTTGTGCGACTGTTCTTCGTTGAGAGAGATAAACCCGTGCCAAATGTTGCCCTTGTTGTTTTTCAGCCGTTCTTTCATTTCCGCGACTTTTTCTTCCGACAAAAGTCCGTCGCCATTGAATACGCCCGTCGACTTTTGCAAGTATTCGAGCGCGGTGATTCTGCCCGACTTCTTTCCCGTAATTTTTCCTTCCGTCGTAATGTAGTCGTAAACGTTCGTGTTGCCCGTCATATCGAAGAACGAGCGTTCCGCTCTGTGGGCTTCCGTTTCAAGCCCGCTTGCATTTTTCGGCAACCGATACGGTGTATACTGTATGTTGAATACGACGGGTTGATTGTTTCCTATGTTCTTACCTCCCCGCTTCTTTCAGCAGCCGCGCTTCTTCCTTTACGATGAAGTCCGGCGTGTCTTTGAGAAAACCTTTTTTGAACGCCTCGCCCATTCTCGCACCCTCGCCCCATACGGCAAGAAGATTGAATATGGAACAGACCAACCGTTTCAGCACAACCTGATTTGCAATGTTTTCACGCATAAGTCTGACGAGTTCAAAGTACAACGCGTCCTCGCTGTATTCTCTCGGAACGCTGACCGTTTTTTCTTCGCCGTCGATTTCGACTTTATCGAAAAGCCGTCTGTGCAGTTCCGGTAGTCCGAACATCAGCGCGTCGTTGACGATAGCGTTAAAACTGTTCTTGTATTTATCAATAGTTGCTATCTCTCGTATCAGCTCCCACTTCTTTTCGTCGTCAATACGAATAGTCCTTTTTGCACTATTGTCTGTAAATTTACATTTTCTTCCTATTGCTATCACCTCCACAAAAAGTCGGTTTCCGACTTGTTCTAACAGTCGATTTTGCAATTTATGGCAAAAACCTTATCCTGCTTGTAAAAAACACTATTTTTGCTATCTATTTTCTGGACTTTCTTTGTCTTCCTCAGATTGAATTTCATTATCATCAAACATACCTTTCAGCATTTCGCTCGCAACGATACCGCTTGCGATTACTCTTGCAACGCTCGGCTGTCCTTCCTTTGCCTTACGAAGCTCACGGCTCTTGATACCGCCGCGTCTGCCGTTTTCTCTATCTGTAATTTCGTTGTCAAGAGATACTTTCACAAGAGTGAACGCACTCTTGATTGCCGTGTCGTTGCCGTCGTATGCTCTCCCGTCAAAGACGTAATCCGACACCGCTTTGATAAATCTGCCTGCCTGTTTGTCGTCCATTACGCGGATAACCTCCGCATAACTTTTTCTGAATTTGAAGTTTCTTTCTTTCAATGTTTTCTGCTCCTTATGTTTTTTATGTTTATACTTCGTTGCCCCAACAGTCCCAATTATCTGCCTGCCGTCTTGCAAACAACTCTATCTTCGGCACGTCGCCGTACAACGCTTCTATCCGTTTTCTCGTTTCGTCAGGTTTCTTACTATGCTCTTCTATGGGAGTCATAATGACAGATGAAACAGAACGGCTTTTGCGTTTTAGTCCTTTTCCTTTTGTTGCAATCAGGCAGTATTCGGCATTAGAGCGAGTGTAATATCCCATTCCGGTAAATATCTTGTCTGCTCGTTTGCACTTTTTTATCCAAGTGAAAGCGACCGTTTTATATGTAAATCCCCAAGCCTTTATTAGTTCTATTCCTTCTATAAGGCACGGCGCTGTTACCCATAAAAACAATACGCTATCTTTCTCGCAGATACGGGACACAGGCAACGCCTGTATCTCTGTTTTGGGCATCGTCGGATAATGTCTTTCCGCGCTTCGCCCTTGTCCTTTTGCCGAATATGTCCTGAACTGCCAAGGCGGATCGGCATAGATGATTTTGTACCTCCTTTCCGTCGTGTATATGTCCTGAACCATATCCTTATTTTTGTTTTTACCTCTTTGAATTGATACCGACTTTGCCTTTGGTAAAGCCGCCCGCTTCGTTCGCTCCGCCGAAAGCACTCCGTTTGTCTGCAATGAATTTCAAGCCGTTTTCTGCCATTTTCATATAGTAAGCGTTCGGCTTTTCGTCGCGGAATTGCCCCGACGATTTGAATAAGCGAAGTAGCTGCTCTTCGTCGTTTCCGCAGAATAAGGCAAGGCGCAACATTAACGCATATTCGCTCTTTTCCTCGCTTCCCAACACGGTTTTCCCATTGTAGAGATCAGAAAACTTTGCGTCCGTTCCGAAATGTTTTTCTGCTCGTTCAAGCGTTTCCCTGTCGCTCATCCGCGTAAGGCTCGCCTTGCCTCTTCCGTCCATACTGACGGGCAATGCTCGCGCCGCGACTTCCGTCGTTACAAGTTCGGAAGGTCGTATGTATTCCGTTGACTTCTCTTGCTCCACTTTGCCCGTCGCGCCTTTTTCTTTGAGTTCTTCGATACTCACTTCTTCAAACATCTTGTCTTTCCAAAGGTCGAGTTCCTTGATTTTGTCCAACTCTTTTTCGAGCGCGTCACGGTCGGCAAAGCCGTAATTGATAAGCGGTTTTACTCTGCCTTCTTCGTCGCAGATACAGCATTTGTATACCTGTTCCGAATAAGCGTTCGTTTCTTCAACGATTGCGTAAAACTGAATATCTTTGGTCTGCCTATATGCTTGTTCTTTTCCTGAAACGTATTTTGCGATTTTATCCGCATCTGTGATTGCCGTAAACAGCGCGTTCGGATTTTCCTTGATTTCTTCTTTCCACGATTGGATATACGCCGCGTTGTTCTGCAATCGTCCCTCGCTCGGCTCTATTTCCAAATCCTGCTCCATAAAGATAGAAGCAATCTCGGCTCGCAATTC